>Ga0247843_1004662_pt1 | contig 20155 bp, 14 predicted proteins | sample LaCruzMarch2017__FD_192420 | JGI IMG/M metagenome (GOLD analysis project Ga0247843, IMG submission 192420) | Freshwater microbial communities from meromictic Lake La Cruz, Castile-La Mancha, Spain - LaCruzMarch2017_8m | ecosystem: Environmental > Aquatic > Freshwater > Lake | place: Spain...
CGACTTCTTCTTCTTCTTCCTCTAGCTCATCATCAAGTTCCTCCAACAGTGATGACAAAGATGATAATAACAAGAATGGCAAAATAGTATCATCAACAAAGGAAATTATGCCACCCCTACCAACAAACGTTTTGCCCCAACCACCATCAGGTAACCCACCCACATTTGTTAATGATTCTAAGAAGGATTCAGTAGACAGCAGTAGTAGCAGCTCTGAGGATAGTGAGAGCGAAGACGAAATGTCTAAGAAGAGTAAGGTCACACTAGCGAAGAGGAAAGTTACGAAGACGAAGGAGGAGGAATCGTCTGACAGTAGTAGTAGCAGCAGTAGTAGCTCTGACGATGATAGCGAGGATGAGAAAAAGAAAGTAAACAAGCCGGTAGAAAAAAAGAGCAAGAGTGAATCGACATTGACGAAGAAGAGGACAACAACGAAGATTGTGAAATCTATCAGCACCACTTCTGATAGTGATAGTAATAGCAGTAGCAGCGATGAGAGCGTGGTCGAGGATAAATTGGAAACAATGAGTAAGAACAAGAGCAAGGCAAGCAGTAGTAGTGGTTCTAAAGCAGCGGCAACTGAGAAACAGATTGCAACTGACAAAAGTAAGAATAAGAAAGATGATGATACTGGTGATGACGATGATTCAAGTGTCAGTGTGAGTGATGTTAGTGATGTGGAAGTATCGAGTGTTTCAACGGTTGACTTGTCCACAGACGACGAGTCCAGTGATGACGACGACAATAAGAAACAATTTTCAAAGGAGAAAGAGTCAAAGAAGAAACTGCCTATTAAGAAGAAGGAGACCAACTTGTCATCATCATCATCATCAAGCTCAAGCTCAAGTAGCAGCGATAGTAGTGATTCATCAGATGATGACACTGATGATGGTGTGGATCATCGTGAAGAAAAACGTAAGGCAGATGCAGTCAAGAAAAAGGCTGCTGCCGTCGCAGCTGCCAATTGGGTCCCAACACCACCCTCCAAGAAGAAGAATACAAATGGCTCTTCCTCAACATCAACTACACCATCTGTGATAGTAAAGGAGGGGACGGATGGAGCACAGGCTCAGTCGACTGGTAAGCCATTTAAACGTGTTGATGACAACTACTGGGGTGAGGTTGCAACCAAGGATGGTGGAGCTATAGCTGATAATAGTTATGAGGGGGCATTTGGTGCGTCCGGATTTGGTGTCAAGGCAAGTGAGAAACTACTATCTGTGCGTGGGAAAGACTTTTGCCGTGAGAAGAATAAAAGGAAGCGTACATTTAATGGATTTAGTAAAAGTGCTGGGGGCAGTATATCATTAACAAGCTTCTCCACCAAGTATCAATATTCGGATGATGAGTAACGATTGGGGTGAAGGATGAAGGAATAAAGTAACTGCAATGCATTACATTATTGAGTAAAAGAAATTCATATGCAATAGAGATAACAAATATTTTTCTCCCTAACAGTCATTCCCCTTCATTCAGCTCCATCAAATACTTCAAGAGCTGACCCAAACTCACCCTCTCCGAGACAATTATCTCTTCATCCCTGCATCCCAATCTTTGCATTGAATTGCCAATCGGGAGGGACAGCCATTGCCCAATTGAACTTATCACGTAATGTTTTAGAGAATATCTTTTCAATGGGCACTTCATTCCGCTTACACCATGCCACAGAAATACGTGGATCCATGTAATTCAATTTTGACGTGCCTAGCGAGACTTCCTTATTATCATCCTTGTGTTTGATATTCAATTCCATCTTCTTAATCTTCTCACTCCAATTCTGTATACGCTTAATGACTTGATCCTGCTTCGGTACAGTATCCCACAAGTGTGCATCGTTAAACTTGACATCGGCCAATTCCTTCTTCAATATCTTTGCCTTCTCATCAGCCTCCGTCGCGGCAATCTTTTCTTCCTTCGTCGTTGCCTTCTCCTTCATACTCTTCGCCTTCTCAAGCGCTGCGTTTACCTTCTCGGCTAACTTTGCCGGATCCTTCTTTGTTGGTATCTTCCCATCCCCTCCACTGGTAATCTTTTTGAGCATCTTCTTTAATACCCTCTTCTGATCCTTCAGCTTATCCAGCTTGGTGCCTAAAGTTTCAAGCCCCGCTTCTTGTGCCTTGCTCACGGATTTTTGGTGATTACATAGTATGGCCACTTCTCGATTAGCATTGTTGTATTCTACGACTTTCTCCGCGGCTGACATACGATTCCAACTAGCCGATTGTTCCGTCTTCATAAGTTCATCTTGTAGTGTCTTGGAGGCGTTGTACGTACGAAACACCTTCGCCGTTAGACCCTCCATGATCCCCTTTAGATGCCCATTGAGTATTGTGGGCGTTAGATCGCTAAATACTTCATCTGTTGACTTCTTCTTCTTGCAGAAGGCCTTGAAATTTTCATACACCTGCTCTCCCATACCATTATTCTGCGTATATAGCACCGACCCAAAGTCAATCGTTTGCTTGAAGAGCATCGAATCTTTACCGAGGAATTCGAGTTCGATTTCCTTTGTTCCATCACCCTCATTATTCGGATCGAATTTTAGATGCTCGACTCGTAACGAGCAGCATCCTACGGTGTCGGCCTCCTCATCGGTGTCCTTCTCTCCACCCACACGCAATGCCAACCGATCAATGACCCACATTGCCGTGGCAAGCTGTCGTGTCTCATGACTCTTCGATGTTAGATTCTTCTTGTAATCGGCACGTATCTTATCAATATTCCCACACAACTTGGCTGCCTTGTTATACTTGCTCCTATCACTCTTACCCTTAAAGCTACTCATTGCCGCAAGCTGCATGTACTTATTTTGATTATTAATATTCTCAGTCCACTGACACAACCATTGGACTGTTGGGTCATGTCGTACCTCCCCCCATGCATGACCTGGCACTGTACACATGGGTGTTGGTGCATCTTCTGATATGTTCACCATAACCTGCTCAGGTAGGACCCGTTGCTTCAACTTGCCCATCTTGGGATGCTCACCACGTCCACGGAAAGCGCCAGGGGGTTCCACTGATTGTGAGTAAGATTTACATCGAAAGGGATACGGTGGCATGATGAGATTTTGTGTGTCAGACAAAACAAAAGGAGACCTGTGTGCCTGTGCGAGTCTTCAGCTCCCCCACCCTTGTTTATTCGCAAACCCACAATACACACACACAATATCATGTCAATAGCAAAATAGAATGAAAACACTTACTATTGTAATTCCCCACCTTCTCCAAATGACCATCAACTAATGCATACCCGAATTTGAACATGGCAGCATCCTTCACACTCTTATTTGTCTTGCGTTCATTATCAGTAATGGCCTTCTTTACCAATTTTTGTTCGTCTAAATGTCGACGTATAGGACCAAAATCACATTTACTATATTCCTTAATAACATGATTCTTACCCAACATTGACTTGAAGTCAGCCATGAAATTTTTAATAAATATAGGAGCAGTCTTGCTATTACCCAAATGCATTCCATCAGGATCCATGGCTGCGAAGAATGTTGCCGCCTCTTCCTCAATTGGTGATAATGTAACATCATTACCGTCATATAGCATTTTTACATTATGGGGGATGTATGGTTCGGGGAAGGAGACACCGGCATGTTCCATTTTGGACCATTGACATCCCTTCGGTGGATCATTGGCATTCCACCATAGATAGGCTTGCATCCCATGAGAGATACGTTCGGCCTTGTCCATAGCCTTGAGTCCTCCATTAATTGCCCCGTTTATTGATACCTTTTTGTTATTGTCGTTGCCATTAGTATTACTCTTTTTTGTTATTGTCTTTTTGACTTTTGCTGATGACTTTTCCTTCTTTATGGGTACCACCTTCTTCTCCTTCTTCACGATGGATTTCTTCGCACTACTACTCTTCTGGGATGCTGTTCCATTATTATTATCATGGTCCTCCTTTGTGTGTTTTTTCTTTTTTGATGGCATTGCTTCTTTTGCAAAATCCTCGTCATCGTCGTCATCATCACCCTCGTCATTGAACTCTTCCTCCTCACTCTCCTCATTGTAATTTGGACGTTTTCTTGACGTAGTCGTAGTCGATGAGGTTGTTGATTCTTTCGCACTACTGGAGGAGACTGTCATTGGTACAATGACCGATGACGATACAGCTGACGGTGGCAGTGGTTTCATCTTGGACAGCTGTCCGAGGGGGACGTCATCGTCATCCGAGGAGGACATTCTACGTTCTTCTCGTCGCGAGGTGGAAGCAGTAGATGTGCACAGGGAGGGGGAGGGCCAACAACAACTTGGTCCGGGTAAAACGTGGTTGCACGATCTAGGTATCGTAGGTAGTACACAACTAAAGCTACATAGATTACACCCAAACAAGCACAACTATCGTAGGACACAGTCAGTGAAGCACACTGTCTTGAAACGAATCTTACTAACTACATTATCAATTTTAAACAAAACACACAAGGTTGAAACACAGATTTCACAATTAGAAACTTGACTCGAACTGGATCTCTTTCGATTCTGTCACAAACTACTTTCCTCTTCTATTACTCTCTAAGCTGATGCTGCTACAAACTACTTACCTTTTCCATAACATTCATCACACTGATGCTGCTACACACTACTTTCCTCCTCGATCACATAATCATATACGCTCGTAGTGATGTTAATGAGGCCAATACCCATACCTGGGCTTCTTGGTGGGCCTCTTGGTGGGCTTCTTTGTTGGCCTCTTCGTTGGCTTCCTTGTATATCCTGCAGGCGGTAAGAGAACCTTATTGATGCCATGAATGATTCCGTTCGAGGCAATAATGTCAGCCAAGACGACATCTGCAGTAACTGTTCCACCTGTTACAGTCACCAAATCAGCAGAGGGCTTAGATACTTTCACAGTTGCACCAAGAAGAGTTTGATAAAAAATGGGCTGAAGGGAAGTCGACAGATAGTTGCCTGGAACAACATGGTACAGTAGAATATCTTTGAGTTTCCCAATATTCTCTGGAAGGAGCAAATCGTCAAGGAATCCATCGGGTAATTCGGCAAACGCTTCGTTGGTCGGGGCTGTTCGTAAATGCAATAGATAGAGGTGAGGGCAAAGTATTAATGTAGAGTACAGCATGAGAAGTAGGTGAAAGGTGAAGGAAAAAACTAGATATAGTTAGCTGAGACAAAACAACTCACCAAATACGGTAAATGGCCCAGCGCCTTCAAGAGCACCAATCAATCCAGCTGCATTCAAGGCTGTAACAAGTGTCGAAAAGGTATCCGGATTCTCAACTGCAATATCCACAACATTGTTAGTTACGGAAAGAGGAGTAAGCACATTATTTATAACATGAACTACCCCGTTGGAAGCACATTCGTCCTTCTTGTCAATTCGTGCACTGTTTTTCCCCTTGTTGATTGTGGGGAATAGTCCAGCTCCATTGGTAATATCAATAGTCTCGTCACCGTAGTTAGTTGTGGTATAAGTACCGGATTCATAAGGCGCAGTAACGGGTTCACCGAGCACATGATACAGAAGTAGATCCACAAGCTGGGGTTTCCAGATGGGCAGTAATAGTTTGTCAAGAAGACCACAGGGGAGTTTGCTGAAGGCTGAGTTGGTCGGAGCAAATAATGTGAGGGTTGCGTCAGCGTTATCGAGTTCATCGGCGAGTCCGGCCTTGTTTACAGCGGTGACTGTACAAAGAGTAAGAATGAGAAAAAATGAAGAATCAGGCTCATGACGATATAATAATATCTCTGCACGAAATAAGTGCATGCTGATGACATCTAGAGTCAATGTTGCTTACCGAGAGTCGAGAATGTGGAAGGATTACTAGTCGCTACACCATAGATCGTTTCGCACTGGAAAGCGGATTCGACGATGCCATCTCCCCCCGCTTTGTCAAAGAGATTGGAGTCAGCGGCACCAACCGATGCGATGGCGATTGCCGCTGATAGTACTAAGATCCTCATGTTGGTCGCGATGATGTATGAGTAAATGTGTTGTGTCAAGGATTTATGTGCCACGTCATGTGTATCCTACCGTGTCCTCCAAAGTCTCATAAAACTCGTTTCAATTCGGGCTGAATAACCCATTTGCAAATACAAGATTGTAGGAACAAATTTATTCGGTTTCTTCTTGCTTTTTGCGCCTCTTTTATGAGGGGGACTTGACGGTCTTTTTTGGCGGGCTAAGATCCACAGACGGGTCGAGTAAAGGAAGACAAAATGACCACAAGACGATAAATTTCTACCGACCGCTTATTTCACCTTGCTTGTACACGATACTAGGTACTCTCTAAAGGACACCGTTGACGATGACGAAGGCAAACGTCCTCATGGTCGGCACGGGTGAATATACCACCGGTTACGTCAATGGGAAAGGTGCCGACAGTGACAAGAGCGCCGGCGTTGTAGCATTGGCCATGTTCGATTTGCGTAGACGCGGAAAGGTCGATCGTGTGGGTATGTGTGGTGTGAATGTAAGTATAATCTAGTGAAATAATGTTTTGGTCCGACGCCAAGTCTATTATGAATATTGGATTTGATTGAATGGACAGCGTATCGTTGCTTTGTGTTGCTCTAATTATTGTTGTTGTTTTTTTTTTCCATCGAAGAAGATCTGTGCTCCTACATTACTTATTTCTTCACTCATTTTCGAATCCACTGTTTCATTCCACTTCGTTTCCAAAAACAACGACAACACCATATTTCCAACGCTGTTAGGGCAAGAAATTTCCAGGCATACGTGAGCATATGAAACAGCGTATTGGTGCAGTCTATCGTGATATGGACCTAAGGTGTGATACCTACCCCGCGGATACGATAATTAATCCCACGGCATACAGCGATGATGCCATCCCAACCTACAAGGCGGGGGATGTGGCCATAATATTTACACCCGATGATACACATTATGATATTGCCATGGCATGTATACAACAGGGGATGCATGTTATGGTAACGAAACCCATTGTACAAACACTAACACAACATCGAAGTCTATTAGCCGAGGCAAGGAAGTATAATGTATTAGTTGTCGCAGAGGTACATAAGCGTTGGGATCCATTCTACGCGGATGCACGTGACCGGGCACGTTCGACCCTTGGGAATTTTAATTATATGTATGCCTACATGTCCCAACCGAAGCATCAACTTGAAACATTCAAGTCATGGGCGGGCACTAGTTCGGATATTAGTTACTATCTAAATAGTCATCATGTAGACTTCTCAGAATGGACACTGGAGGGGATTGCTCGACCAGTACGTGTGACTGCATCATCATCGACGGGCGTGGCACATTCACGTGGGATGACCAAATGTGAAGACTCGATAACATTAACGGTAACATGGGAAAATATCAGTGATAAAACATTAGGATGTGCGGTGTATACATCAAGTTGGGTAGCACCCAAAAGTGATGTACATAGTCAACAGCGATTCTTTTATATGGGCACGAAAGGTGAAATCACGGTTGATCAGGCACATCGTGGCATGTCAGTAGCAGTCGATGAATCACCATATGGGAGTGTCAATCCATTATTTATGAAATATACCCCAACAAATGGATACTTTAGTGGACAGTCTTGTTATGGTATTACGACATTTGAGGTCTTTATTGATGCATGTTGTGAAATTAATGCTGGACGTAGGACTGTGGATAGTTATGATGATGGTAGTTTGGCCACTGTTGGTACGACATTGCAGGGTACTGCAATATTGGAAGCTGGTCGACGAAGTTTGGATGCTGATGGTCGGCCGATGGATATACTGTACGCTGCGACAACAACAGAAGAGACAAAGAAGGAGGGACATGGACACAATGTCCCGATTGGGATTAAACCTCATGAATTTTGAATATCGATTAAAAATGGGTGTGGTGGGTACTGGGGGGCAGGAAAGTAAAGAACGAAAAGTTTGATTAATATAAGCATGCTATTTATTTGATAACACACACATAAATTTAGCATGGGAGTAAGTGCTCTCTAGAGATTTGAATGTAAGATCACGAACAGAGTGTGGCAAATAATTGATCTGCCGCAGCTAATATCGACTTTTACATAAAATCGATTTTAGGGCTGTTACAGGGGAGGGTTAGGGTAGGGTTAGGGTGTTACAGGGGGAGGGTAGGGTGTTACGGTTAGGATAATCGATTTTAGGGCACATAAAATCGATTTTATGTAACGGTCGATATTAGCTGCGGCAGATCCTCCTTTTGCGAATCAAATGACTACCTACCTACCATACGTACAAAAAAGGGTTAATTACTACGGTAGAAGTACGTACATACCATACTCCTGCGTTCTTTTCTCTTCTCCTCACCTAAAAAAGTTCAAAGTTCGACATCTTGAGTGTCTATTTTACCATAATTTTTTGGCACTTGGCTCCACTGACCTTCGGTTGAGAATCATACCTCCGCCAGTGAACAGCTATCACCACCATGTTTGTCCGCACGTTAATTTACGTCGTAGCCATAGCGCACTGCATTGCTCTTGTTGCCGCGAGGAATGGTAAAAATGTCTTGGAAATTCTTGAGGCTGATTCCAAATTCTCGATCCTTGGTAAGGACGAATCTATTCCATGTTCATGTGCAAATTCTGTTATATAAAGCACTCATCTGTCGATTCTCTTCACTGAGCAGTTGACGCACTTTATTACACAGAACTTGCCGATGTTCTCGCAGAACCTGACGCGGGCATAACCCTATTCGGTGAGTAATTGTATGTCAGTAGTCAGCAATCGTGTTCTACATCTATACTATGTCAACTGACAAACTTTGCGTCGTTACAACAATTGCGATTCTTGTGATGTAATACTCAGCGCCAACCAACGCTGCATTTAAGAAACTGCCAGCGGGAGCCATCGATAGTTTGAGCGATGATGAACTAACAAACCTTCTTGCCTACCACGTACTTGTGAAAGAGTATGTCGCGCCTCCCGGTCTTCTTGGCTCTAGTATTGCCCTTTTCAAACAAGGCAACTTCAAGTACGCGACTGCTAGAACCAACGAGGATCCAAATGAAATCAAAGTGAATGTCGATGGTGACAATGTCTTCGTGAAGGATTATGCCCAAGTTATTAAGAAGAACATCATTGGATCGAATGGTGTTATCCATGTATTGGACGAGGTTATCGCAAACAAATCGCTTCGAAAAGCGGCGCCGACAAAGTCTCCTACTGGTCGTCCATTTCGTCGTCCCACTCGCCGTCCCACTCGCCGTCCTACTCGTCGTCCTACTCGCCGTCCTCGGAACTGAGCACACTCCCGAGGAAGAGTAAACTGTAATGCATATGAATATTGTTGGAGAGCAGGATTAGCTAACTTTTACGGGGAAGAGAATTAGGAGTATCAGTGACGGTGAGGGGATCTTGGCTGGATGAGACAAAGATAAAATGATGTTCGAGACTCTTTTTCATTATGTATATATTGATATTGATAATTATTTAGTAGGAGTCATTGCAATAAAATAACACGAGCCAATATTTAATGGTGGTACATTAATTCTCATCATCGGTGGTTTCAAACTCTGGTATCGAGGAGTCTGGAGGTCCAGGAGCAAAAGATATGATTTGAGCTCCCTTCTCCACTGCCCGAAAGAAAGATTTTACATGTGCTCGGGGCGGGAAGCCGATCGAAAACAAAGAAGTTGCACCGGCACGAATCCAGCGCAGGCAGAAGCGCTACACGTCAGATGACAAGTCATTATTTCGTTCTACAACATCAATTAACACCATGTTCATCAGCAAGTTGATCTACGCTACAGCGGCTGCGGCCTACTTCATCGCATCGGTTACCGCGGAGAGCGAACCCATGCAGACGATCTATGAGATCGCGACTGGTGATAGCAGATTCACGACTCTCGGTAAGTAACATTGACTCTAGACGTCATCAGCATGCAAACATTCCGTGTAGATATATATTTCATGAGCCTGATCCTTCATTTTTTCTTACCCTTACTCTTTATTATACAGTCACCGCTGTAAACAAGGCCGGACTCGCCTATGTACTCGATGACGCTGACGCAGCCCTCACATTATTCGCTCCGACCAACACAGCCTTTAGCAAACTCCCCGATGGTCTAGTTGCCAAACTGCTTAAGCCTATCTGGAAACCCCAGCTTGTGGATCTACTTCTGTATCATTTGCTCGGTGAAGTAGTTCCTGTTCCTTATAATACGAGGACTTACGAGACACTCAATGAAGAGACTATTGTCATAAAGAAAGTCACTAAGAATGGAAGTACTTCCAGTGTCATCAACGACCAATCGCGAATTGTAACAAAGGATCTACCCGCTTCTAATGGCTATCTTAATGTTATAAACACTGTGCTTACTCCTGCTTCCGTCAGTAATACTATTGTGGATATTGTACTTGGGGATGAGCAGCTGACAACTCTTTCTACAGCCTTGGATGCAGCTGGATTGGTTGACACTCTTGACGGTGAAGGGCCATTTACAGTATTTGGTGAGCATTTCTTTTTTTTCGAGTAGTATTTTTTCATCTTCTACCTACTTGCCCTCACCTCTATCTATTGCATTTACGAACAGCCCCGACCGACGACGCATTTGACGAATTACCCGAAGGAACTCTTGCCGGTTTGCTCCGTCCAGCGAATATTGGGAAACTCAAGAATATTCTACTGTACCATGTTGTTCCAGGCAATTATCTGTCGACTTCCCTTCAGTCCAAGTCTTATGTAACTGCTGCTGCTAACGGTGCTACAGTTCGAGTTCAGAAGGCCACTAGTAACTCGGGCACGACAGTCTTTGTGAACACAGCAAAGGTTATCTTCGCTGACTTTATCGCTTCGAATGGAATTGTCCATATCATCGACAAGGTTCTCCTGCCGCCCACAACTCCGACTAAGAGGCCCACGAAGAGGCCCACGAAGAGGCCCACCAAGAGGCCCACCAAGAGGCGCCCCAAGAAGTTACCCCTCGAGGATGGGTGGAATGCTCCTTAAGAAGTCGGAGATGGAGAGAGTATGTTGTTGATGAGACGATGGCCAGGTTGAGCTTTGAAAGCCGTGATTGTATTTTGTATTATTTGTTTGTCATTTGAGGAAGAGAAACGACTTTGTAGTAAAAAAAGAGTATTTCGTTGAGTAAGCCCTGTCCCCAATCCTGTGAGCTGCTGTGCCTTCTGAATCAATATTTGGATTGTTTCGTTTATGAATTGTATCAAACAGAGAAAGATAAATGCATATTGTAACGTTTTCAGGTACTATTATTTAAATAGAGCAATTGTTCTTGTATCTCATCATCTTTTCTGTCGAGCTTAGGATGTCGGAAAGATTGAGGGAGATTCGTCTTCGCCGCGCACGACTAAAGGAGAAGAGAAAAGAAGCAGTCCGAGAAAAGTTCGTCAAAATGCCGATCTACGTACCCTCCGCGAGCGGGCTAGGTAGCTGTAACCGTCAAGTTTGAAGATGCGAAATGGATGTAAAATAGACACACGGAGGACGTAGTTCTTACAATGCTACAATTAAGTGGCGACGGAGTTCGGATGTACGCACACACTGAGGATACGTAGTAAGCTCCAACAAGGTCAAGAAGGTAATTTAATGAGCAGCTGTATGAATGGTCGGAAGGTGTTGGGTTTGGAGCTGGTCGCGTCAGATGACTTACTTGCCAAGTACTCCAAACTCGAGGTTGCAATGATGCATACAGGCAGAGTCGAAACGCATCACCCAAGAAAGCATCAAAAGGATACTCCAAGCAGCAGATTCCTGCGGATGATTTTGTCTGGTGGAATAGCAAAGAGTATCAATGCAAGTGCTAATGAGCTGCATCAACTCGACGACAATACAAGCGTGTCTTCAAGATCTATATCCCAAGTCCTCAAGGAGCTAGACATCAAAGAGCTAGCTGCTCAACCAACTTTATCTGAATTAGACGAAGTCAAAGTACCGCAAGTCATGCCCTCCTCTGGCCCTCTCACTTTTCTCAATCAAATAAATCGTTTATTATGTGCCGAGAATAACTGCAACATGCTGGATCTTACTACTGACAAAGATTATAATGCAGACAGCCACTCTACGCTTGAAGAATCAACAAATACTACTCCAGATGAGCGTGCTGTAAAATCAACTGAATCGAATTTACTCAAGTCATTCACAGCGACGCTCAAGTGGGAAGTGCTGGAACGTTTCATGTCAGTGCCAGTTAATGATACGAATGTGGTTTCATCAATGTCAAATAATGCCGCCACCACCACCAACCAGAGCAACATCACCACCTTTCCCATTGAAATTCTCATCAACACGGTCTCAAATGAATCTGATCTCAATCTTAGTAACAAGGATGATCTACTATTGTCAGATGCAGATGATGTGGCGGAGCCCGATTTACTGTTGACACACCTGAATAGTAATTTAAGGTGTGAGCTTTATGATAAATTACTATCAATGGCAAATGATCAAGACAATAATGAGGACAATCATTCACTGGTGCTTTCTACCTGCGAGGACAGAAGTGTTCCGTTATCTGCTGATATGCCAATGATTAAGTCTCAGTCGATGGACAGGGACCAAAGTACAAGCTGCAAATCGTACGAGGGCGTTAATAACAAGTGCCCATCTGAGGAGGAGATGAAGCCAACGCTTAAATCTTATGAGGTGAAGAAGAAGAAGAAGAAGGCGATGACAGTCGTTGGTGATGTACTAAGATTTGTCGCCAAGAAAAGGTTCAATAAACCGATCAAGACTGATACCATCCCTGAAGAACGTGCATCGGAGTCGCAGATACTCGTGGACAATGGTCGAGAATTCTTAGCACTATTCGACAATAGTGGTAAAGCCGAATGTCATGAGAGTGACGTGTGCTCTGCAGTAGTTAACCTCAATGATCATCTACCAGGTGATGCTGGCATGGTGACAGAGAAAAGTCGTAATGTTGACGACAGATGTTCCACAGACAGTCCTGCAAGTGTTGAGAGATTCCCATCGTCCTCTCCTGATATGATCGACGATCATTCCTTGGGAACGAATCGTTTGCGCGGTGCTGCAATGGTGGATACTAACGAAGTTTATGATGACTATCAATGTGTGCAACCGACGTTCAAGTTGACGGCTGGAGACAGAGTAGCAAAAGTATTCCTTCGAATGAGGAGCGGGAGGTTAGAGATAACTGATCAATCAAAGGAGATCCAACAAGATGATATGGATGACACACTAGAGAGCACTAGTTATGTCAATCAAAAGAGTAGTTCCTCACAGTCAATGGAGAGTGGTGGCATCATTTCTATCACATGCTCTACTATTTCGTCATTAAATAGTGCAACGTCGTCATTGCCAAGGCAGAATAATCATGCGACCAATACTACAACAGGCGTTCCATCAGTTGTGATGTGTTTGACACTACCACAAAATCTTTTCACAAGGAAGAATGATACGAATCCAAGCGTTAAATATTCCAAGCAGGGTCGGAGGTGTGTTAGCTTTGCTGAGTTAGATGAGATTGCTCACTATGGTACCGACGAAGAGGCTACATTAATAACACATGAATCTTTGGCAAGTAATAGTTTTCTATCATTACTGGAGAAATTTGCGAATGATATAATGGACAAAACATTCATATGTGAAGCTGAAGTGGAAGATGATGACGATAGTACTTTTTCCTACGATGAAAATTAATACACACTGTGAATTCAAATTTTTTTTGTTTCTAATCGTCGTAAAGTGCCACCCCTCTGTCTTCCCTTGCAGGAAGGGTTCCCAAAAAGCCGAGAAGGTATCCACCTTGCGGAAAGGCTCAAATTCTACCCCAACGTGGTGTGTTAAACCATGTCGGCCGACGGTCCCGCAGCCGCGGTAATGGTCGACGGGAGCGGTCCCGCGAGTACTGATGCTGCCGACTACTACTTACGCCGACGCAGGAGTAAGTCACGCGAGACTATGAAGTTGCGCCTGCGACGGCGGAAACATCATAATAGTGGTAGTCAAAAAATAAGCAGCAGTCCATTGTTACGGGATCAAGGTCATCAGTCGGAGACTTGGGAACCCATTCAACAGCAACAGCAACAGCAGAAGTATCTGCCAAATAGCAAAACGTTAGGGTTGGAAATAGTCGCCTCTCAAGCATTTCTTACCAAGGTGGACAACAACAACGATGACGAGGTTGAACTATCCCCCATAATCGTATTTAACGAGACAAACAAGGTCGGGAGGACGACCTCGATTGTTAGCAATAGCAACAACGAGGCTGACAAAAGTCCAACGTCCGTCTTCTCGCGCGATACCAAGACCAAGACAACAACAACAACAACAACACCCTCCTCACTCCAGGCAGTCATGATTGTTCCGAGTATACGTGATTCGACCGTGTCGGCATTACAACAAAAACGACAAAAGATGATATTAATGCGTCGACGTCTTGTGGGTGGTGGTGGTGGTGGTGGTAACAAAAAAGGTGATGATGATAATGGTGGTGGGAGTGGCAATGATGGTGGTGTCATGAAACCTACTACTACTACTACTACTACAACTAATGAAGAGAATATCCCTTCAGCCGTGATAATTGATGATAAAACAAGACAAGATCCGAATTTGTCAACAATTACTATTGCTACCGACGAGGAAAGCAGTTGTAGTACTACTACTGTCGATAAAACAACACTCATCGAGGAGTGCGATCTAACGACGACACCGACGACGAAAGCTATGAGGAGGAGGAGTACAACCCCTACTGATATAAAAGAATGGTTCGCTACTAGGAATACTGTAGCATTATCATCTTCGTTATTTGAGAAGGTTGATGCATCTGTAGAGGTTGCCTCGGTAGAGTTGTCGAACATTACACACTCATCATCTGCGACTTTGAGTGATAGTAATAGTATTTGCATTAATGATGATGACAATAATACCACACCACGGTCACGGTCGACGAGAATAATAAGTGATTATTTCTGTATCCCTACTGTCTCATCGTCGGACATACATCAAGTTACCAATGAAACTTTAGTAGTGGGTAAGTCATCCTCGTCAGAGTCGCCCACTGGAATAGCTGAATTCCCAGTGGCACATGGTAAGGCCGAGAAGAAGAGGAATGTTGACGATGCAACTTGTAATTCAGATGATACAGAAAAGACTACCAACACAAAGGCTGCACTGGGAGGAAAGGTCGTTGACAGCAATGGTGAAGTTAATGCTGGCGGTGGAATCGAGAGTAGAAATTATGTCCCTCCCGACGGCGGGTGTACTGATATCTTCGATGATATTGCCAAGTTTTTTACATGTCAATTTGGCAATACAAAGGATATACTTGAAGTCGTTGCCGAAGAAGGAGACTATTATAAGAGTTTGGAGTTGGAGGGGAATCATCAGGAGGGCGAGGAAGAAGGAGACGCCAACTCCACAATCCTCGAAGAAACCAACTCCCAGGCTGAGGGAATACAACCCCGTGAGCTTTTTGATGCTACGTGGTTTGAAAGTCCTTTGCAACTAAAAGACGACTTTTGTGTGAATGATTCATCATCGGTTGGAGAAGAAGCAAGTGTCGAACTTTGTTTGCTCGGCGTGGATGATAGGAATCTCAAAACGACGAATAGTTGGGAAACGAGCACATCAAAGCAATCACGTAGTACCAGTCAGAGTAATTTGTCGATGTCAACTATGGCACGTAATCTTCTTAAGACTGTGGGTGGGAAGAGATTGGCATCCATGGATACGGAATCTAACACAGCGGAAAATATGTCACCTCCTGAAATACAACGTAATCATTATCAATCAGATGATATATTCAATACTCATATCCAATCGCAGGATGAAATTAGCTATGGGAGTTTGACTGCATTTGATGACGATACACTGGATTATTCAACTGTTGTTTCATCCTCCTATCAAGTTGATGAATTCCCCTGTGACGAAACAGCATCGGCGGCGACAACAATCAGTAAGGAAGAGGAAGAAACTATTCTCTCGAAGGAAACTGATGCAATGTCATTTCGTTCCGAGGAATCCAATCCTACCTGGTTTGACAAATGTGTCGAGGGTGGTTGTACATTTGGACCAGCTGATGATAAAAACTATGAGGATTATTCGTACACATCGGTGGAGTCGGCGCTGCGGACACATTACATCGAGTCTCGAGACTGTATAGTAGCGCGAGATAAGATGCTTTATCCGGCAATTTCGACAAATTCTTCAAACACTGCGTCGTTACATGAACGGTCACGCGCCAATAGGTATCAAAAGCGACGTAGTAGGGGAACAACTCGGCGGTATGATTCTGGTCTTGACTCATGTCTAACTGATGGGACCGACAGAACCGGTCTTACTGATGGGACCGCCAGAACCGATAACGACTTGCTTGCATCATGTCTAACTGATGGGACCAGAAACGATAATGGCATAAGCACTGTCAGTAGCAGCATGAGCTTGGACTTTACCCCACTTGAGTCAAGGAATGAAGAATTATACATGTACGATACAGCAAGTGTCCACAGTGAGAGTATCATGTCTTATGCTAGAAAAACACCACGGATTGGTTCTGGTATCAAAATGACTGGTAGCAGGATTCGCTCATTAGCACAGAGCTTATTACCTTATGGAAGGAGTAGTGACAGTGTAAGAGAGGTGGACAGTGTTCGGTAGGAGTGTGTGGGAATTCAGTGTCATGATCGAAAAATTTATGTGTGTTGGAAGTTGGAACACTTTCATGTTGGATAATTTATGATTCGTTTAGTTTTTGTGACTTTTTGTTGTTAGATGAACGTCCAATATGACTTAAGTAGTAGGTAGTTCATACCAATCTTTTAAACACTCTCTGTCTGTGCAGGTAGTTTCCCTAAGTCTGAGAGCACCACACCCACTTTTTTGTTTCAACATTGTAACACTGCAACATCCCTCTCTAAATGATCACAAAATGCCAATAATTCATCAATTTTCGTTTGCTGCTTGACAATCGTCCTCTCGACACTACCACAGTAATCTTTCACAATGGACTCTAGCTGTAGTACGGTACTATACCCCTCCTCTCCGTCCAATAATGCACCACTCGTAGCCTTAATAGTATTCGATACTTCCTCCTCGACAGTAGTATTAGTATCATTGACCTTGTTGCGATATGATGATAATGATGATGACCACCATGTACCCTTCAACTTTAGTTTTATTCCACTCTCACGTATTACACGTCCAATGGCTCTACAGGCAACGCCTTGACGGCTAACAAATCCATCATTACTACTGCTTCCACCATCACTGTTATCATTCTTCCTTGTTGTATTATAATTGTTGGCCACAAGAGATACAATATTGCTGTTACTACTGCGCTGCTGCCGACCGGGCGCTAATCGTTCGCGTAACAATCGACGTGTCTCGGCACTCTTCTTAAGTAAATCATGTGCCTGTTTCATGGGGTGAGGTGATAACCCAACATCCTTATAGGGCGATGGCGATGTGATAGCACGGTGCAGTACCGCCCTACCAGAGGCAATAGCCGTCGATTTTGTTAGTTGTGGTGTTGTTACACTGCTATTCGTGAGAGTGGGACTACTAGCACTGTTGGGCGTGAATAATGTCATAGGATTAATTGATCCATCATGTTGTTGTTGTTGTTGGTGGTGGTGAGTGGGAGTGGATACAGAAGTCAATACTTCTGTGATGATACGTGGTGGAGGAGGTGGTGGTGGTAGTCGTCGTCCAGAGGATGGAGTTGGTGGCATCAGTGGAGGCATTGTCGTCGACATCATCATCGTCGCTCGATGATAACTAGGATCATCGTCATCGGTACTAAGCACTGATCGCACAGGAGATGGAGGACTGCAACCGTAGTACACATGATCCTCGTCCATAGTATGTTGTGTCATCGTTGTTGTTGCAAAACGAACGGACTTTTTAGGTTCATTCTCATCCACCAATTCCGAATTCAACCCATCAATACCAATACCAATACGATTACTATTATTCATCAACTCAATATACCGTCCCTTCCATAGATCAATTTCCTCAAGACTACGTGATAGCCATAATTCACATTCCACACGACTAGTCTGTGATTCCTTCGCTAGTTCTAATGCCAGCGTAGCATCCTCCTCGGCTGCCGTGGACTTGATCTTCTCTAAACTCAATTGTTGTTGTAATGTATCTATTTCTTTAGAATGTCGGTCATGTTCTGCCTCGGCCCGTGAACGTAGTGATGTTAATTGATAATCAAGATCAGTATTCATACTCCGTAATTCATTGGTTCGTATAGTCATGATGCTTAATTGTTGTTGTGCCATGACTAATTGCGATCGTGCACGTTCTAATTCAAGACTAATTGTTAATACATCCTCAACATGCGATGCCTCAACAACCGATCGTGATGGCGTCGAAGAGGTCGTGGGGATGAAGGAGGAAGAGGGTGTTGTTGAGTATAATAATGATGACGGTCGTTCCATGGGTGACGGTGATGACAACGCCGACAACATAGCTGTTAGTGCCGGTGTGGATGCCATTGCCATCGTTGGTGTTGATGCAGCAACAGACATTGTCGTGGTTGCTGCACTTACCTCTGCAGTCGTCTGCATCGGTGAATAGTGCCGCTGTTGTTCTAGAAGATGGTATTGTCCAACATCCCCATTATTAATATTATTGTAGTAATTAGAATTCTGATCGTCAACATGTGGATGACTGCAATAATTCATATTATCATCCTCACTATTGTTGCTGTTGTTGGCGCTGGCGCTGTTGTTGGTGGTGTTGTTGTAAAATTCATCTTTCACTGCTCCTTCTTGCTCATAATTCATCATACCAACAACTTGGTTGTTGTAATGTTGTTTTTCTCCTGCTCCCCCCATCACCATCACTTGCTCCTCCTCTTGAAGCTGTGACAGCTGTTGTTGTTGTTGTTGTTGTTGTTGTTGTTGTTGTTGTTGTTGTTGTTGCTGTTGTTGTTGTTGCTGTTGTTGTTGTTGTTGACTGTAATAATTGTAAACCAACGATGACGAGTTGTTGTCGTCGGGATGTTCCTCCTCCTCCTGCAAATTATTGTTACCATTATGATGATTTTCCACGGCATCTTGAAATTCATCCAGCGATGATGATGATCGATGTCCCTTCTCTTGCCGCCGTTGTACCCCGTCGTCCCCCACCGTCCGATGATTCTCATTATTATTATCATTATTATCATTATTGATGATGTCACTGCTGTCGATGTTGTTGCTGATAATGATATCATTATTATTGTTGTTGTTGCTGCTATGGAGAATATCAATCCCCGTAGCAGCTGTAATTGCCGCCGCCGATGGAGGGGATGACAATGCTGCTTTCTCCATACGATGAATGATGTGAGATAACGATGACGGCAGTTCCTCCTCTTCCCCGTCTCCCTCTTTCGTACCGTGAATAGTAAACTTACATTCATCGACCGTCGCACTGCCACCACCACGTAATGGACGATATCGCGTTGTTGTAGTTGTTGTTGATGATGACGATAATATAGGAGAAGAAATAAAAGTAGACGCATGATGATGATTATTTGCATTCGTGCAATCACCACGTCGTTCACGTGCCAATGCTGCCATTTTCGTAGCCGCTCGATGCTCGCGTTTACGTTCTAATATACAAATTGTATCATCTTCCGATGACGACGACTCCTTGCGGCTGCTAGTGTTATCATCATCATTGTGTAGTAATAATTCGTAATCGTCGTCGTCGTCGTCGACATGAACATCTTCATTGTAATTGTTCGTGTCATCATCATCCCCGCCAATTGCTTTTTTATACTTCTTCGAATTAGCAGTAGTAGTAACATTCGTCGACGGCAATGCGCCGCTACCGCCGCTATTGCCACTGCAGTACCGACGCACGATATCGCCCGCAACCTTGGCATTCCGTCGGGCGCGTGCCGCGTCGGATGCGGCATGATTTGCGGCCGTGCTCATGCCCGATGATGCATGGTCTAGATTGCGTATTAGCTCGATTGCCGCTGCCGTCGACGACGACGTTGATGATGAGGACGATGATGACGTCGAGGAGGACGAGGCGGAGTGCAGGTCCATCATCTCGAGACTGTGTTGTATAATACGACGCCTTGTGACGAGCGACTGGATACCAGCCGAATTATAAGTTGTATTGTATTGTCCCGATGGGTTGTGAGGAGGGTGCTGACTGTGTTCGCGAAGCTATCGTATCTAGCTCAAACTAAGCCCACAGCGGGAGAGAGGGGGGTCGAAGCACAGACTTGACGATCATGAAAGCTCCTATTACT
>Ga0247843_1004664_pt1 | contig 20140 bp, 11 predicted proteins | sample LaCruzMarch2017__FD_192420 | JGI IMG/M metagenome (GOLD analysis project Ga0247843, IMG submission 192420) | Freshwater microbial communities from meromictic Lake La Cruz, Castile-La Mancha, Spain - LaCruzMarch2017_8m | ecosystem: Environmental > Aquatic > Freshwater > Lake | place: Spain...
CAAGAAACCCTAACAAACAAACGGCGGGCTTAGTTCCACTTGTATGCACGTGAGAGCGTGACAGACGGAGAGACAGAGAGACAGAACATTAAGGGCTGCCGGGCTTTAGGAGTACCTCCAAAAGAATAAACTCTTCTCCACTCCTTCTCAACAAGTCACGCAGGATGGTTGATTATACAAAGTGGGATCGCATCGACTATGAGGATTATGACACCTCCTCCTCCGTAGATGATGACGATGATAATGCTACGTTGTTGCAATCGAAGCCGAGAAGAGAAATAGGCGAACACGATGAGGAGGATGAGGAGGATGATCTCGTGAACAATAGTCTCAATGAAATGTTGGAACATGTCTCAACAATGAATGTGAATGATGCGTATGCTCAATTATGTTTAGTACAAGATGAGATATCAAGACTGAAGAAGGGGTTGGAAGTTGACGACGAGGTGGTGAAGGAGCAACCGGCTTTAGCTACGCAGCCGCAGCAGGAGGAGGAGGGTTCCGTTCTGAAGCAACAATCTCCTCCTGGTAGCAATACAACAACAATAACAATATGGCCCCCGGGGGGTCAGTTGGGAGAGAAAGATCGTGACGACGACGATGATGATGATGATGACAATATTGGAAAAAGTATGAATGGTAGTTCTTCCAAACAGCAAAATCAGTCATCTTCAAATAAAGCACCAGCTAAAGCAGCACACAGTTTGAGGAGGAGGATGAAGGCAAGTGGTTCATGGCTCAACGATGATGATCATCATGATAGTGGAACCACGAGGAGAGTAGTATCTATTGAATATCTGCCAAATATACAGAGTTATCAAATCACACTTATCCTTCTACCAGCGTCATCATTAATATCATCCTCATCATCTACACCACTATTACCAACGAAGGAGGATTTGCATTTTACAATCAACCCCATGAGGATTGCAGAGAATGAGGGTTTAGATAACAGCGTTGGTGGATCGTCGTTGTTGCCGCAGCAGTCGGCAATATCAACATTATACTTTGAGGCAAAGTTGTATCAATCTATGAAGAAGGAGGGAGGATCATCATCATCGTTGTCATCGTTGTCGTCATCGTTTATTGGAAATGATATTCATAAGGAACAACAGCAATATCAGCAACAACGAAATAATCTACAACTGCTCCTATCACTAACATTACCAACACCATGTTATTCCTCTTGCAATCGAAAGGAGCTTACATATAGTACAACAATACTTTGTGAAACTAATTCCATTTCCATACGTATACAATTTCAGCAAAATAATAGTAATTCATCTACAATGGTTATAGGAGGAGATGATATCATGATTGACAATCTACTAGGACTAGATGAAAATAATACAGCTGGAACTGCAGCAACTGCTGTAACAACAGCAACAACATGTCCCGAGACACTTAATTATTTACGTTGTCGAGCATGTCAAAATTATATCACCAACTCTCAACAGCAGGATGATGGTAATGATAAGAATAATACTAGCAGTGGCAAACAAACAACATCAGTCAGTGGTAGTATAATACAATCTATACTACCATTACCAATTGGATATTGGGAGGATATATCAGACTATCTTTCCTGTTATGATGGACAGGCAGTAATTGACTTTACAAATATAATGTCAAATATAGTAGTAATTCCCAATATTGCATATGAGGATAGTACCATATTAGTATTACATCGAGATAATGTATCCATCATAGGAGGTAGTGGTAGTAATAGTAATAGTAGTAACGCTAGAGCTAGTAGAAGCGGAGTTTGTATACTCAATGATGATCGTTTGGTGGGCTATGGTGAACATCATTCATCCACTTCTAACAACAATAACGAGGATGCGAATGATGGTGTGCCATCTACAATACTACTATCATGGAAAGACAAGGGTATGTCATCAACCACAGAGACATGTAGTATTATAGCCTGTGCTAACTGCTACTTGACATTGGGATATGTGTCGAACAACAATAGTAGTGATAGGAATACATTACGTTTATACAAGCATTTACTAGATTGTGGTAGTAAACCTAACAACTACGATGATGACAATAGTGATGAAAACAATATTAAATTATGTGGTAATAGAAGAACAAGAAATGACAGCAATCAATCATCGTTATCATTATTAACCACAACATTTTCCAAATATACATGCATATCCTTCCTTGCCAATGAGATGGTACGATATGCCGAATCAAATGCCATATATACCTTCATAGTGGGATTGTCAGATGTGTATGATTGGACAAGGATGGGTATTAGTGGCAGTAGTAGCAGCGAGGATTACATCCTTCTTCGTATATTAAGTTGGGATACACCCATGTCAACTATAACTTCATCAGGAGAAGGAGGACGACGAGAAATGCATCAGGATGACATGTTAGTATCATCATCGCTGAGTATTGAAAGTATACTTTGTTTTCAGAAAGCAGTCAAGGTTATATATGAGGTAGTTAACAATAACGATACAACACGACATGGACGACCATTTTCCAAATCAACAAATAGTACTGTTGTTGACAGTGATGATTCGTTGGTATGGACATGGAGGGGTAATACTGACTTTTGTTGTCCATCACCATCACCACGGTTTCGACAATCACCATTATCAACCAGTAGCACGACAACAACGGAGGTGGACTCATGTTCTCAAACAAACGCAACCGCGGTTAAGATATACTTTACGAAGCGAGAATGGTCTGAGTTAAAAGATGCACTAGTTATGAGATCACAATACTTTTCAGATACTGTAACAAATGCTATCGTTATGACAAAGCTTGGTGGTTTATCAATGATGATGGATGATGATAATGACGACGACAATGCCAGTAGTCTAAGACAACAGCAGCATACTAGGATGGCCTCGCTAAGTTTCCTACCACTGGTCAATTGATACAAGTTTCAACATTTACTTTAAGTCTTATTTCTATCAAACTCTGGGACATCCCTTAATACCCTATTTTTTCATTGTCTTGTTCCAAATTTGTATGGCTCTTTTACACAAGCTGTTCAACATTAATATCTAAACCTCGAGAATATGGACCATTTGAGCCCAATTTATCATTCTAATTCACCAAAAACAGCAGAGCAGCCAGAAGCGCAACAAATAATTTCATTACACAATAGAGGGTGCATTCCTTCCTAGTCCAGTCTCACTGCAGCAATTTGCTGCATAATTGTCATAATTGGCAGTATGACGTGCCATTTGTGATATCGTACAGCAATGACACCAAAAGGCACAACAGCAGTCCTCACACCCACGACAGTTCTGTTCGGGGATGCCATATCGTGAACGGATACGATAACGTGTAATGGCAATAAGATAGATTAGAAATATAGCATATGCTATATTGATAGTGTAAGTTATGCCCGTTAGTAAGGCAATCATTGGATGATCACGCTGAGCCTCTTCATATGTACTTGCACCCAATAATAATGCATTGGCTATGATACTAATTGTTTGCGTAATGAAAAGACGTAATATAGTAATCCCAGCCAATATCTTGAATGACATTCCTGCACCTGATTGTGCATTCATAATAGCACTACCACCATTACTATTATAGGGTATTTCATTCCCCAAGAATGTTAACTTAAGACGGACCATAATTTGTCCAAGTAATATTAATGGACAGCAGTATGCATTCCATATTACTGGATGGATAATCCCTAATGTGCAACAGGCACATAATCCATCCTTCCATGCTCCAACGGGTACGGATACACGCGGGATTGCAGTTCCACTATATCCTCCTCCTCCGGCGGATGAGGAATCAGTAAGGTGTGACGTGAATGGGACAGTAAATTTTTGACCCTGTTCGACACCCCCCAATGGTACCTGCACGGTAAAGGGATGGCCATTAACTTCGGCTTCAAAGGTATACCCCTATTTGATGGACGGACAGAAAGATGGAAAAAATGAAATTAGAAGAATGGTTGCAATAAGTGTGTCTTTGAATTACTCCGATGAAAGAAATAACTCAAGTAAATTGGAGAGCCAAGTAGTCAAGAAATAATAACTGCCAACGCAATGTATGCAAACTACAAAATCAAACCAAGCAATGTATAATATGAATGATAAATATGCAGATGTTCATGTACTGCTCACCTCTGGCAACGTCGCTGGTGCCACAACTTCTAAATATGGCATAGCCTCCGTGGACACTGTTTCTGCTGTAATTGTCTCGACGAAACGCTCCGCAAGGGGATCATCATTGCTGACGGGGATGGCAGTCACGGGGGCGTACGATCCCTGTTCGCTGGTAGTGGGATGAGGAGCCATTATAAAGGTAAAGCTTGTTGTACTTGCTCAGAGGAAAAGTGAAGTTCACTCTCATCTTGTCGGTGTTTTTTTGAGTTGTGCAGGAAGGCATAACCCCTCGTCATTGCAAGAGGTTATGACCACTTCACTCCCGTTGTCTGCGGCAACCTGTGCAGTACATACAGTTACCATGGTCATCTTTTTTTCTCTTATTTGTCCACAGAGTAGTTGTTTAATCGTACCTTCATCACAAAAAGAAAATGGGATAAAATAATTCTTTTCATGATGAAGAAGCTGAAGACGAAGGAGCTGCTGCTGCTGCTCCTGCTGCCTCCCGCAGCTTATCCTTCTTACTCTTACGCCGGCCCTTAATACCACCGAATGTACGATCGTGACCTAAACCCAACTCTGAATGTGTCGCATTTGCAGTCGATGTAGCAGCTTGCATTGTCCATGTCATCTCATTAATTACAAATCCATCAAGAACCTCCCTTTCAATCTTTCCAGTACATAAAGACAATGACGTAGACGTTGGTGGTTGTGGTGGTTGTAGTAATACCTTCTTCTCCAAGTAATTAAAGTGTGATTCTGTTTGTGCAGTAATAAATGTAATTGCTGTACCTCCATAACCCGCACGTCCAGTCCGTCCAGCTCGATGAATAAAGTCATCAGGACTACGGGGTAAGTCATAATTTATCACAGTTGACAATCCATGTACATCGAGTCCACGTGCTGCTAGGTCGGTAGCCACAAGGACGTGTACTTTACCACAACGGAATGCATTCAATGTTCTATCCCGATCTGCTTGATTAAGTTTGCCATGAAGTTCAGATGCGCGAATGTTATACTTGTTTAACTTCTTAGATACATGCTCTGCGGAATGTCGGGTAGCAACGAAGACAAGTATACGTTCCTCCATCATCACCTCATCATCATCATTGCCTTCACTACCTCCTTTATTCATGTTGTACTGTTGTTCTTTCTCCTTCTCCTGGTTTGTAATCAGACAACATAAAGCACGTGTCCTATCCGTCTCATTTAAACGAATGACACGATGTCGTATCCTTGGTACATCATTAATATTGTTGTCATTGACAAATTGTTCATGATCGGAAGTATGCATGTCGTCCATGTCGGCAACCACATCGTCATTGCTGGTATTGTTGTTGTTGTTGTTGCTACTTTCTTTGCCATAATTGTCTGATAGTAGAATTGAATTGCCAGCATTATTAGTATTGATGAGCTCCGACATTGTTGTTGTTGTTGTTGAGGCTGTTGCTGTTGACAAACGCAGTGTTGAATCACAATCAAGTTGTGACAATACACGTTCAACTCTATTCTCAATCTGTTTTGGAAATGTCGCAGAGAATAGCATGGTTTTTAACTTACCCCTCCTTCTACTTCTTGATGATGATACTGTTGAAGAAGAGACGATTAGTGATAATAGTAAATCAATCTCATTTTCAAATGCTTTTCCTAATAATCGATCAGCCTCATCTATTATCAGATATTGTAATCCATGTAACATATCACTACTTGCAGTAGCAGTAATAATATCTTCATTATCATCATCAATACCTTCGAGTAAACGCTGAATCTCATCAATATCCAATGATGTTGTTGATTCTTCATAATATGATGATGATATCGAATTACTTCTACTACTACCTCTACTATTATTACTACTACTGCCACCTCTTTTCATTTTACTTTTACGTAGTACACCATCATTTCTTTCATTGTAGGATGATGATGATGATGATGATTTGGCATCTAATGCCATGAGTATCCGTCGTTCTAATGCAGCCATCTTTCGTGGATCCTCATCTTCTTCCTCATTTAGAGTAACATCTGATGCTGATGCTCTTGATGATTTTGTTGGTCCAAGGTGCAGTACATCCAGTAATCGTCCAGGTGTTGCAACTACTATATCCACATTATCATTATAACTACTACTACTGCTGCTATTATCATTGACGAAAGATGATGTTGATGATGATGATGATGTACCACCATATATTGCACGTATCGTAACTGTTGTTGCAGTTAATTGTTGTTGATTGATGTGAGATAATAATTCCATGAATACAGAATAGGTTTGTATTGCCAATTCCCTCGTTGGACATAGTATTAATGCAGTCGGTTTACCACTACTACTACTACTACTACTGCCATCTCCTCGACTGCGATGATGTTTTATTCTTCTTCGTTCTGTTCTATCCTCCTCCTGACGCGGTTTTTGTTGCTGCAATTGCTGCTTCTGTTGCATAATTAGTTGTAAGATTGGTAATGCAAAGCTTGCCGTCTTACCACTCCCCGTCGGGCTTGTGCACCATACCGAGTCGTAATCAGCATCGTTATTGGCATCGTCGCTCTGCTCCTTCTCCTCTTTGTTGGTGATGGAAGAAGAAGAAGAAGAAGAAGACGTTGTGTTCAATATCGCAGGGATTGCCAATCGTTGTATATTCGTGGGCTTAGTCCAGCCCATACCGGTCGTTATAGTCGCGACGAGTTCTGCGGATAGACCGAGTGCAGTAAAATCGTCATCCAAGATGTCGCTGTTCGTCGAACGCAACAGTATTGATGATACTCGTTTTAGAACATTATATTTTTTTCGTTGTTGATGTTGGAACGGTGTTTGTAATGCACTGTTGGGGGTTGGCCTGCAAAGAGCGACGCTAGAAGACGAACGTGGATGACGACGCTGTGGATAATGAAGCTGCTTCGTCGTAGCAAACCCAGCCACGCCACTTGATTGCAACAACAACAACGACAACAGCAGGCACATAATATCGTAGGATGTTTGATTGGTTTGTGGTTTGTTGTGGTAACTCAGGCGAAATGAGGCAGTGACACGAGCCTAAACGAACGGCCGGGCCTCCAAAAGAATAATATTGATCGACAATGGCCCCTCGTCCTACCACTAGTCAGCAGGGATCGTACGCCCCCGTGACTGCCATCCCTGTTAACAATTATGATGATCCACTCGCGGAACGTTTCGTCGAGACAGTTACAGCAGAGACAGTGTCCACGGAGGCTATGCCATATTTAGAAGTTGTGGCACCAGCGACGTTGCCCGAGGTGAGCTTCTTTATCTATAAAAGATTGCTTGGTTAGGTCTTGTTGTTTGCATACATTGCACTATAATGTTATAGAGAGTATAAGTATTAGGTTTGTTGATCGGGGTGGGGGGGGGGATCTCTTTTCTAGCCTGGCCCTGAATTTTATAATCATGTTTTGTTTTCGTCCGTCCATCAAATAGGGGTATACCTTTGAAGCCGAAGTTAATGGCCATCCCTTTACCGTGCAGGTACCATTGGGGGGTGTCGAACAGGGTCAAAAATTTACTGTCCCATTCGCCGCAACAACAACCTCCACTCACCCCAGTAACAATTCGGCATCGTTGTCGTCTTACGTCGGATCTGCTATACCGCGTGTATCCGTACCCGTTGGAGCATGGAAGGATGGATTATGTGCCTGTTGCACATTAGGGATTATCCATCCAGTAATATGGAATGCATGGCTATGTCCATTAATATTACTTGGACAAATTATGGTCCGTCTTAAGTTAACATTCTTGGGGAATGAGATACCCTATAATAGTAATGGTGGTAGTGCTATTATGAATGCACAATCAGGATCAACATTCAAGATATTGGCTGGGATTACTATATCACGTTTTGTCATTACGCAAACAATTAGTATCATAACCAATGCATTATTATTGGGTGAAAGTACATATGAAGAGGCTCAGCGTGATCATCAAATGATTGCCTTACTAACGGGCATAACTTACACTATCAATATAGCATATGCTATATTTCTAATGTATCTTATTGCCATTACGCGTTATCGTATCCGTTCAAGATATGGCATCCCCGAACAGAACTGTCGTGGGTGTGAGGACTGCTGTTGTGCCTTTTGGTGTCATTGCTGTGCGGTATCACAAATGGCACGTCATACTGCCGATTATGACAATTATGCAGCAAAGTGCTGCAGTGAGACTGGACTAGGAAGGAATGCACCGTCAATTGTGTAATGAAATTATTTGTTTTGCTGCTTGCGCTTCTGGCTGCTCTGCTGTTTTTGGTGAATTAGAATGATAAATTGGGCTCAAATGGTCCATATTCTCGAGGTTTAGATAATAATGTTGTAAAGCTTCTTAGAGTGTGGGAGTAAATTATTATTTAGCCTTGGTACACTGATGTCTCTTTAGTCTATGATCTAACCTAGATAAGATTTGAACTGCTTCTTCTGTATGCTAAATTGAAGACAAATAACGAGTGTCTCCCAACCACACTCCTCTCTCACTATTTCTCTCTGTTCAATGATTAAACATCACAAACAACACATCTGGGGGATGTATTAAAGAAAAATCGTGGGGAAGAGATTGTGCAGTGGCATGACAAAAGCCAACTATCATGCACCGTCAATCGAAAATCCTAACGAATTCAAGCTGTTATAACTACTTGGTCGATAACTGGGCGGTCGGATACTTGGGCAGTTGGGATAGTATTCTGATGAATCATAAGTTGTGATTGACGGCGGTGGAGTTGTTGTTGTCTGGACGATGTTTAGACCACACAGACTTGTTGTGGATAGCGGTCGACAGTACACTGACGAAGGAAGAGTCTCATTATGATCAAAGCGAGGTTCATCACTGTCCTGTTCAACACTTTTCGACATGGATAATCCTACGCTCAATGGAGGAGTATTGTTCAATGGAGATTTGTGTCTATCACATGCCACTCTTCGTGGCTGGAGGGGTATTTTCATCCTCTCCTTTGTTGTTGTTATTGCTGCTGTTGCTGTTGGCATACCAAGATGGAAATCGGGATGATATTCATTAAATTCACTTGCATCATCATCCGTCAATGATTCATTCGACTTGGCTGCCTCTGCGATTGCATCAGCATGAAGAATGTACTCAATAGGATCATTCTTCGTTGTTGAGTCGAATAAAGAACGACATCTAATCTGTAATTTGTGTGATTGTATAGGTCGGAGGAAACTTGGACTACTTTTTGAGTGTGGTGATAGTAGTATTGGTCGTTCAATAATGTCAAGATGGTGGAGTGTAATCGATGGCATTGGTCTCATCGGACTGTCGTCATCATCGTGTACATTTGGGGGAGAACAAAGATGCAGCGCCACAATTTCTGTATTATCACTCTCTTCCCGATAGAAGAATTTATCTGACTTCACTCCCCCCGTTGATGATGATTGGCTCCGTTCATCGTCACTAAGGAATTCAGGAAGATTATCTATCCGTGCATCATGATTGAATCTGTTTATTACGGAGTCCACTGTCTCTGTCAGTCCCCCCTTGGGTGTTAATGTTATCTTTGGTAGTAAGTTCATCATCGAGGTAGTTGTTACAGTTGACGTGATAATCAGTGGGGATTGAAAGGCCACCACGGCTGGTGGAGACAGCGACGTCACGGAACGCGTAACCATACCATTCCGAGAAAGAATTGTCAGTGGGACTAATCTTGAGCTAAATGTCGATGACGATGCAATCGAAGACTCGAATGCTAGTGATGAAGTCAATGATTCCTCCTCAGTTTTTCTTGGAGTTGTCGCTGCCGCCACAGTATGTCGTCGGGGAGGCATTTTGAATACAGACCCACGCTGACTGCCGATGGGCGGCGTTGACATTTTTACAGAGGGTCTCAAGTAGGACGGCATTGTCGGTGGAGTGACATATTCATTGGACAATGACAATAATTCTCCTCCACGTCTTGCAGATACCAATGCGATTGTACCACCACTACGGCTGCTGCCAGCGTTGTTCCCTCCCCTTGGTAATAATGATGACGAATGACTTTCTTGTTGTTGACGATGATTCTTACCCGGTTGGAACTCATGCCACCCTCCAGTATTGATCGTCGGATCCATCTTCCCATAATCTTCCATCATCTCCACGTAAGAATTGAACAATCAGTTGAAAGTGTCTTAAATAGATAACAGTTTCTACATAAATACTTCATGGGAAAGACAAGGTAATGTTTGTTACATATGTGTTGGATCCATGAAACTATCAATCAATCGTAAATAATGGGATCAAGCACTACATTATTGATGAATTACAATTCCTCAAACTGTTGAACCTGTCATGTGTCATTGTACCGTACTCCCATTCATCTCATCCCACTTTTCCTCAAGCATTTGCACAATCTCCAATGACGATGGTCGGTCTTCTGGGTTATACTCCCAGCATTTCATCATAACCTCTCTTAATGCCACACTGGCTGGATGATTGAAATGTTCCATCCGCATTCGTTGTTGTTGCTGTTGCCGTTTTGTCAGATTCTCATTAGCATCGCTCTCTCCTTCATTATACACTCCGCTTTCACTATCATGTTTCACCCTCTTCTTCTTCTTCACAGGAAGTTCCTCTGGTAATTTTGATGTTTCTCCATTTACTATCCATTGGACGGCCCTATCATACTTCTGTATATAATACCATGGATTCATCCCTCCTGACAATAGATAGTAAAAGACCCCACCTAATGAATAAACATCAATGGTGTCAGTTTGATTTGCACAATTCTCGTACTCTTCGGGTGCACGGTACACCGAGCCACGGTGTTGAATACCACAAATCCTGAATGGACATGTAGTACCAGTTGTAACAGATCGTGTGAGGAACCGTCCTCGATTAAAATCTTGTATCTGCACTATGGGCACTTTTGTATTGGCAAGGACAGCCCTTGTTGTTGCATCCATTTTCTCCTCCATTGTTTGTACATCATTGCCGTAGATTGACTTTCTACCATCACTGCTACGAAATGGACGATCAAACAGAATAAATTGATTTGGCTTAATATCTGCCACTGCATTCGTTGCACGTCCATTATGATATAAATGTGCCTGATACAATCCACGTGCCGCCTGCATTGCCAAGACATATATTTCAATTGGTTCCATCATTGATGGTAGTAGCTGTTGGTGTTGTTGTTGTGCGCTCTGTTCTTCTTGATCCTTTAGTATCGGATGACGACTTTCAACATACACATCTAATGTACCAGCCGTTGAGAATGGTGATATACTCGAGAATGCACAATATTGATATACTGGACATACATTATTCATCTTGAACAACATTTCATTTTTGAGAGAATTAGTTGTTGTTGAGGTCGTTATTATTGGCAACGGTCCACCACCAACACGTTCACTAATAAGAACATCACGTCGATTCTTTTCACGTAAATATGCCGTCCATCCTCGATCAAGTTTGTTCGTCTTTAGTATAACTCTTTCTTGTTGTAGTGGCTGGTTGTTGATGTAATAATAATTGTCATTATTAATTATGTAGTTTTGAGTCACTGTCCATACATCTCTAAAGCCACCATGGTTCAGATATTCTATAAAGGAGAAGGGGTTTATTCTGTCAATTATGTGCCTCCTCCTTTTCCTAATAGACGTTGATAATTCCATCTCTTCCACTTCCTCCACCTCTTCTTCTTTTTCCTCCCTGCTGTAATATTTTTGTTGAGTGTCAAAATGGAATGCTAATGCATGTATATCATTACATGTTGAGGGTGCAATTGGTTGTGCCTGATATGATGGATCTGATAATCGACATTCCTCTGTTTCCATGGAATAGACTAATGGATTATTCATTGCTTCGTTATTGTTATTGCTATTGTTGTTGTTGTTTTGTTTAGTTTGCCATGATGGTTGGGTAATACTATTATCCAACGACGATGAAGATGAGGTGGGACTAGTTATTATAATTGGTTGATGATCGATTAGTTTTGGTGTTGTTGTGACATTCATACTATTATGACTTGTAGTAAAAGAATTATCATTTGATACACCATTAATACAATGACAGCTCAACGTTATCATTGATTGAATGTTCTGATCATCATCATCAAGGCATGCAACTCGTGGAAAGTAATGTCGATAATGTCGATGATGATGATGATGATGATGATGATGATGATGGTTAGTTGGAAAGATTACTGGCACTACGTCGTTCTCTGTTGATGACGATGATATCGAGCTTGCACCATTGCTGCCATTATTACGAGATTTTGTTATGCGATTATTGCTGCGACGACTACCCCCTCCATTATCTCTGGTGGAGGGATTCATCCTTTCATTCTCATTACTGTCATGATGCGATCCCCTTCTCCTTCGTCGTCGTCGCGTCGTCGCCGCGGATATTCTATCACTACCATCATCTAACAACAGCGATGACAAAGTCCAGTATTCGTACGCCACCCACCCCACGAAGCAGCAGCATCCGACGGCCAGAGCCACCCTTCGCCGTGGCGATGTAGTAAGTGACGTTGTTGTTCTTATTGGTGTTGTTAGAGACAACTCGTCATCGTCGTGCTGAAATTGGCTAACAGAGGTACCGCCACTCTTCTTTCGTCTCATCGGCATCATCCTAGAATCTCAACAACATGTCATGCGGTGCGCGTGACGGGCACACAAAACAAGTGACAAACTTTGGCGGGAACTGAAACACTCGCGTTTGGTGTGGGTGCCCGTGGATTGCCCTTTTTGGCTTCCCGCCGAGACGCTGAGTCTAAAACGACTCCAAGGATGGGAGCAGGAGGGGCACCGAGCCGAGCGCCAAGCTAATGATAATGTAACATGACGATACGGAATGGCGACGACGATGTAGACCCTCCTCGGCGAACATTCGGCGGTCTCTCACCCCGCCAAAGGCGTTTGTTGCAGGCATCTGCGCGAGGAAGAGTGATGGCAGCATCATCGACATCCACGACGAAGTTGAATGGTTCTACTCCTCCTGCTCATCACGGCGGTGGATCGGCTCCGTTGATGTCGAAATCGGATACTCCTCGAAGTGATGTCACGATGAACGACAAAACGAATGATGTTCGGGTGGTGAACGAAAAAGAAGAACGAGTAATAATGACGACTCGAGGAGGAGGCATTACTGCTGACGACAAACGCTTGCCATCGTCACCATCTGTTGGTGGAAGTAGTGGCGCGAGCACTGCAGCATTGACTGACTCAACATTGACTTTATCATCATCATCGGGAATAGGGAGGACAACGACGACATCGTTGACTGCGGCGAGGGTTACTACCTCCAACCTTCGTAGGCATTATGAAATTATAACATCAGAAACGAACAACAATAAGTTGGGAATGGAGTCAGCGGCCTGGTCAGCAGCGGGGGAGGAAATAAGAGGGAGGAATGGTAGTAGTAGTGTGAATGATCGAATACGTTCATTGAATAATAATAGTGATAATAATAATCATCATCATAACAGCAATATGCGAATTAATAATCATCACAATCGCGGAGAAAGGTTGACAACATTGACTACTGACCGTCCGAATTTTGCGTCGTCGACTGATCAGCAACAACAATTTGACAATAATAATACGCAATCATCATTGTCGAATGATATCGATAATATTGACGCCGTTCCGGACGGCGTCAACCACGACGACAACGGAGCAACAATGCGATATTATAAGATTGTGTTTCAAGGGGTTGTATCACTCCTATGTAACATCAATGATTATGCTAAGATAACACCGCATAATGAAAGCAATTGTAGTGGGATATATCTTACTTATGGAGAAATTGTGGCAACATCTGTGCCTGAAATTATCATCCCACTCAATAGCTATTATTCAACTGACAGTGATATCGTCGATGATGATGATGATGATGATGATGATGATGGTAATGCTGAGGATCATATGAAGGAACCACAAAAGGCCATGTTTATTCGTGTGGATTCTATCCTAACTGGGGGATACGCCACTGACGCAGCTGTTATGGCCTCACAAATAGACGAATCTGGTATCAATCTTCGAAAGATTAATGAGGTAGGACATTGTTGTAACGATAACGCGGCGAAAAGACGATGTTACGGCTACTTACCCCTCTTCGTCAATGGACGAAGCACGAGTGAAAAACGACCGATTGCCGTGCCTTTGTCAATGGCAGCGTCAGAATGTATACGTTCCTCGTGCGAACGTGGCTCGTTTTTGTATCGTGTCATTGCACGAACGCCCGTGTCGGTGCTTTCGGGACCGTCCATTAACGCCGTACAATTGGGAATGGGCTTGATGCCTGGCTCAGTTCACGAGGTATCTCTTCGTTTTTCTGTACCATTGTCTCTGCTGAATGACGAGAATCATTATGTCAGTAAAACTTCTTTGATTGATAATGATGCCGAAACATCCGAGGTAAAATTCCTGAGGCTAGGAAAAAGGAGAGGTTGGGTTGTAGATCGCATTATCGACTCAACAGACAACAAATTACGAAGTGCCTATCTCATGCAAGATGTGACGAATGAGAGATTTATCCCAGGAGGATCTGTCATCGGTGTTGGTACGCGACACATTGATTCTACATTATCAATGAGCTTTGAGGAAACGTCCTCGATTCATTCTTCGGCAATGACTTCTGTGGCAGATACATCCTTCTATTCTTCCGCCCATGCATCATCCGTGGCAACTCCCACGACTGTTAAGCTACAAAGAAGACGCAATAGAAGACGACCACGAGCAGATGGAGGAATGGACTCAACACAATCGTTGGAGCTGCTTAAATTGGTGCGAGAGAATAAATGTGTTGGAGAATCATTTGAGGAGGCAAGCTCCATTACTGCTGGCGATGTATCCAGTGTATCAATAGTATCAGGCGAGGGGGGTCAGACAAGCTACGCACATGCCCAACCCAGACCGAACAAGAACTTTTATTTGATGCGTGTTATAGCCCCGTTGGGGCTGAAAATTCTGGATCACTTTCAGGTAAGGAGTTTGTTTGTCAATTTTCCCTTTGTTGTTACCTATTACGTGATTAATATTTCTTGTCTTCTCTTAGGTAACAAATTTGATTCATAACTCTTCGCCTCCTCCTAAAATCAATCCGCGGAATAGCTCGCCTGGTACATCTCCTTTTGCGCGAACAAATGCAATGATCGCAGCGGTGTCGGGAGGAGAATATACATCAAAATCAATTGTGGGACGTACAGGAAACAGAGCTGGGTCACGATTGTTAGCCAGAGGACAAATTTTTGAGGCTTCTTGTCGAATGGAAATTTCATCTGACAGTAGTCTGTATACAAATGGTCAGGGTCTAATAAAGCTTGCCGATGGGAGTGGATGGGCGATTGTGCCGTATCGAGATGATTTGATGACTCAGCTTAAGAATTACCATGGAAACGACGCATCATGGTTAGAAAGTTCCAACGATATTGTTGCATATGAAGAAATCGGAAATGCAACAATACCAACAGAACGAAACCCGTCTGATAGGTCGCGGGATGGCATAATTTGGCTTCGAGTTGCTCATGCACCTGCAGTAAAGGTTCTTCTGGCAAAATCGAAGAGCAATCTCAATACGAATAATAATAATGAATCTCGTACAAAGACCAACGAAAAAGGCGGTAGCCACGACGATGAATCTCCATCCTCGTCTCATTCGGAAGTAGCCTCGTCGGTAGCTAGTTCGTTTTTCGATTCGGTTTGGAGCAGGGTTAGCCCTTTAAAGGAGAAGAATCCTCAAAATGACGCACCAAATCAGAATCCAAATTTCAGACAGCAGCAACAAGCCAAGCGCCAAACAATCCCAACAATTCCTTGTGGTATGGTCGTCCCTGTTGAGCCTTGGGATGTTAGCACGAGTTCAAATGTGAGTGCTCATTCCCGTTTGATGAATATTTTCTTCGCTTTGCTTTGTCCAATTCTCAACATTGTCTTTTGTCTTCAGAAGCGTTTCGTTCGTCTACAAAATGGCCAAGGGTGGATTCCTCAGCGTTTGGGGGATGAGGTTTTTGCTGATGAGGTTGATCCACCCGAAGTTCGAACTGGATCATTTTGGTTCCGTGTATCAAAGCGATCAGGTTTGGAAGTTTATCATGGACCATCATCTCACGCACCAATAATTGTGTCCAACAATGGTTCTGCGTTTCGCTTTGAATGTGGAGAATTTCTTCGAGCGTCAGAGATAATGACAGTATTCTCCAAACCTAACCTTAATGGATCCACCACTACTCCAGAGTGTTATGCAAAACTCTATCGTAGGAGCAACACTTTCAGTGGAAATAATGATTCCGATCAAACTTTGCTGGGTAGATTCTCTACGCTTCACTCCTTCATTTCTCCTGGTGAATGGGTTCAAGTCCATAGAAACGGTGAGCTATTTCTTGAGGAATGCTCAGCTGCACCCCTCATTGAGCGCAATCCTGATGGCTGGCAATTTGCTGTGATTTGCAGTAGTGATTTACAACTACGAGCAGGCCCATCAATTCAGGCGGAAATTCTCGGGGGATTTTGTGATGCAAAAGTATTCCTTGTGACTGAGAAAGTCACTGCTCCTGGTGACCATGTGGATTGGCTTAGACTCAAGAGTGGAGGGTGGTTGTACAGTGTTGGATTTGATGGCAAACCTATAGTTCAATCACTGAGCATGTCAAGTAGTCAAAGGCTGAATACCAGCAACAACATTCAGTCGCAAAGAATGGTCCGTAAGATTCTTGACAAAGGCCGCTAAGGTGCACGTCTCATTCCAATATCTCAAAAGTGTACACAAACATCAACATTATATGATAAAATATAACTACTGTAACAATTCTTATTACTCCTTGTGGCCACATTCCCTGTTGTCATCCTAGTTGGCTGATTCCTCGACATTATCATTGACATTCTCCACATTCTCAATAATTGATAATGATAATAAAATAACTTACTTCGATCGGCAATACCTCCATTCTTGGTTTCTTCTCCGCCAAGCATAGTGTCTGCTTCAGTTGTCGGCAGTAGCGTCTCCTGCGTCATTATGTCGTCAGCACGATTGTTCACGTTCCAGTACTGTCTCCATGTCGACTTTGTGAGGTGGGATTGGATTTAATAGTGTTATCCATATCAAAACTATTGTCATTTCCCACATCGACACTGTTACATCTGGTAACTCTCAAAGATTCCACTGAACGTCATGAATGCGATTTGAGCATTTTCACGAATTTGGTGCCAATCATCTTTGGCAAATTTTCTGATTCAAATTACCCACCAACTTGCCATACAAAATCGGTCCGTAATAATTGACTTCCGAGAAGATTTACGGCCAATGCTGTATTTCCTCTGATTTACTCCTCCAATCATTTTCCTCTTGTTGCTACCGCAAACTGACATGAAGACCGAAGAAATACGTTGAACCAATACTGCATTCTTCATCACAGAGGTCTATAATGATGGGTGAATCCATCGACTCAATGTGAGATACTTGAGCCAGAGTTACTCTCGTCGTAGTCAATTAATCTTGACCGTCGTTCTTAAAAAACAATTTGAGACGGCCTTACTCGGGTAAAAAATCTGGTAATATCTTTTGATAAAGTTTCGACAGTATTACCTCTGATTCGTGCAAGTTTATCGGATGAAATTTGCGCGGTCTGGTGCTTTTGATTCACGTAGTCAGATAAGCCTGAGGGCTCAGAATGGAAATGTATTTGTATCATTACAGCTAAAACTACACTCGACGATACATAAATGGTGGGGTCAGTTCATCGCGGAAATTAGTGAGTGTGCCGGACCCTCCATTCCTCGACGATACATCAACCAAGGAAAATGGGCTGATTTTCGAAAGTCATGCATCCTGGTGACCACACCGGCACAATATTCGTTTGAGTAATTGTGTTAATATCCTTCTTACGCGATTGGCCCGCCTACTGATCAAACAAATACCGCCATACTACTGGCATCAAATCTCTAGATTATTATTAGACTCAATCATAGTGGAATAGCTTGACTAGCCCAATAATTTTCGTTAAGTATAGTAGAGTAGATTCAGGAGTTGGGATTTCCCACTTCGAGTCCGGATCTAGCAAAAGTGGTCAAATATTACTGTCTGTCGCTCCTCGCGTTGCAAATGGGAATGCTCCATCGTCTACATATAGGAAAAGCATGGCTTCCCAATATGTAAGATTAAGATTATTATTTTAGCTTTTGTCTCTTAAGTATTGCATTCCCATTGACAAAATTCTTCTGATGTTATTCCTGTCATAGAAGGACAATGGTGCCATGAGAGAAATAGGGCCGGTTCCATGTTATCTGTACTCCAACTGATTGTAATATTTCACTGCTGAGCAGAATTTGGGTGGCGCTGTATGCACAAGTTAAGAGGGCAGAGCAAGGCTGGTGGGAAGAAAGAGAGGAAGATGGCACGGTGGACGACAAGGCAAAACATCGCAAAGGTGGGCATGTACCATCACTAAGCTCACACCAGACAAGTCTTTGAAGCAGCAAATTTTAATATGTTCATGTACCGGCGCTGAGTTTGTCTACGATTGTCCATCTGCATTTATTATTTGGAGGAATAGCCGGAAATATTTGAGTGAGCTGTTTGACAGCCTCAAACTTGTGGATATAATGATGTTGCGAAACTACAAGTCGGGTAACAACTGACAAAAGATTTTTAGTGACTTTCCAAATCTACTGCCCTTGCGGAATACAGTTTATCAAGAGTAGTCAGTTTGTATGGAGTAGTGCATTATGTTGCACTAGAAATAAGGTGGTTTTAGATGAAAGTTGGTTAGTTAGTTTATTCATACGCTGCCATGAAGGTTTCTGTGCGTTGAGTGCTCTCTGTTTCTGTTGGGAATACTCAAAAGTCTTTGGGTCTAGAATCCTCTACCAATTTTGTCATTTTTGTAACCTTTTTCCTAATGACTTGTCCTGATGAATGCCAGCAAGATGTGTACTCATGGATTGTTATTGGTATTATTTTGGCTTTTATTGAAAAGTTTCAGGCTAAATAATACCATCTGTACTCCTCCTCCTCCTTCGAATCCTCCTCCCTCAGATCCTCCTTCTTAAAATCCTTCTCCCTTCAAATCCTCTCCTCCCTTCCATTGAAGGCATTGATGGGCAGAGCTTGATCTTCTCTACTCTCACCGTTAATTCACCCTCAATTCAGATTGGGGTAGCGCCATAGTACCTCTCCCCCCCCACCCTTCTTGCCAAAATTATCACTGTACACTGTCCTCTTTAGTGTTAAGATTTAAGACAACACGTACCAAGTTAATTAGTTAGTAAGTAAGTTACCTTTTATTCATACGCTACCATGAAGGCTTAGTGCGTTGAGTACTTTCAACAAAAAATGCTTCGCACGAAGTTCAAATTCTCAAACGGACTATGCAAGACCAGGTTGCAGAATCACGAATCCCCTCTAACACCGTTGACATGGCGGACCACACCTGGTGCACAAATTATGGAATGAACAACGTCAGAATCGGAAAATGTCTCAACGTGGGGTCATCATCCCAGCTGGTGTGTATGCACCTACGTTGGCAGAATTTTGATTTGCCCTAATCCCAGCAAGAAATTTGTGTGGTGCACCTCCTAGATAGGATGGAATTCTCACCTCCTAGCGTCGTACGGACGGCAATTGCTCCGTCCAGCTGCGTTCCTCACGTGCCAACATGGCATCAATCCTTCCCCCAACACCCTACCATTGAACGGTACAAGCGGTAAGATTGGCCGCCAAATTCGTCGACTATCCCCATGCATGGGCATGGGGGTGAGGCTGTTTGCAATGGTATTGTCAATTGAGAGCCACTGCTCCAATAAACTATCAATAAACAGCACACAACAATCAACTTCTTATATCATAATAAGTGCAGTGGCGACGATTTAACCGTGGTTGAATGAGTGTAGGAGGGTGGGGTGGTGGGGCTGGGTTTCTGAAGGTGGGGGAAATGATGATAGCAGCATGCTCTAGGTTGCATATTCCTGCAGGAATCCTCCGGATTCCTGTATTTTCCGTTCCGATCGCCTTTTTCTCACAGGAATCTCAATTTTCGTTCCGCCGTAACCTTGTTTTTCGGAACAAACAGGAGCAAAAACCTTCGCAGTAAAACGAAGGCCTCGGGACA
>Ga0247843_1004668_pt1 | contig 20134 bp, 20 predicted proteins | sample LaCruzMarch2017__FD_192420 | JGI IMG/M metagenome (GOLD analysis project Ga0247843, IMG submission 192420) | Freshwater microbial communities from meromictic Lake La Cruz, Castile-La Mancha, Spain - LaCruzMarch2017_8m | ecosystem: Environmental > Aquatic > Freshwater > Lake | place: Spain...
GATTTCGTGGGGGGAGAGGCGTGGGGGGGAGGGTGCCCGCAAGCCTCGGCCAGCCCTGACCGTTCCCCTCGATCCCGAATTTTCTCACCGGGTGGTGAAGGGTGCCGGGGTGGGGGCGTGGGCCTGCACTTGGCCCGGCAGATCGCACCCTGTTCCGGTCCAGGATGAACCCGGTCATGGACCTCGCTCCGGCCTATACGGTCGCCTGCCTGGCACGGGATGAGATTTGCGGCAACCGTTGGGGTCATGCGACTTCCGATGAACGGCGCGGACGCGTGCCACTGCACTGCTTTTCAATCTCATGCAATAAATGCAAACTCAAAGCCGTCGCGGCGCGATCGTGCGTGCAGGTTGGAGGCTACTGCGAAACCATGCTCATCCGCTTCGTCTATTCCGTCGGATTGCCGCCTCTCGCTGGTGGTTCGCTACAAATGCACGGCCAGCATCATGACATTGAGGTAGTTGGCGCTGCGAATGCGGCAGGTGATCCCTCTTACCGCCAGTTGGCAGAGGCGGAGCGGAAATTCCTCGCTTGGTTTCTTTCTGAAAAGCCCGCGCATCTACTCCTGCAATTTGAAACAGTGCCTGCCGATGGCACGAAAGGGCGCTTCAGCGAGTATCGCGCCTTCTTGCCCGCCAACTAGCCACATCGCACCTTCTGTCCAGCACCGCTCAACTCGGCACCGATCCGCGCCTCGGCCAGCGTCACCACCAAGTGGCGTATCGGCATGGGCCGGCGCCGCGATCCGGCGGGGCGTGGAGTCGGTCGAGGGCGCCCCGGGTGCGATCGCACTGGCGGAGCGGCGAGGCCCCTGTAGCGGCCTCTGGCGAGTCCTGCGGGCTGGTCATGAAAAAACCCGGCGCGATTTCCCGGCCGGGGCTCGTGGTGGCGCTGGTCAGGCGGTCAGGCGTGGCCGATCTCGCTCGACCGGTAGGGACTGAGCGCGAGCCACGCCCCATCAATCGCATTTGCGGCCTCGCCCACGTCCTGCTGCACCGCGGCGCCTACGCGCCAACTCCACCGGTTCTTGCGCCGCCTTCAACCCCGCGTCGATCCGCGCCACGGCGAGCAGGACAACAAGTGCCTGGACACGAAGAACCCCGACGCGTTTTCGCGGCCGGGGCTGATGATGCGGATCGGGCGTCTTTGGCGCCGGCCGGCATGGCGCAGCATGGTCGAGCGCCGAAGCCTCAATCTCGTCAACGCTGACAAAAGCGGCGCCGAGTTTCCCGCGATGAGCACGCGACGGATCAACGGTCAGGCCAACTCCCTTTTGCACCCGGATCGCCAGATGCGGACCGAGCGCGAACCGCAACGTGGCGTGGCGCCGACGGCCACACACTTGGTGTTCGGCCAGCTTGGCATCATCAGCGCTACGAAGTTGGGGGTGAACGGCGACTTCGACACGGATGCACTCGATCGAATGCCCGCCGCTGGGCAGTCGATCGCCGCGTGCCGCTGCGCTGGGCCGCATAGCGCGTCCGCGACATGACCCTGGAAGCCATCAGCCCAGCGCGACCGTCAGCCTCCGTGCCATGCCAGCCCGACCCGGCGACCAAGTCCGCCCGGGGCATCGCGGGCGCGCATGCCAAAGCCACGCCGGCGGTCCGCCATGACGGCGCTGCTTCCCCCTTCAGGTCGCGCCTCCGCCAAGACCCCTCGGGCGCCGTCCTCGGCTTGCCGCGCCGGGCGGCCCGCAGACGATCATCCGGTCAAGCGCCCTCTGCTGCCCCGTCCCATCAAGGTCAAGGCGCCGAACCGTGGCGCCCGATGCCGCGATAGCGCAGGCCCGCTTCCTGCATCGCCTGCGGGTCCCAGGCATTGCGGCAATCCATCACCAGGTCGCCCCGCATCGCCGCCTTGAGCTTGGCCGGCGGGATGGCGCGAAACTCGTTCCATTCGGTCAGCAGCATGACCGCGTCGGCCCCGCGCGCCGCGGCCAACGCATTGTCGGCATAGGTCACCCCGGCCGGCAGCAGCGGTTTCGCATTCTCCATCGCGACGGGGTCGAAGGCCCGCAACTTCACGCCAGCCGCTGCCAGCCGCGGCAGGATCGTGAGCGAGGGGGCATCGCGCATGTCGTCGGTCTCGGGCTTGAAGGCCAAGCCAAGAATGGCCACGGTCGTCGCCGACGGATCGGGCAGCATCGACAGCAGCCGCTCCGCCATCGCCGCCTTGCGCGCCTCATTGGCGGCGATCGTCGCCTCGACCAGCGTCATCGGCGCATTGGCCTCGCGTGCGGTGCGGGCCAGCGCCAGCGTGTCCTTCGGGAAGCAGGAACCGCCATAGCCGGGGCCGGCATGCAGGAACTTCCGCCCGATCCGCCCATCCAGCCCCATGCCGCGCGCCACATCATGCACATCGGCGCCGACCTTCTCGCACAAATCGGCGATCTCGTTGATGAAGGTCACCTTGGTGGCCAGGAAGGCGTTGGCGGCGTATTTGATCAACTCCGCCGTCTCGATGCTGGTCGCGACGATCGGCGTCTCGATCAGGTAGAGCGGCCGATAGAGCCGGCGCAGCACGGCGAAGGCGCGGTCGCTGTCGGCGCCGACCACCACCCGGTCGGGGCGCATGAAATCGCCAATCGCGCTCCCCTCGCGCAGGAATTCGGGGTTCGACGCCACCGCGATGTCGAGGTCGGGCCGCACCTTGCGTACCAGCGCCTTCAGCCGGCCACCGGTGCCGACCGGCACGGTCGATTTGGTGACCAGCACGAAGGGCTGGGTGGCGGCGCGGGCCACCTGCTCGGCAGCGGCGAAGACGTAGCTGAGGTCGGCATGCCCGTCCCCCCGGCGCGAGGGCGTGCCGACAGCCAGGAACACGGCCTCCGCGCCGGCAACCGCCTCGGTGATGTCGGTGGTGAAGGACAGCCGGCCCTCGGCCAGATTGTCCGCGACAAGCTTGTCGAGCCCCGGCTCGTAGATCGGGATCCGCCCGGCGACCAGCGCGGCGACCTTGGCCGCATCCAGGTCCACCGCCACCACCTCCGTGCCGAATTCGGCGAAGCAGGCGCCGGAGACCAGGCCGACATAGCCGGCGCCGATGATGGTGATGCGCATGCCCAAACTCTCCCTGCCACGAGCGACCGGGCTCCGGCCGTAACGGCCAGCCCAGGCCGCGCAGGCTAGCCGGTTTCGCGCGACATGGCCAAAGCGGCCGATGGCGGCCCGCCACGTCCGGGGCCTTGCGCCTCCGCCGACCCGAAGGCTGGGAGCCGGTCTCGATGTCGCGCGAGCGCATCGTCGGGCCGTCAGGGTCCCATGCGGGACGGATCAGTCCTGGTTCGCTCATCGGACGCGCCGCCCTGCGGCAGCGGAACCTCCATCAGAAGATCGCGAGATCGATCCGGCCCCAGGAACTGAGCCAAACCGGCGACTTGCGGCCGGGATGCGGACGGCTGTTGGAGCGGGCGGGGGGAATCGAACCCCCGACATTCAGCTTGGGAAGCTGACGTTCTACCTCTGAACTACGCCCGCGGTCCGCCATGGTTTTCGCATGCGGCCGGCTGCGAAGCAAGGCGCTGCCCGAAGCCCAGCCTCACGCCATACCCTCCCGATCCAGGCAGGCGAAGGCCGCGCCGACCAGCGCTGCCCGGTCGCCCAAGCGCGCCGGTTCCACCGCGATGCCTGCCGCCGCGGCGAAGGCAGGTCCGAACCAGTCGAACATCTGCCCCAGCCCGCCACCCACGATGATCAGCCGGCAATCGGCGAAGACCGCATAGGGCCGGACCCAGCGCCCGAGATCGGCACCGAAGCGCGCCAGCTCGGCGGCGAGTTCGGCACTGACCTGTCCCGCGGCGACGATCGCGGGAAGCTCGGCGCAGCGGATCGACAAGGGCGCCAGCCTTGCGTCCAGGCCGCGGATGGAAAACACGTCGTCGGCGCGGGCATCCAGCGCGGGCTCGGCGTACAATTCCCCGCTCGTGGACCAGGGCAGGGCGCGGCCCGACATCGCCATCCCGTCCAGGAAGGCCGAGCCCAGCCCCGTCCCGACCGTCAACATCAGCGCCGGCGTGTCAAGCTGGCGCGCAAGCGCCTCGCCCAGCGCTGCCGCCGCCGCATCGTTCACGAAGTGCATCGGGATGTCCCGGCCCAGCCGCCGCGCGATCAGCCCCTTGAGGTCCACGCCATACAGGCTGCCGAACTTCGCAAGCCCGACCAGATAGGGAATGCCGCGCGCATAGTCGCTGGGCGCGGGGAAGGCGATCGCGATGAAGGCGGGGTCGCGGCATTGCGCGATCAGCCCGCGGGCGATCTCGGCGAGCCGGTCCGCCATCCGCTCGGCCGCCGCCCCGCTGTCGATCAAGTGGCGCGCGACATCCCGCGCCGGGGGCATGCCGCCCGCCTGCGTGCCGGCGCCCGCCACGATGCCGCACTTCACGGATGATCCGCCGACATCGAGGGCGATCACCTCGCCCCGCGGCCAGGGCGGCCAGCGTTCCGCGCTCATGCGCGGCTGAAATCATCCTGGAGGCGTTCGATATCATCCTCGCTCAGCACCGCGCCGGTCTGGACCTCGATGAAGATGAGGTCGGCCGCGCCGGTGTTGGCGATGCGATGGATGCCGCCCGCGGGGATGAATACCGTGCTGCCGGGTGAAAGCGGGATCGTCGCCTCGTTCAGCGTTGCCGCACCCTCGCCGACCACGATGATCCAATGCTCCGACCGATGCGTGTGTCGCTGCAGCGACAGCCGCGCGCCGGGGTTCACCCGGATGCGCTTCACGACGCAGCCCGGCTCCGCCGAGAGCACGCGCCAGTCGCCCCAGGGGCGCTGATCAGCCTCGCCGGGCTGGTAGGTGACCGTGCTCATGGCGCGTCTCCTGTCGGGCGCCGCTGCGCCGGGGCCTGATGTCGATCCGGACGGGCGGAACGACGCTTTCGCATCTTGCGCAAACTTCGTCACAGGCGCCGGCCTTACTGGATCGCCCGCGGGCAAGCAAGCGCCGGCGCGAACACAAACCGCTTGCAGTGGCGCGGGGCCGCATGCCATGTTCCAAATCGATTTGGATGACCGGCCAGCAAGGCCGGCGGTTGGGGGAGACGGCAGGCGCCCACGGCGCCCGCATCATCATGACGCAGCTCAAGGACCTCGCCCGGGAGCTCGGCCTCTCGGTCACCACCGTCTCCCGCGCCCTGGATGGCTATCCGGAGGTCGCCGAGGCCACACGGCTGCGCGTGACCGCTGCCGCCCACCAGGCGGGCTACCAGCCCAACCCGGCCGCCCAGCGCCTGCGCCGCGGCCGCAGCGACACCATCGCCGCCCTGCTGCCCGGCGGCCCGGGCGTGGAGCTGACGGCGCTGATGGAGACGCTCGGCGCCTGCGCTGCCGCGCTGGCGGCCGAGGGGCTCGACCTGATCCTGGTCGCCACCCGCGACGAGCAGGAGGAAACCCGCCGCCTCGCGCGGCTGGTGGCGCGGCGGGAGGCCGACGCCTTCGTCATCCTGCGAACCCGTCGGCGCGATGCGCGCGTCGATTGGCTGCTGGCCAAGGGCGTGCCCTTCGTGACCCATGGCCGCACCGACCGCGCAACCGAGCATGCCCATCTGGACGGCGATGGCTTCGCTGCCTTTCGCGACGCGGTCCGGCGCCTGCACCGCGACGGGCATGCCAGGATCGCCCACATCGCCGCGCCCGCCGCCTTCGCCTTCGGCCATCTGCGCCAGTCCGGCGCGCAAGCCGGCGCCGAGGAGGCAGGAATCGCGCTGACGGTCGCGGCCGCCGCGCCCGAGGCCGCCGGCGGCCTTGCCGCGGCCCGCGCGCTGCTGGCGGCAGGCCCGCCGCCCACCGCCATGCTCTGCGCCACCGATGCCATCGCGATCGGCGCCGCCCGCGCGTTGCGCGAGGCCGGGCTGGCGCCGGGCCGCGATGTCGCGCTCTGGGGGCACGACAATATTCCCGCCGCGGCTTTCCTCGATCCGCCGCTGGCCAGCATGGACTTCGCCGACCAGGACATTGGCGGGCATCTCGCGCGGCTGCTGGTCGCGCGCCTGGGCGGGGCCGACCCCGCCACCCTCGGCACCGTGCTGCCGCTTCGTCACATCCCGCGCGCCAGTCTCGGCCGCGGCTTCGCAACCCAGGAGGAACCCCAATGACCAATCTCACGCGACGCAGCCTGCTGGCTGCCGGCGCCGCCCTGGCGGCGGCGCCCACCGCTGCCCAGGCCCAGGCGGGCGACCTCGCCTTCCTGTCCACGCAGCTCAGGCCCGTCGAAGAAGCGACGAAGATGCGCGAAATCATCCTGCGCAGCGCGCCGGTGCGCACCACCTACGTCACCGACGAGCCGCAGAACCTGACGACCCGGATGCGCGCCGAAGCGCAGGCCGGGCGTCGCACCGTCTCCCTGGTCGGCGCGCTGCATGGCGAATTGCAGCCGCTGGCGGCCGAGTATCTGGACCCGCTCGACGATGTGGCGGCGACGCTGGCCGATCGCGGCATCCCGCAGAACCTGCTCACGCTCGGCAAGTTCGGCACGGCGCAGCAGCGCTACATTCCCTGGATGCAGGCCACCTACATCATGGCCGCGCATCGCCGCGCGCTGGAGTTCCTGCCGGCCGGCGCCGACATCAACGCGCTGAGCTATGAGCAGCTGAACGCCTGGGCCGGCGCGATCCGCCAGCGCACCAACCAGCGCCGCCTGGGCTTCCCGGCCGGCCCGCGCGGCCTGATGGCGCGCTTCTTCCAGGGCTACCTCTACCCCTCCTTCACCGGCGGCGTGGTCCGCAGCTTCCGCGCGCCCGAGGCAGTGGGCGCGTGGGAGGCGATGAAGGCCATGTGGGCGAACGCCTCGCCGGCCTCGACCACCTACAATTTCATGCAGGAACCGCTGGCCGCCGGCGAGGTCTGGATCGCCTTCGACCATGTGGCCCGGCTGCTCGACGCGCTCCGCGGCGCGCCCAATGATTTCGTGACCTTCCCGGCGCCCGCCGGCCCGATGGGCCGTGGCTACATGCCGGTGATCGCGGGGCTCGGCATCGCACGCGGCGCGCCGAACCGCGCCGGGGCCGTGAGCGTGATCGAGTATCTGTCCCGCCCGGCAACGCAGCTCCGCCTGGCGGCCGAGACCGGCTTCTTCCCGGTGGTGCGCGCCGAACTGCCGGCCGACCTGCCCCCAGCCGTGCGCCTGGCCGCCAACGCCATCGCGGCCACGCAGAATGCCCGCGACGCCCGCGTGTCGCTGCTGCCCGTCGGGCTCGGCGACAAGGGCGGCGAGTTCAACAAGGTCTACATGGACACGTTCCAGCGCATCGTGCTGCGCAATGAGAACATCCGCACCGTGCTGGACGCCGAGGCGAATGCGCTGCGCACGGTGATGAACGCCACCGGCGCGCCCTGCTGGTCGCCGGATGCGCCCTCGGACGGGGCCTGCCCCGTCGCGTAACGCATGTCATCCCCCGCGCCCGCGGGGGATGACCCACCAGCCCGGTCGAGGAGCAGCGACGTGACCCAGAAAGCCTGGATACCCTACGTGCTTGTCGCGCCCGCCGTGATCTTCCTCGGCGTGCTGTTCATCCTGCCGCTGGTGCAGACCCTGGCCATGTCGGTCAGCGACGAGAATGGTCTCTCGCTGGCCAACTATACGCGCATGCTGGGCGACCTGAATTTCGCCGACGCGCTGCGCAACACGTTCCTGCTGACGCTGGTGGCGGTGCCCGCGCAGATCGTGCTCGCGCTGGTCATGGCGACGATGATCGCCAAGATCGGGCGCGGGCGCGACCTGGTGCTGTGGGTCTGGGTGATCCCGCTGGCGATCAGCGACCTCGCGGCCGGGCTCGCCTGGCTGTCGATCCTGCAATCCAATGGCTACCTCAACTCCGCGCTCCATGGCCTCGGGCTGCTCGACGGCCCGACGCCGTGGCTGACGCAGGAGACGCCGCTGGCGCTGTTCGTCGGCATCGCGCTGGCCGAGATCTGGCGCGCCACGGCCATCGTGCTGGTCATCCTGGTCGCCGGTATGCAATTGATCCCGAAGGAATATGCGGAAGCGGCCGAGGTATTCGGCGCCTCCCCCTGGCAGCGCTTCACGCGCGTCACGCTGCCGCTGCTGAAGCCCTCGATCCAGTCGGCGCTGATCCTGCGCACCGTGCTGGCCTTCGAGGTCTTCGCGGTGGTCTATGCGCTCGGCGGCCGCAACTTCCCGGTGCTGGTCGGCGAAGCCTATGTCTGGCAGGGCGAGAACCAGAATACCGGCGTCGCCGCGGCCTATGCCGCGCTGATCATGCTGATCTCGATGATCGCCACCGCGGTCTATATCCGCGTCCTGCGCACCCCGCGGGAGCAGATGGCATGAACCCCGCAATGTCCGGCCCCCGTCGCTGGCTGTTCTGGGCGGGCGTCGCCATCCTGATCCTCTGGGTGCTGCTGCCGATCTGGCTGGTGGCGATGGGTGCCTTTGGCGGCCGGCCGGCCGTGTTCCAATGGCCGAAATCGCTGCTGCCCGGCTCGCTGTCGCTGAGCCACATGGCAGCCTTCATGAATGTGGAGGGCGTGGCCAACGCCTTCCTCAATTCCCTGATCGCCGCCGCGGTCACGGTCGTGCTCTCGGTCGCGCTGGGCGCGCCGGCGGGATACGCGCTGGCCCGCTACGCCTTCCGCGGCGCCGATGCCTTCAAGTTGCTGGTGCTGCTGACGCGCGCCTTTCCGCTGGCCATCCTGGCCTTGCCGCTGGCCGTCGCCTTCATCCGCGTAGGCCTCTATGACAGCCCCTTCGGCGTCGCGCTGATGCACACGGTGCTGGCCCTGCCCTTCGCCGTGCTGGTCACGCAATCGCTGTTCATGGGCATCCCGCGCGAGCTGGAGGAAGCCGCCTGGGTGTTCGGCTGTTCGCCGATCCAGGCCTTCTTCAAGGTGGTCATGCCCTTGGCCGTCCCGGGCCTGACCGCCACCGCCATCTTCGCCTTCGTCATCTCCTGGAACGAGGTCTTCGCGGCATCGGTGCTGACGGTGCGGGAGCGGACGCTGACCGCCTATCTGCTCGGCGTCCTCTCGGAATCGCCGCTGCACACGCGCTTCGCCGGCGGGCTGGTGCTGATCCTGCCCTCGGTCCTGTTCGTCTTCGCCGTGCGCAAATGGCTGTTCACCGTCTGGGGCATCAGCGGGAAGTAGGGGGGAAGACCGATGGCCGACATCCAGATCGACCGCGTCGCGAAGTATTTCGGCCAGGCCCGCGCGCTTGCCGAACTGTCGCTGAACGTCGCGGATGGCGAATTCGTGGCCCTGCTCGGCCCCTCGGGTTGCGGCAAGACAACCTTGCTGCGCATCGTGGCCGGCCTTGAGACCGCCAGCGGCGGCGCCATTCGCATCGGCGGGCGCGATGTCGGGCAGTTGCCGCCGCGCGCGCGGGGCATCGCCATGGTGTTCCAGAACTATGCCGTGTTCCCGCACCTCAACGTCGCCGACAATATCGGCTTCGGGCTGAAGATGCAGGGCAAGCCGGCCGACGAGATCAAGCGCCAGGTGGGCCGCGCGGCCGAGATGCTGCGCATCGGCCATCTGCTGGATCGCTGGCCGGCCAAGATGTCCGGCGGCCAGCGCCAGCGCGTGGCGGTGGCGCGCGCGCTGGCGGTGCAGCCGGCCGTGCTGCTGATGGATGAGCCGCTGTCCAACCTGGATGCGCTGCTGCGGCTGGAGATGCGCGCGGATCTGAAGGCCATCCTGCGCGAGGCCGGCACCACCACGCTCTACGTCACGCACGACCAGACCGAGGCGATGGGCCTGGCCGACCGGATCGCCGTGATGCATGGCGGCGTCATCGAGCAGATCGGCCGGCCGGCCGACATCTATGCCCGGCCCGCCACCCGCTTCGTCGGCGGCTTCATGGGCAGCCCGCCGATGAACTTCCTGCGCACCACCGCGATCGATGGCCGCGTGCGCATCGGTGCCGCGGATCTTCCCTGCCCGCGCGCGTCCGGCGATGTCGAGATCGGCCTGCGCGCCGAGGATGCGACGCCGGTGCCCGACGGCGAGGGCCTGCCCTTCGACGTGCGCGTCGTCGAGCCGATGGGCGCGCATCTGCTGCTGACCGGCGCGGTGGAAGGCCGCCCGGCCCGCGCCATCGCCCCGCCCGACGCCCCGATCGTGGCGGGCGCGCGGATCGGCCTCCGGCCCGATCCGGCGCGCCTGTCCTGGTTCGACCCCGACACTGGCCATCGCCTGGGAGCCGCCTGATGCCTGACACCGAGCTCGACGCCGCCAGGCTTGATGAGGCCGCGCGCGCCATCCTCGCCGCCAATGATCGCGGTGGCTACACGGTGCCGACCGAGGGGCTCTACCCGTTCCAGTGGAACTGGGATTCCGCCTTCGTCGCGATGGGCTTCGCGACCTTCGACCTGGACCGCGCGCTGCGCGAGTTGGAGCGGCTGGTGGAGGGGCAGTGGGATGACGGGATGATCCCGCACATCATCTTCCACGCCCCATCCGACAGCTACTTCCCCGGCCCCGAGGTCTGGGGCACGCGCCACCGCATCCCGACCTCCGGCATCTCGCAGCCGCCGGTGCTGGCCACCGCGCTGCGCTTCGTCGCCGCCCGGGCCGAGGCCGCCGCGCGCCCGCGCATCCTGGCCCTGGCGCATGCCGCGGCGCGGAGCCACGCCTGGTGGCAGCGCGCGCGCGATCCGGAAGGGGTGGGCCTGGTCGCCATCCTGCACCCTTGGGAATCGGGCAGCGACAATTCACCGGCCTGGGATACCGCCCTGGCCCGCGTGCCGGAGACCACCACCACCATAATCCGCCGGCGCGACACCGGCCATGTGGACGCCGCCATGCGGCCGCGCGACGAGGAATATCGGCGCTACATCCACCTGGTCGATACCTATCGCGCCCAGGGCTGGGACCCGGCCGCGCTGTGGCGCGCGGCCCCCTTCCGCATCGCCGAAGTGCAGATGAGCGCGATCCTGTGCCGGGCCGCCCAGGATCTGGCCACCTTGTTCGAGGATCTCGGCGAGCCGCAGGCGGCCGAAGCGGAACGCCGCCTGGCGGCGCACCTCACGGGCGGGCTGAAGGCCGCCTGGCGACCTGCCCTGTCGCGCTTCGTCTCGCGCGACCTGATCGCCGATGCGGATATCGTCGCGCCGACCCATGCCGGCTTCGTGCCGCTGCTGGCGCTCGACCTCGCGGACGCTGAGCGCGACGCGATGGTGGCCGAGATGGCGCGCTGGAGTGCGGGCTGCGTGGTGGGCCTGCCGACCACGCAGCCGAGCGATCCCGCCTTCGACGCGAAGCGCTATTGGCGGGGGCCGGCCTGGGCGATCATGGATTGGCTGCTGGCCGATGGGCTCATCCGCAACGGGCGCCGCGATGCGGCCGAGGCATTGCTGGGGCCGCTGCTGGCGGCCATCGCCCGCGAGGGCTTCGCCGAGTATTTCGACCCCATGACCGGCGCGGGCCTCGGCGGCGGCCGCTTTTCCTGGACGGCGGCGGCGTGGCTCGTGCTGTCGCGCGAGGCAAGCCGGGCAGCGCCCCTGCTGGAGACCGCCGCGGGCTGAGTGGTAACTGATCCCCGGGATCGCGGCCTGCCAGCCGCGATGATGGGGATTGCGCATGATACCAACGGCCGAATTGAATGACCTGCGGCCAGCGTCGTGCCGAAGGCGTGCCTTCGGCACGACGCTGGCCGAGGCCGCGAACGCGGCCCGCCGCAAGTGCGGCGAGCCAAGGCCGCGGAGCGGCCGCCCGGCGCCTGAGGGCGCAAAAGAGATACCAACGAGCCGCTGCAAGCGGCCGTTGGTATGACATCACGCCACGGCCTGGAGATTCGCGCCGCGACGGCGGCCGACGCCGCAGGCATGGCCTCGCTGCTGGCCGCCCATGGGCATCCGGTGACCCCAACGGACCTGGCCGAGCGGCTGGCGGCCTTCCGCGGCGGGAACGCCGCCGCGCTGCTGGCCGTCCAATGGGGACCGCCGAGCGGCCTGCTGGTCATGGGCTGGTCCCCGACGCTGGCCGCCGCCCGGCCGGTGGCGCTGGTCTCCACCCTGCTGGTCGCGGCGGATGATCGGCGGCAGGGCATCGGCCGGCTGCTGATCAAGGCCGCCGCGCAGGCCGCACGGGTCGCCGGCTGTGGCGACATGATGATCGCCGCCGGGGCGAATGCGCCCTCCCTCCAGGAATTCTGCCGTGCGACCGGGTTCGCCGAAACCGGGGCGCACTTCATCCGGTCGCTACGCAAGCAGGCCTGACCCCCGGCGCGTCAGCCGCGCCGGACGTTCCAGAAGATCGGCATGCCGTTCAGCATCCCGGTCAGGTCCGTCCGATGCGCAACGGGCGCGAACAGCTGACCCGTCGGGATGTAGGGCAGATCGACGAAAGCCTGCCGCTGCAAGTCAACCGCGATCCGCTTCTGCGCGGCCTCATCCGCCGCGTTGAGCCAGGCGGTGCGCAGCCGCTCGATCTCGGGACTGTCGGGCCAGCCGGGCGCGGCGGCGCGCCCATTGCCGCGCAGCCAGATGTTGCTCACGGGATTGAGTTCATCGGCGCCACCCCAGCCGGTGTGGAACACGCTCCAGCCGCCCTGTTCCAGCGGGTCCGGCTTGGCGCGGCGTTGCATGGCGGTCGCCCAATCCATCGACTGCACATCGACGGTGAAGCCGATCTTCTTGAGAAGTTCGCCGGTGACCAGCGCCATCGCATTGTAGATCGGGAAGTCGGTCGGCTGCATCAGCACGACCCGTTCGCCGCGATAGCCGGAGGCCGCCAGCGCACGCTTCGCCGCATCCAGGCTGCGCGGCGCGGTCAGCGCCTCCAGCCCGGCATCATTGGCCATCGGCGTCTCGGGGCAGAAGAAGCCAACGCCCGTGCGCCACAAGGACTGGTCCTCGCCCTGCGCCGCCAGCATGTAGTCGGTCTGCGAGAAGGCCGGCAGGATGGCCCGGCGCACCGCCGGATTGTCGAAGGGCGCGTGCAGGTGGTTGAAGCGGAACTTGCCGATCAGGCCGGTCGGCTCGATGATCTTCAGCGCCACGCCGCGGGTGCGCCGCAGCTGGGGCAGCAGATCGGCCAGCGGCCAGCGCAGCCAATCCACCTCGCCCCGCGTCAGCGCCGACACGCCGGTCGCGCCATCCGGCATGATCAGCCATTCGACACGCTCGAAATGCACCACCTTCGGGCCGGTGGTGCTCTCCGCCCGTCCCTCGGGCCGCGGCACATAGCCGGGGAAGCGTTCCCACACCATGCGCGCGCCGGGCAGCCTTTCGTCCAGCTTGAGGCGGAACGGGCCGCTGCCCGTCGGGTCCGTCACCGCGGTGAAGGCATCGGTGCGCGCCAGGCGCTCGGGCATGATGACGCAGGGGCTGGAGGTCTTGCCGAGCGCCATCGGCAGTTGCGGGAAGGGCTGCTTCAGGCGGAACAGGATGGTGACGTCATCGGGCGCCGACAGCTCATCCGTCGCGGCCAGCAGCGCCTGGCCGAAGGCGTCGCGCACGCCCCAGCGCTTGATGCTGGCGACGCAATCGCGGGCCAGCACGCGCGCGCCATCGTGGAACACCAGCCCGGGCCGCAGCGTGATGCGCCAGACGCGGCCCTCATTCTCGACCACATGGCCGGCCGCCATCTGCGGCAGCGGTTGCAGCGCGTCATTCACGCCATAGAGCTGGTCATAGACCATCATCGCATGGTCGCGGGTCTGCGATGCCGTGGTCCAGACCGGGTCCAGCGCCGCGATGTCGGCCGCCGGCACGAAGCGCAGCGGCCGCTGGCCCTGCGATGCCGCCAGCCTTGGCGCGCCAAGCGCCGCGACACCGGCGGCCAACAAGGTTCGACGTTGCATGTCGCTTCCCCCCCAACCGGACTTGCGCCGGCTCATCGGGCATTCCGCCCACCTGGCATGCAGCCTATGGGCAAGCGGGCAGCAGCTGCAAGGCAGAAGGGCGCGCCGCCGCGCCGCGCATCAGGCGGCGCGCCGCCGCCGGGTGCTCGTCTGGCTACCGCTCCATGACTGCGGGCTCAGGCATGTTCCCAATCATCCAGGCTTTCGGTGTTGGGCGGCGAGGTGCCAAGGATGTCCCCGGCGGTCGTCACGCCGAGGCCGTTGAGCAGCCGGTTGGAATAGTTGAAATAGGCCGAGACCTGGTTTGCCTCCAGGATCTCGCCATCGGTGGCGCCGGCCTCGCGCAGCGCCACGATGTCGGCCGCCTGCATGTTCTGCGGATCGAGCGTCAGCTTCCGCACATAGCGCAGCAGCGCCAGTTCCTTGCCCGCGAAGGCGTCCTCGGGCGTTGCGGCCGCCAGCGCGCGATAGATGGCCCGCGCCCGCGCATCATCGGCCAGCAGTCGCGACAGGCCGGCGAAATGGTGGGCGACGCTGTAGTCGCAGCGGTTCGACAGGCTGGTGTAGATGCCAAGGCATTCCAGGAACCAGACCGGCATCGCGTTGCCGGTATGGTGCAGCACCGATTTGTAGAGTGCGCTGTGCCCTTCCATCGTGTGCGGCCGCAGGCTGTGCGCCTTCATCACATTGTCGATCAGGCCGCCCGGGCCCTTCACCCGGTCATACAGGGTGCGGAGATAGCCCTCGCTCTCCTCATAGGGAACCAGCCGGATCCAGGCGGGGTTCGCGTCAGTCGCTTCCATGATCGGTCCTATTGTCCTGTGTTGTCGCGTCAGCGCCGCCCTGCGATGCGTCGCTCCAGCCGGGCGGCCAGAAGGGACAGCGCGGCGCAGACGATGAAGTAGAAGGCGGCCACCAGGATCCAGGTCTCGAAGACGCGGTTGGTCGTGGCGGCGACCTCATTGCCCAGGAAGGCCAGATCCTGGATCGAGACCAGCGAGACGATCGAACTGTCCTTCACCAGCGATACCGCCTGGCCGGTCAGCGGCGGCACGGTGCGCGCCATCGCCTGCGGCAGGATCACGTGCCGCAGCGTGGCGATGCGCCCCAGGCCGAGCGCCTGGCTCGCCTCCCACTGGCCGCGCGGCAGGGATTGGATGCCGGCGCGCACGATCTCGGTCACATAGGCGCCCTCGAACAGGCCGAGGCAGATGATCGCCGCGATCACCGAGGCGGCGAATTGCGGCGGGCCGAACAGCAGCGCGATCCAGGCCAGCGTGTCCGGGTGCTGGCGGCGGATCCAATCCTCGATGCCCAGCGCGGGCAGGATCTGGCTGGTGACGAAGAAGTAGAAGATGAAGATGAAGACCAGCGGCGGAATGTTGCGGATCGTCTCGACATAGAAGCCGGCGATCAGGCGGGGCAGCAGCGCGCGCGAGGTGCGGGCCACGCCCATCACCACGCCCGCGATCACCGCGACGATCGCCGCCCAGAAGGAGACGCGGATGGTGGTGAGCAGCCCCTGCAACAGCAGGTTCGCCACCCAGCCGCGTTCCTGGTCATGGCGCGCGACGAAGCCCCAGACCGGCCCGAAATCCCACCGGTAGTTGAGCGCCGCGCCCGCGCGCCAGGCCAGGAAGCCAAGCCCGCCCACCACCAGCAGCAGGATCGCCGCGTCCATCCAGCCGACGCGGCGCGGGCCCGCATAGGGCCCCCCTGGCCTGTCCAAGGGCCGAAGCCCGGCTCAGCCCGGGACCTGGTCGCGCCATTCGCGCGCGCTGAACCAATAGGCCTGCCGCTCCTCCAGCCAGCCATCCAGCTGGCGCAGCAGGATCCAGTTGTTCAGGAAGTTCAGCGCATCGGGGTCGGACTTGCGCACCGCCATGGCGTCGGCCTGGCGGACGATCGGGTTCTCGAAGGGGCGGAACAGCGTGTCCGGATTGTCGAGGGTGGCGAACAGCGGCCGCGGGACCGACCCGATCATGCCATGCGCGCGGCCATTCACCACTTCCAGGATGGACTGCGCATCATCGTCGAACTGCCGGATCGTGGCGCGCGGGAACAGGCGCTGCGCCGCGGTGATGCCCGACGTACCGCGCCGGCCGACCAGCGTGACGTTCGGGCGGTTCCAGGCGTCGAAGGTGGTCATGCCCTGCGCCAGGCGGCGGCTGGCGGCGATGTCGACGCCGGTCGCCGAATAGGCGCTGGTGAAGTTGGCGTTCAGGTTGCGCGCCGGCGTGATGCTCATGCCGCCGATGATCGCGTCGAACCGGCCGGCCAGCAGCGCGGGGACAATGCCATCCCACGCCGTCGGCACGAATTCGGCGCGCACGCCCATATCCTGGGCCAGCCGGTTGGCCACGTCGATTTCGTAGCCGATCAGCTCACCGGCGCGGTTGCGGAAGGCCCAGGGGACGAAGGTGGACATGCCGACGCGCAGCGTGCCGCGGCGCTTCACCTCCTCGATCATCGAGGTGGCGGCCAGCGTCGCGCGCGCATCGGCGCCCTGCGCCGCGGCCGGGCGGCCGAAGGCGAAGGCGCCGAGCGCGGCAAGGCCGCCGGCCGCGGGGGCGATGAAGCGGCGGCGAAAGCCATTGGTCTCGGTCATGGGGCAGGCTCCTGTTGGGTGTTGGACATCAGGCCATGGCGCCCTTGAGCCGCTTTTCCAGCAGCCCGACGCCAAGCGACAGCAGAACCGTGACACATAGATAGAGCGCCGCCACGGTTAGCCAGATCTCGAAGGTCATGAAGGTGTCGCTGATCACGTTGCGCCCCTCATTCGTCAGGTCGAACACCGCGATCACGCTGACGATGGCCGAGTGCTTGATCAGCGACACGCCAAGCCCGGCCAGCGGCGGCAGGATGACGCGCAGCGCCTGCGGCAGGATGATGTGGCGATAGGCATCGCGGCGCGACAGGCCAAGCGTCCAGGCAGCTTCCCACTGGCCGAGCCGCACCGCCTGGATGCCGCCGCGGAAGATCTCGGCGGCGAAGGCGCCCTCGAACAAGGCAAGGCACAGCACCCCGGCCCAGAAGCGCTCCAGCCCCAGGATCGGCGCCAGGATGAAATACACGATGTAGAGTTGCACCAGCAGCGGCGTGTTGCGGATCAGCTCGACATAGGCAATCACCAGCCAGCGCCCGGCCGCCGAGCCCGACAGGCGCAGCAGCGCCGCCGCCAGCCCGATGACCAGCGTCAGCACCAGGGCGATCGCGCTCATCTCCAGCGTCACCAGCAGGCCGCGCAGCAGGGGGCCGAGGATCAGCTCGCCCTCGAACACCTGGTAGATATGGCGCGGCACCTGGTGCCATTGCCAATTATAGCCCATCCGTCCGGCCGCCACGACCATCAGCCAGGCCAGCAGGCCGAGGAACAGCGCGAATTGCAGGATATCGAGCGCCGCGCGGCGATGGCGGCCACGCGCGGCGGCTGGCGGTTCAGCCATGCGCCGGCGTCAGGATGCGCGGCGGGCGCGCGAAGATCCGCTTGACCATCGGCGCGAAGACCGACAGTGGCGCCTCCGGCAGGCTGGGCAGGATGGTGCCCTGGTCGAACCGCTCGACGAAATCGGCGGCGGCGGCGAAGTGCGGATGGCCGCGCCAGCGTTCCCGCGCATCCGGGTCGACGTCCTCGTCCGGATGGTCATGGCAATGGTGCAGCAGGAAGATCTGGTGCTGCTCCAGGATCCACTGGTTGCGCGCCGAGACGTAGGGGCCAAGCAGCGCGGCGGCGAAGGGCCCATGGTTGGTCGGGCACATGGTGAAGCCGATATCGTGGAGCAGCGCGAGCACGATGTATTCCTCATCGCGCCCATCCTGCATGGCCGCCGTGGCTGCCTGCAGGCAGTGGCGGTAATTGTTCACCTGGTAGCCGAAGGTCGGATCATTGGCCGAGGCTTCCAGCGCGCGCAACACATGCGTGGCCTGGAGTTGCGCGTCGAACACCCGGCGCTGTTCGGCCAGCCGGGCCCATTCGGCCTGCCGGAACTCCTCCATCGCCGGCGCGGTCACATAGGCCATGTCTTCGCGCAGCAGCGTCGATCGCGGGCCATCCTGCGTCATGCTGCGCGGCGCCAGGGCCGCGACCGCGCCCTCAACCCGGCGCACGGTAGGTGAAGGCCTTGTCGAACTTGCCGACCACCCATTCGCCGCAGGCGATGGGCGGGTATTTCGCGGCCGAGGGATCGTCCAGCAGCGGCCGCGGGTCGATCACCGCATGGAAGGACGGGTCGAAGAACACCGCAGCACTCTGTCGCGCGCGGCCGGAGGTATTGACCACCCGATGCGGGTTGCTGTGGAAGCGCCCATTGGTCCAGCGATGCATCAGGTCGCCGATATTCACCACGAAGGTGCCAGCCACCGGCGGGGCCATCACCCACTCGCGGCTGGTGCCCTTCACCTGCAGCCCGCCCGTCATGTCCTGCGCCAGCAGCGTGAGGCCGCCATAGTCGGTGTGCGGCGCCACGCCGAACTGTTCCTGGCCGAGATCGGGCGGCTGCGGCGGGTACCAGATGGCCGATCCCCGCGCGAGCGGACGGGCGAAATAGGGCTCGAAGAAGCCGGCCTCGCGCCCGAGGCTGAGCGCCAGGCCGCGCAGCACCGCATGCCCGGCGCGCAGCACGGATTCGTACCAGGCGTAGAGGACCGGCTGCATCTCCGGCGCCTGCGGCGGCCATTGGTTGGGGCCCATCAGCGGCGTGCCGGCGGCCACCTCCGCGTCGGTCTCGGGCAGTTCGAGGCCCCAGACGAAGCTTTCCTTCAGGTCGGTCCGCGCCTTGCCGTACATCTTGGCGCCGCCATGGCCGATCCAGCCGCGATGGCGGCGATTGACCGCGACGGCGGCCTTCGCCCCATCGGGCAGGGCGAAGAAGGATGCGGCGGTACTGAACAGGGACGCTGTCAGCGCCTCCGGCACGCCGTGGCCGGCGATGTAGAAGAAGCCGATCCGCTCGCTGGCCTCGCGCATCGCCGCACCGGCGGCGGCCGAGCCGTCAGGGTCGCGCGCGACAAGCGGCGCAATGTCGATGATCGGAATTTCGTCCACCGCGATGTCGCGGGCCGTTGCGTACGCCATTTATGCCCCCCGGCAATCATGGCAGGATCAACCGCCGCCGCCGGAAAGGAAAGCCTCTCCTTCTCGTCCAGCCGCCCAAAATGACAAATCCTGTGGCGCCAGCCGTTCCTCGATGGCGGCGGTGAGACCAAGCGCGATCAGCGGCGCCAGCTTGAACCCATGCCCGGAGCAGGCGGAGACCAGCCAGGCGTCGTGCGCCGCCGGGCGCAGCACGAACCGATCCTCCGGCGCCATGGTGTAGAGGCAGTGGCGGTGGCCGAGCAGGCGATGCCGCGCGAAACCCGCGATGGCGATAAGCCCGGCATCCATCACCGCCGCCTCGCGCAACGCGTTGGGCGGTGCCCCGGGGGCGCCCGGCGTGTCGGTCGCATAGTCGCCGATCTTGAGGCGCGCGCCGGCCCGCGGCGGCAGCACATAGATGCCGCCCGTCGGATGCCCCGGCAGCCGGCACAGCAGCAGCGGCGAGGCCGCCCAGGCGGGGGCGAGATCCGCCGGTGGCTCCAGATAGGCCAGCGTCTGAAAGGATACGCGCAGCCGCGCTTCGGCCCAGGCATCGGGCAACAGCCGCGCCGACCAGGCGCCCGCGGCGACCACCACCGCATCGCCCGCCACCTGCGTGCCATCGGCCAGGCGCGCCGCGCCCGGGGCCAGCGCCACCACCTCGGCACCGCCGCGCAGCACCACGCCGAGGCGTGGCAGCAGCGCCAGAAGATCCTGGATGATCGGCGCGGCGAGCAGGATGCCCGAGCCCTCGACCTCGACGGCGCGCAGCACGCCTTCGGGCGCCAGCATCGGGATGGCGGCGCGCGCGGCCGCATCCAGCACATGCAGCCCAAGCCCGGCGGCGGCCTGGGTGCGGGCCACGGCGGCCTGCCAGGGCCCCTCCACCCGCAGCGGATAGACGGCGCGCATCGGCACCAGCCGATCGGCCCCGGTCTCGGCGAACAGGGCGCGCCAGGCGGCGAAGGCGGCCGGCATCATGGCGGCATAGCCTTCCAGCGTGCCGTAGGCGTGGCGGATCAGCCTTCCCTCATCCATCGAGGAGGCCGCCGGGTTCGGCAGGGGCCCGGCTTCCAGCACCGTCACCGCGTGGCCGCGCCGCGCCAGCGCCCAGGCGATGCAAAGCCCGTGGATGCCGGCGCCGATGATGGTGACGCGCCGCGGCCGGACCGCCGGCGCCGCGGGCAGGAAGGCGGCGATGGCGGCCGTGAGCGGAAGCGCGGCGGTTGGGGACCTGATCATGCCGCAGCATGGTCCGTTCAGCGGCAAGACCTCAAGAGGATGGCGGCCAGCCG
>Ga0247843_1004669_pt1 | contig 20129 bp, 15 predicted proteins | sample LaCruzMarch2017__FD_192420 | JGI IMG/M metagenome (GOLD analysis project Ga0247843, IMG submission 192420) | Freshwater microbial communities from meromictic Lake La Cruz, Castile-La Mancha, Spain - LaCruzMarch2017_8m | ecosystem: Environmental > Aquatic > Freshwater > Lake | place: Spain...
AAAGACGTGAAGCGTCTTGGCCGAGACCTGTCGCACCGATGCTTCACGCGTGAGTATGCGCAGCGGCTCCCAGCCTATGGCGAGATCGCTCGCTTGCGCCCACACGCCGTCTTCATCGCGGAGCGTTGCGCGCGCGACGCGCAGATCGCCCAGCGCGCTGCCTCTGACACTCTCCAGATGCAGTGATCCCAGGCGCCAGACCGCGCGTCCTTCAGCGAACTGCGCGACCAGGAACGGCCCGCCCGGGCCGAGCGTCCACGCGATCGCGCTCGCCGTGAGCAAGACGACGCCCGCCGATGCGTAGAGCAGACGCGGTCGCAATCGCGAGCGAGGCTTCGTCTCGCTCAAAACGCCTGCCCGATAGAGACGTAGAACGCGACATCTGCGTCCTGCGGGCGCGGGTCGAGCGGCGCGGCAATGTCGAAGCGCAGCGGAGCGAAGCCAAGATCGTAACGCGCGCCGACGCCGACGCCCCAGCGCATGTCGCCGGCATCGTCGAAGGTCTGGAAGGCGTTGCCGCCATCGACAAAGGCGACGCCGCCGAGTGTGCTGGTGAAACGCGCGCGCACTTCGCCGGACACTTCCGCAAGGCCTTTTCCGCCGGGCGCGACGCCGATGCGCTGGCGTTGCTCGGGGTAGATCGAGTTGAACGCGTAGCCGCGCACGGAGCCGCCGCCGCCCGCGTAGAAGCGACGATCGAGCGGGAGGTCGTTATCGTCGCCACTGAACGGCTCCACCCAGCCAAGACGCGTGCGAGCGGCAAGCGTGTAACGCTGGGCGCCGTTCAGCGTGTGATAGAGGCGCGCCTGCGCGACGGTGCGCCCAAACGCGACGGTCGCATCGCCGGTGGACACGGACGGTTCGAGGCGCAGCTGCAGCAAATAGCCTTTACGAGCGTCGAGCGGGGTGTCGGTCGTGTCGCGACGGATCTCGCCAAACCCTGCAAGCACATAAGCGTTTTCAACCCCCTCGGACTGGCTGTAGAAGTCCGCCGATGCGGTGACGCCATAGCTGATCGCGTAGCGCAGTCGCTCGGCGGCGTTGATGGCGCTGGAGACGAAGACGCCGTTGCGCTCGAAGGGGCCAGTGGAGTCGTGACTGACGCCGGTCGAGACCTGCACGGCGCGGCCCGGTCCGAACGCGTTCGGTCGGGTGAGTTCCGCGGTGAGGCTTTGCTGATCCTCGCCGAGCACCGTGCGCACCGACAACGAGTCCGCACGACGCGTGATGTTGCGACGCGTCCACTCCGCTTCCAGTCCCAAGCCTTCGGTCGTGGACCAGCCCACGCCAAGCTCGAGCACGCGGGGCTTTGCCTCTTCCAGCGCGAGTGTGACTTCGGTGAGCCCGTCCAGGCCGGGTTCCGGCGCCAGACGCGTGGTGACGACTGAAAACGCACCCGTTGATGCAAGATCGCGCCGCAGTTGCTGGAGCTTCTCTGGATCGAAATAGTCGCCCGGCTTCCACGGCGCCGCGCGAGCGGCGAAGGCGGGCCTGAGCGCTTCGGGGGGCGCCACCTTGACCGCGCCGAGCCGGATGCGATCGCCGGGCGCGAAAGCAAGGGCCGTGCTCATCGTGTTTGCTGCGTGATCGACGACGTTGCGGCGCGGCAGGGCCTTGGCGTTAGCGTAGCCACTGCTGCGTAACGCTGCAATCGCGGCGGCTTCGGCGGCCATCACATCGGCGGCGCGCGCCGGTTTGCCTGGCGCGATGCGCGCGGTCGCCTCGCGCACCGCTGCGGCGGATTTTTCGTCCAGCGCGCCTTCGAAACGCACTTCCGGCGCGACGAATGCAAAGCGTTTTCCTGGGGCGATCTGCACGCGCGCGCGCGCGGGCGCATCTTCGGCTTCGGATTCGACGGTCGCTGCGTACCAGCCCTCAGAGCGCATGAACGCGAGCGCGCGACCCGCAGCTTCTTCCGCGAGGCGCTCGGCGTCGAACAGCGATTGCGGTGGTTCGCGGTCGGGCAGCACGCGTTCTATCGCTTCGCGCGTATCATCGTCGACGCCCTCGATCTCGACGGGATTGGCTGCGTACAGCGGGCCTGCGGTTGCAGCCCAGGCTAGGGCGGCGGCGGGCAGGAGAAGGGCGGACGAAAGGCGCATGAAACGAGGGAACTTCGCGACGACTCAAATGGGATGTCGAACGGGTAGGGCGGACCGTGGATCGAACCAGTTAACTTGCTGTCAACGAATTGGGCGCTCTTCCCGTTCGCCGCCGCATGCGCGATTTTGCCGTCATGATCATTCGCCTCACATGCGATTCGCTTGTCGCTGACCTTGCACCGCTGCTTGGTGGCGCGATTGCGGCGTTCTGGGATGGCGAAACAACGCTCATGTCGCCCTCTGGTCCCGGCGGCGTCTGCGAGTTCCCCATGGGGCCGTGGGTCAATCGCCTCGCGGAAGGTTCGCTGCGTTGGGGAGGTGAAAGGGCCTGGATTCCGCGCAACACGTCCGAGCATGCGTTCCCCATCCACGGCGTCGGCTGGCGCGCGCCCTGGGACGTCGTTGCGCAAGGCCAACGACATGCCGTGCTGCGCCTGACGCGTGATGCTGACGCACACTGGCCCTGGGCGGGGCTCGCGATGACGCGAAGGTTCACGCTGTCGCCCGGCCTGCTGGAAGTGCGTTTCGAGGCGACGCACGACGACGCGCGGCCGATGCCGGTGGCGCTGGGACTTCATCCGTATTTTCCGGTGCGCGATGCGCTCGTGAAGATGCACGTCGAAGGCTACTGGCGCACGATAAACGACATTCCGGTTACGCGCACGGAAATCCCCCTGCTGGGCGCGTTGCGGCACGGCGCGGTGATGAGTGCGCATAAGGTCGACAACGGTCTGGACGGCTGGGACGGGCGCGCGGAGATCATCTGGCCGGAGCACACGCTGACGATCGAGACTGATCCCCCGCAGCGTTTCGCGCAGCTCTACATGCCGAAGGGTTGGGAGTACTTTTGTCTGGAGCCGCAGAGCGCGATGCCGGGCGGATCAAGCCATCCCGACGGCCCCTACAAGATCCTCGAACGCGGCGAGATATTCGGGTTCACGACGCGCTTCGTGTTCAGCCGAACGGCGCCCGCGGCCGCGCGGTGAACTCGTTCTTCATGTCGCCGGTCTCGTCGTCCATCTCGCGCAGCGAGACTTCATAGCCCCAGAGGTCGGCAAGGTGCTGAAGCACGCGGTCGGTATCTTCGTCGTCGAGCACGATGCCGTCGATGACGCGGTGATGCAGGATCAGGCGACGATCGCCCGCGAGGTCCACGTCGGCGATCTGGATGTCGGGATCGCGGCGCGCTACGTCATAGTGGCGTGACAGCGCGCGACGAATGTCGCGGTAGCCGCGCTCATTGTGGATGTGACTGACACTGAGGTCTACCTCGTCCTCATCGTCATGCACGTTGAAAAGCCCGAAGCTTCGGATCAGCTGAGGCGACAGGAACTGCGAGACAAAGCTTTCGTCGCGGTAGTTGGCCCACACATCACGCAGCACGGCGTAGGGATCCTTGTGGCCCGCGATGTCGGGCATCCAGTAGCGGTCTTCGTCCGTCGGATTGAGGCACACCCGCTCGATATCGGACATCATCGCAAAGCCGAGCGCGTAGGGGTTGATGCCCGAGTAGCGGCGGTCGTCGAAGTGCGGCTGGAAGACGACGCCCGTGTGCGAGTGCAGGAATTCGAGGAACGACCCGTCGCTGATGCGGCCTTCCTCGTGCAAGCGCGTCATGATGCGGTGGTGCACCCAGGTGGCGCAGCCTTCGTTCATCATCTTGGTCTGGCGCTGCGGATAGAAATACTGCGCGATGTGGCGGACAATGCGCAGGATTTCGCGCTGCCAGGGCGCAAGACGCGGTGCGGTCTTCTCGAGGAAGTAGAGGATGTTCTCTTCCGGCAGGCCGAGGAGCGCGCGGCGCGCGTCGTGATCGGTCTTGTCCTTGGACTTGCCCTTCTTCGCGGGCACCGTGCGCCAGAGATCGTTGAAGATTGCTTCGCTGTGGGCGCGGCGTTCCTCGGCGCGCTTTTGTTCGGAACGCAAGTCCGGCATACGCTTCCTCGGAAAGCGGTGGATGCCATGGCTCTGCAGCGCGTGCGCCGCGTCGAGCACACGCTCCACCGCGACCTGTCCGTAGCGATCTTCGCATTGGGCGATGAAAGTCTTGGCGAAATCGAGATAGTCGATGATGCCGCTGGCGTCGGTCCATTGCTTGAAGACGTAGTTGTTCTTGAAGAAGTGGTTGTGGCCGAACCCTGCGTGCGCAATCACGAGCGTCTGCATCGTGATCGTGTTCTCTTCCATGATGTAGACGACGCAGGGATCGGAATTGATGACGATCTCGTAGGCGAGGCCCGTATAGCCCTTCCGGTACATCGCCTCATCGCGCGCGAAATGCTTGCCGAAACTCCAGTGCTTGTAGAAGAGCGGCATGCCGCCCGAGGAATAAGCATCGAGCATCTGCTCGGCGGTGATCACCTCGATCTGGTTGCGATAGACGTCGAGCTTCAGTTCCTTGAGCGCGATCTCCTCGCACGCGTCGTAGACGCGCCGGATGGTGTCGAAATTCCAGTCTGCTCCGGTGAACAGCAAACGGGGATCGGTTTCGGTTACAAGCGCCACTCAAGTCTCCGCCAACTGGTCGGCCTTTTTCTGGAAAAGCTCACGGAACACCGGGAAGATGTCGCGACGGTGGCGCACCTTGCGCATGGCGATGGGGTTGTCGGGCCCGTTCACTACGGCGTAGGTCCGCCACAGCGTCGTCGGGCGTTCGCCGCCTATGGGTGCATCGTCGTCCGCGCCGACTTCGAGATAGGCGTAATACTGGCAGAGCGGCAGCACGGCATTCTGCAGGAGCGCTGCGGTCTTTGCGTTATCGCTCGGTGCATTGTCGCCGTCGGACGCCTGCGCGCCGTAGATGTTCCATTCGCTCGGCTTGAAGCGTTCCTCGACGATGTGCGCCATTTCCTCCAGCGCCGTGGAGACGACTGTGCCGCCGGTTTGGCGGCTGTAGAAGAAGGTCTGCTCGTCGACTTCCTCCGCCTCGTGCGTGTGGCGGATGAACACCACGTCCACATGTTTGTAGCGGCGCTTGAGGAAGAGATAGAGCAGGGCGTAGAAGCGCTTGGCGAGATCCTTCATGTGTTCGGTCATCGAGCCGGACACGTCCATCAGGCAGAACATCACTGCCTGCGCGACAGGCTTGGGCGTGGACTCCAGCCGCCGGTAGCGCACGTCGATGGGATCAATGAAGGGAATGCGCTTGGAGCGCTTCTCGAGCAGGAGGAGCTTTTCGCGCAGCGCTTGAATGTCGCCGGCAGCGTCGCCCGCTTCAATCGCGGCGATCTCCTTGCGCAGCGCGTGGAGTTCCTCTGGCTTCGGTCGGCGCAGCGCGACGCGGCGCGATAGCGAATTGCGCATGGTGCGCGTCAGCGAGATGTTCGATGGCGAACCCGAAGTGGAATATCCCGCGCGCCGCCACTGCGGCACGCCGACGCCCTTCAGCTGACGCTTGGCGAGGTCGGGCAGTTCGAGGTCTTCGAGGAAGAGGTCGAGAAATTCCTCGTCCGAAAGGGCGAACCGGAACTCGTCATCGCCCCCGCCATCCTCGGCGCCTTCACTGCCCGCGCCGCCGCCGCGTGGCGGGCGCTGGATGCTGTCGCCTTCGACGTATTCCTTGTTGCCCGGCAGCACATAGTCGCGGGTGCCGCCTTCGGAAGAGCGCCGCAGCGACGGCTCGCGCACGCCGTCCGACGGGATCGTCACCTCGCCGCCGCGATCGATGTCCTTGATGCTGCGCCCAGCCGACGCCTCACGCACGGCGCGTTTGACCTGCGCCTTCGCGCGGCGGATGAAGCGCTGCCGGTTGGCCAGCGATTTGCCCCCGGGATTGAGACGCCGGTCGATGATCGTCATGCGGCGCCCGTTACCCCGCCTGCTTCACGCGCATGTACCACTCCACCAGTCGCCGCACCTGACGCTCCGTGTAGCCGCGGTCCACCATCCGCAGCACGAATTCGTCGTGTTTTTTCTCGGTGTCGCTGTCCTTCTTGGAGCCGAAGCTGATGACGGGCAGGAGATCCTCCACCTGCGAGAACATGCGACGCTCGATCACTTCGCGGATCTTCTCGTAGCTCGTCCAGGACGGATTGCGCCCGCCATGCCCGGCCCGTGCGCGCAGGGTGAACTTCACCACTTCGTTGCGGAAATCCTTCGGGTTGGCGATGCCGGCGGCCTTCTCGATCTTCGACAGTTCCTGATTCAGCAGCTCGCGGTTGAGGAGCTGGCCGGTGTCGGGGTCCTTGAAGTCGATGTCTTCGATCCACGCGTCGGCGTAATCAACGTAGCGGTCGAACAGGTTCTGGCCGTAGTCGTGATAGCTCTCCAGATAGGCTTTCTGGATTTCGTGGCCGATGAATTCCGCATAACGCGGCGCCAGATCGGCCTTGATGAACTCGATGTAGCGGGCCTCCACGTCTGGTGGGAACTGGTCGCGTTTGATCGACTGTTCCAGCACATACATGAGGTGCACCGGATCGGCGGCGATTTCCGTGGTATCGTAGTTGAAGGTTGCGGCGAGCACCTTGAACGCAAAGCGCGTCGAGATGCCGTCCATGCCTTCATCCACGCCGGCGGCGTCGCGATATTCCTGCAGCGAGCGCGACTTGGGATCGACCTCCTTCAGGCTCTCGCCGTTATAGACGCGCATCTTGGTGTAGAGATTGGAGTTTTCGTGCGTCTTGAGGCGCGAAAGCACTGCGAAGCGCGCGAGCATTTCCAGCGTGCCCGGCGCGCAGGGCGCAGGCGCCAGTTCAGAGAAGCGCACGAGCTTGTCGTAGATCTTCTCTTCCTCGTCGACACGCAGGCAGTACGGCACCTTGATGACGAAGATGCGGTCGATGAAGGCTTCGTTGTTCTTGTTGTTCTTGAAGCTCTGCCACTCGGCTTCGTTGGAGTGCGCGAGCACCACGCCGGTGAAAGGGATGCCGCCGATGTTCTCAGTGCCGACGTAGTTGCTTTCCTGCGTCGCGGTGAGCAGGGGGTGCAGCATCTTGATCGGCGCCTTGAACATCTCGACGAATTCGAGAACGCCCTGGTTGGCGCGGTTGAGGCCGCCGGAGAAGGAATAGGCGTCGGGATCGTTCTGCGCAAAGCTTTCGAGCTTGCGAATATCGACCTTGCCGACCAGCGCCGATACGTCCTGGTTGTTCTCGTCGCCCGGTTCGGTCTTGGCGACGCCGATCTGGCGCAGGCGTGAGGGGTTGAGCTTCACTACGCGGAATTGCGTGATGTCGCCGCCGAATTCGTCGAGACGCTTTACGCACCACGGGCTCATCAGGCCGCTGAGACGCCGCCGCGGAATGGCGTACTTGTCTTCCATCGTCGCGCCGTGCGTTTCGGGATCGAACAGACCGAGCGGGCTCTCGAACACGGGCGACAGATCGTCGCCGGCCTTCAGCACGTAGATCGGCTGCATCTCGATCAGCGACTTGATCTTTTCCGCCAGCGAGGATTTTCCCCCGCCGACGGGGCCGAGCAGGTAGAGGATCTGCTTGCGCTCTTCGAGGCCTTGCGCCGCGTGACGGAAGAAGGCGACGATGCGTTCGATCGTCTCTTCCATGCCGTAGAAGTCCGGAAACGCCGGATACACGCGGATGGTGCGGTTCATGAAGATGCGACCGAGGCGCGCGTCCTTGGCGGTGTCGATCACCTCCGGTTCGCCGATGGCTGCGAGCAGGCGCTCCTGCGCGGTGGCGTACATCAGCGGATCGCTTTTGCACGCAGAGAGATATTCCTGGAGGGACATCTCTGACTCGCGACGCGCTTCGTAGCTGCGTGCGTAGGTCTGGAAGAGATCGTCGGTCGGCATCGTGGCTCCATCCGCAAGCGCGCCGAGTGATCGGCGGGGCGCCCTAGCTCAATACGCATGTAGTGCGATTCAGACGCCCGTGAGGTCGAATTATTGCAAACTGGCGAAGGTTTGCTGTCGGCGACCGGTGTTTTTCACGACACCGGCGCACGGCCACGCTTCCGCTGCGCCCATCTGTTTGCCCGCTTCCGCCACTTGATGGTCGCCTCGCGCGGGTCGCCGTGCAAGCGCAATGTGCTGTTCACGCGGCACGTCGATGCCGGCGCCCTTTTATTGCGCATTGTCGCGGAGCCGTCCGGCAAGCTAACATCCTACGCATCTCCTGCCCCGGTCACCGGCGCGGGCTCGCGGGGAGCGCACGACGATGAAGCGGGCCTTACTGATCCTTGTGGCGCTGATTGTCCTCTCGGCCGGCGCCGCCGCCGGCTACGCGTGGTGGTTCCTGTCGCGCTTCGATGCACGCACGGAGATTGAAAAGCGTTTGGAGACCGCCACCGGACGCGACTGCGAGATAAAGGGTGCGGTGAGCATAACGGTTTGGCCCGCCATCGGCTTCAAGGGTGCCGACGTGCGTCTCGCCAACGTCGCAGGCGGTTCAGCCCCGCAGATGCTCACGGCGAAAGAGGTGGTGATCGGCGTGGCGTTGCAACCGCTGCTGCGGGAACGCCGCCTTGACGTGCGCCAGTTCATCCTCACCCAGCCAATCGTCGCGCTGGAGGTGAACAAGTTCGGCCGCCCGAACTGGTTATTCACGCCTGCGGCAGCGCCGTCGCGGCCCGCGCCGCCGCAGCAACCATCCAACTCGGCTGCCAAGCGGGTGCAGAGCTTCAGCCTGAACGGCATGAAGGTGATCGACGGACGATTTTCCTACGCGAACTACATGACGCGCTCATCCTACCTGCTGCAAGATGTCGACGCCGACGTTGATCTCAAGGGCATGGATGCGCCGCTCAATGTCGTCGGCGAAGCCACATGGCGCGGCCAGCGCACCCGCTTCGAGCTCACGGTTGGCGTTTTCCGCGCGCTGACGACGGGCGCAGCCACCCCATTCACAGCGAAACTGGAGAGTGCGCGCCTCAACGCCAGCCTTGACGGCGAACTGGACGTCAAGTCCGGCCGCGTCGCCGGCGAGGCGAGCGCCAGTGGGCCGAGCCTGCGTGGTCTTGCGGACTGGGCCGGCAATTCGCTGGGCAAGGGGCCGGGGCTGGAGCGTTTCGCCGTCGCTGGCCGTCTCACGGTCGGCGCGCGGCGCTATGCGTTCGAGAACGCCTCCATCGCTATCGACGAGGTGAAGGGCCGCGGCGACTTCCTCATCGAGCAGGGGCCTACGAAACCTTACCTCTCGGGTCGCATCGAAATCCCGACGCTTGATCTCAATCCGTATCTCGCGCCTCGTTCGGCGGAGAGCGGCGTTCAGGTCGCCACCGTCAGCCAGGTGGACGTCAAGGCGCCGGGCTGGGATGAACTACCTATCTCGCTCAGCGGCATCAAGGCCGTCAACGCCAATCTCGAACTCACCACCGGCCCGCTGCAAATCCTCAGGACCACTCTCGACCGCACACAAATCTCGGTGGTTCTGCTCGACGGCTATCTCGCAGCGACCATGCCGGAACTGCAGATGTACGGTGGCGGCGGGACCGCCCGTATCGAGATCGACGCGCGCGCGCCGGAAGTTGTCGTCCGTAACGAACTCGCGGTGCAGAAAGTAGATGCGCAGCGCTTTTTCACCGCCGCCTTCGGCTTCACCAACCTTGAGGGCACGGCCAAGATCGATTGGGGACTTTCCGGCAAAGGGACGAACCAGAGGACTCTCATGTCCTCGCTCGCCGGGACGGGGGCCTTCGCGTTTCAGAACGGCGGCTTGCGGGGCGTGAATCTCGGCGGCGTCAGCCGCACCATCCGGAACGCCCTTCGCGGCGAGATGGTGAACCCGGCTGCGCGCACGCCGTTCTCTTCTTTCACCGCCACCATCAAGGCCGCGGACGGCGTGCTCGCCACCAAAGACCTCGTCATGGTCACGCCCGACGCGCGCTTAAGCGCTATCGGCGTCATCGACATCGGCGCCCGCGCGCTGGACATGCGCCTCTCGCCCCGGCTGAGCGGGGTGGCCGTGCCGTTTCGGGCGTCGGGCGGCTGGGCGCAGATCGGCTATGCTTCGGACTTTCTGGGTCGGGCGAGACCTGCGATCGAAGCCCGCGTCCGGGCGGTGCAGGCCAAGGCGCCGGCGCGGTAGAACCAAAAGTTCCGAACCCCGTGCGTCGTGGCGCGTTCATGCTCAATAGGTTATCAGATCTCGGGGAACTGAGAATTTTGGAATTGGAGCGGGGTTCATGCAGAGCATTTGGATCATACCGGCGGTACTGGGGCTGATTGGCCTTTTCCTGTTCGTGCGGGGCATGGGCTCCATCGGGCGCGGCAGGGCGGTGTCGGGGCTCTTCGGCTCACTCACCGGCGGCGTGTTCATCGCGGCGGGCGCGGCCGTCGCCCTCCTCGGCCTCAATATTCTCACCTATCAGCGCCTCACCCACGAGCAGCAGGTCGCAGAGGTCACCTTCAAGCAGATCGGCGCCTCTTCCTTCGTCGCCGAGATGAAGCTCCCGGACGGGAAAAAACAGGTCTGCAGCCTGCCCGACGGCACGAGCGGCGAGTGCGCCATCTTGGGCGACCAGTGGCAGCTCGATGCACGCATCCTGAAGTGGAAACCGTGGGCCAATGTCGCCGGCCTCGACGCGACATACCGCCTCGAGCGGATGTCCGGCCGATACGAAGACATCAACGCCCAGCGCACCGCGCCCGGCACTTATTACCAGCTCTCACAAAATCCCGGCCTCGATCTCATCACCGTAACGAAGACGAAGTACCTCCAACGCCTGCCGCTGCTCGACGCGCACTATGGGAACGCGACCTACATCCCCATGGCTGACGGCGCGACGTATTATGTGACGCTGAGCCAGGACAGTTTGATCGCGCGGCCCGCGAATGATCAGGCTCGGGCGGCGGTACAGAACTGGAAGTAGGGCTCCATTCCAGCAAAACGGGGAGGCGACGCTCCGATTGTTGGGACGAAACGGGCGTAGGGGTCTGCTCCCGGAGATGCTTCATGCCCGGCGGGGGGGGCGTGCGCGGAGTTCTTTGACCGCCCCGGCCGCACGAGCGGGGAAGCCAACGCCCACAAATCACGCCAGAACGCTTCGCAACGAAAGCGTTTCCTGTGCCCACCCTCATCTGGATCCCCATCGTCGTCGTCGGCGCCGCGCTGCAGACCGCGCGCAACGCGCTGCAGCGGACGCTCGTGGAGACCGCAGGGCCGTGGGGCGCGACGCTGGTGCGGTTTCTCTTCGGGTTGCCGTTCGCCTTCGCGTGGTGGGGCGCGGCGGCGCTCATCTGGGGCGTGCCTTCATCAGCGAAATTCCGCTTCCTGCCGTTCGTGCTCGCGTGCCTGGTCGGCGCGCTCGCCCAAGTCATCGCAACTGCAGCCCTGCTGCAGTCCATGCGCAAGTCGAACTTCGCACTCGGCTCCTTCTTCTCGCAATCGACGCTGCCGCTCACCGCGCTCTGCGGGTTCTTGGTCGGCGACTTTCTGAGTTGGCCGGCGCTGCTGGGCGTGGCGATCACGACAGTTGGTCTCGCCGTCGTCTCGTGGCCCAAGCGCGTCGAAGGCGGGGCACGCGACTGGAGCGCCGCGCGCCACGGCATCCTCGCGGGCGCGGCCTTCGCGATTTCCGGCAACGCCTTTCGCGAGGCCGGACACGCCGTGTCGCTCGACAGCCCGTTCTATGCGGCGGCCGTTGCGGTGGCGGTGGTGCAGCTGCTGCAGTCGGCGGGCCTCGTCGCATGGCTTGTCGCGACCGATCGTCCGGCGCTGCGCAGCGCGTTGTCGACTTGGCGGGTGTCTCTCGGCGCAGGCTTCTGCGGCTGGGCGGCGTCGGCTTGCGCCTTTACGGCGCTGGCGATGGTTCCGGCGGCGCTGGTGCGGGTGGTGGCGGTGGTCGACATGCCGATGGCCGCGCTCGCGGGGCGGGGGCTTTTTCTCGAACGCCTCACCGTGCGCCAGATCGGCGGCGCGCTCTTGGTCGCGGGCGGCGTCATCGCCACCGCGCTCGGTTCACTTTAACCCGCACAATCGCTAGCATCCGCGCCCTCATGGCCAACCTTTCCCTCTCTCGCGTCAGTCAGGTGCTCGATCGTTTCGAGGCGGTCGAGGCGCGCCTCGGCGCCACCTTGGACTCCAATGAGATCGTGAAGCTCTCCAGGGAGCGCGCCGAGCTTGAACCGGTGGCCGCGGTGATGCGCACGCTCATCGATGCGCGCCGCGAGGAGGAGGATCTCGAAGCGCTCGCCGCCGATCCCGAAATGGGCTCGATGGCGAAGGAAGAACTCGTCGCCCTGCGCGCGCGCCTGCCGGAGATCGAACGCGCCGCGCAATTGATGCTGCTGCCAAAAGACGAAGCAGAAAAGGCGTCCGCCATTCTCGAAATCCGCGCCGGCACGGGCGGCGAGGAGGCGGCGCTATTTGCGGGAGATCTCTTCAAGATGTATTCGCGCTACGCCGCGACGCGCGGTTGGAAGGTCGAAGTCGAGGACATGAGCGAAAGCGATCTCGGCGGTTACCGCGAAGTCGTGGCGAGCGTGACGGGAGAAGGCGTGTTCGGGCGTCTGCGCTTTGAGAGCGGCGTTCATCGCGTGCAGCGCGTGCCGGACACCGAAACACAAGGGCGCGTGCACACGAGCGCTGCGACCGTCGCCGTGCTGCCGGAAGTCGAGCACGTCGACATCGAGATCAAGGACGCCGACATCCGCATCGACACGTTCCGCTCCTCGGGTGCGGGCGGGCAGCACGTCAACAAGACGGACTCGGCGGTGCGCATCACCCACATGCCGAGCGGCATCGTCGTCACGTCGAGCGAAAAGTCCCAGCACCAGAACCGCGCACGCGCGATGAAGGTGCTGCAGGCGCGCCTCTACGACCAGCAGCGCGAAAAGCTCGACCGCGAACGCGCGTTGGACCGCGCCTCGCAGGTGGGCTCCGGCGACCGCAGCGAACGCATCCGCACCTACAACTACCCGCAGGGCCGCGTGACCGATCACCGGATCAATCTCACGCTCTACAACCTGCCGGACATCGTGAACGGGACCGCGCTCGACGAGGTTATCGAGGCGCTGCTGGCCGAGGATCAGGCCAAGAAGCTCGCCGCGCTCGACGCGGACGGCTGAACGAGCCTGTGTCTCAATGTCGAAGTACTCCAATGCCCGCTATGGTCCGGACTTAGCTAGACCGTACGTCATAGAGCATTTGAGCAATGGTTTTCCGATAGTTTCAAAACCCGCTATGCAGCGCCGAAAATTGTGGCCATGTTTCCCCTTCGGAAGACGAACGACCCAACGGGTCGGCGCGCTGCGGGAGGAGAAAAGAATAAGTGGGAACAGAACTGGAAGTGGGGATCTGCGCGTACTTTTGCGGTTGCCGCTGCAGCCGGACTAGGTGCGTCAGGATCGGCCGAGGCGCAGCGAACGGATGCCGCCGCTGCAGGCAGTGAAAACGAAGGGGTGGTAACCGCCTCCCGGCGCGAACAGGCTTTGCAGGACATCCCGATCGCGATGCGGCGGACTCGGTGATTGAATTCAATCCGGCGTCGGGTCTGGTCATCGGAACCCCGGCGGCAGCCAACAGTGCGGTCGCGTTCGCGCCGGAGTTTTCAGACTCCTTCGAGATCGGCGTCCGTAGCCAGTTCTTCGACCACACGCTGACAGTCAACGTGACGCTGTTTCCGACCGACTATGAGGACTTCCAGCTCAATACGTTCAGCGGTCTCGGCTTCTCGATCGCCAACGCCGGATCCGTGGAAGCCCGGGTTTTGAAATCGAAGGCAACTGGCGCGCAGGAGAGGATCTGATCTTCACCTTCTGCCTCGCCAACGTGAACGCAACTTACGGCTTCGAGCCCGAATTGCGGTTCGACCCGCCGGATAACGCAGCGCCGCTGCCGCCGAACCCGCCGCTCGCAGGACGCACGCTCACCAACGCGCCCGAGTGGGCGCTGTCGTGGGGCGCTCACCACGCGCACAACGTGCGTGACTCGTTGAAGGGATTTTTCAACATCGGCGCGAGTTATCGTACCAGCCTCAACACCGGCTCAAACCTCATCACGTCGAAGATCGATCCGGCGCTTGCCCTCATCAACGGTCGCGTCAGCATCTTCAGCGATACGGAGAACGGCTGGGAGCTCGCGATTTGGGCCGACAACCTGTTCAACGAGTACTTTCGCTCGATCGCATTCGACACGGTGTTTCAGTCCGGATCGATCTCGGATTTTCCGGCTGCGCCGCGCATATATGGCGTGACGTTCCGTAAGGAATTCTGAGGGCAGGCATTGCAAAGATCCCGAGGCCCGCCAGCAATGGCGGGCCTCGCTTTCTTTGGAGCAACATCCGATCTGCCGGAGTTGCCGCCGCAATTGCGAGATCGGATAAAGTTTCTCTTGAATCCTACGTGTGGAGCATCCTTATCCTGCCATGCGATCGCCACAGCGATCGCGTTTGGTCACATGATGCTTTAAAAGGGTCCGGTTCAGTGTGAGCGGCGCGTTTGGGTGTCGATGATCGCGCGTGCTTCAACGATGCCGGCTTCGGTGCTGATCTCTCCGTCATTGATGCGGTCGGCGAGGCCCATGAGCGCGGGCCCGGTGACGACGCCGTTCTGCGCCTCCGCCTCGATGGTCACGCCGCGACCGCGCACGATGGCGGCGTCCCAGGCGACGCGCACCGCGGCCCAGTAGTCCTTCGTCTTGGCCCAGTAGCTGTCTGCAGCTGCGACATCGTACGCATCGAACTTAGAGTACGTATTTGTGCCGTCCTCGTGGACGACTGTGGACAGCGTGCCGGAGATAACGCCGAGCTTGGCGTTGTCCTGCGCATGAACCCAGCCGGCCGGCGTGATCGCGTGACGGTTGATGGCGCTGTAGCGGTCATAGGGCGGATTGCGGATGGCGTCGCGGCGCGCGAGCGGGCGCATGGTGACGCCGCTCGTCCAGACCGCAGCGCCCGTGTCGTAGGACCAGCGGCCGACACCGCCGTAGCGCGGAGAGTCATCGGTCTGCCACACGGTCTGTGACCACGCGCCGCGACGCTGCGTCGGCGAGACAGGCGTCAGCGTCCATCGATTGCGCGAAGCGTAAGTAAGCACCTGCGTGGGCTCGTACGTCCAGTCCTGGCGCCAATGCTTTATGACGTGCGTCTTGCTGTCGTGCGTGACCAAGAGCAGATGCTGCAGTGAAATGAATCTGCCGGTGTCGGCGATCACGCGCACCACTTCATGCCCGCCGCTGAGCTTCGGTTCGAGCGGCGTGTAGTCGGCGCGGAAGGGCGTGGTTTCGCGGAAGTCGAAGCGTACCTTGTAGTCGCCCGCCATGGCGAGGATCGAACGGCGATCCTGCTGATAGGTCGAAGGTTGCGCTGCGACGCTCGCTGGAAGCGCAATCGCGAGCGTCGTAGCGATGAGACTAACTGCGACGGCGCCGCGACGGCTCATCATCCTTGAATCTTTAGGCATGTGCTCCTCCAATGTGGTTGCGCGCTTCCGGGGCACGAGGGTGGAAATCAGTAGCGGACGGTCAGCGAGAGGCTGACGTTGCGTCCGGGCTGAGTGTAGGCGTCGATGACGGTCGAGGTGGGCGAGCGGCCGCGCACGTCGCTCCACCAGGCGTAGTCCTCGTCCAGCAGGTTGAACGCCCCGAGCCGCAGCGTGGCGAATTCGGCGGGCGACCAGTATGCAGTGAGATCGACGAGACCGAACGCAGGCGGACGGTACGAGCCGCCGGCTTCTGCGAACTCCTTGCGGTCGGAATGGGTATACGAGAGCTGCCCGCCAAAACGGCCGCCCGGATCGCGATAACCGACACCCGCGACCGCCTTCACGGGATCGATGCTCTGCAACGGCGACTCCATGCCGAGGCGTCGCTGATCGCCACGCGCGGCGGAGAGCGCGAAATTGAAGTTGAAGCCGCTTTCCCAGAACAACCGGATGCGCGCCTCTGCGCCCGTGATCTCCACTTCGCCGAGATTCACGAACTGGAAGATCGCGGGGTTCGCCGGCGTGAGGGCGCCGCGGACGAGAATCTGCTCGATGAAGTCCTCGTATCGACCTGTGAACGCTGCCGCGCTCGCCGTCAGCGCGCCGCCTAGCGCCGTAACGTCGCGCATGCGCGCGCCGGCCTCGAACGTGGTGCTCGTTTCCGGCCGCAGGTCCGGGTTCGGGATTGAAGCGTAGCCTTGCGCGGGATTCGAAAATCCGTTGTTCACCTGAGACGGCGAGGGCGCCTTGAAGCCCTCGGAATAGTTCGCGAAGAAGCCAAAGTGCTCGCTCGCCCAGAGGACGAGGCCGAGTTTCGCGGAGACGCGGTCATCCTCCTGAGGCGCGATGGGGCCGGTGAAAAGCGCGTCGCGGGTTGGCTCCAGTTCGTAGCTGTCGTAGCGGACCGCCGGAACGACATCGAACTTGCCGTCGAAGAACGTGATCGTGTCCTGCAGGAAGACGCCGGCAAGCGTGTAGTCCGTGTTCGGGAACGCGCGGGTGGGAAATCTCTCGCCGAAGGGCGGCAGGGTCCCGGTGCGGATGCCTTCCTGGCGCGTGACGGAGTAGTCCCCGCCGAAGACGAAGGCGTGTTCGACCCTGGCGAACACGAGGCGGCTCTCGGCCTGCGCGCTCAAGCCCTGGACTTCGTTGTCGAACGTGTTGTCGCGGACGCGGTCTGCGAGGATGGTGCGGTCTTCGGCGGAAAACTGCCGGGTGGTGGCGGTCTGGTGGTAGATCGTCGCCTGCGCGTCCTCGATGAAGCCGTCGCCGCGGTAGCGGTAGTCGAAACTGAAACGGTCACGCTCGGTCTTGTCGCGTGCGTGAAGTCGCGCGGTGGATGCGGAGACCGCGCTCAAGACATCGGAGTCGACCGTGCGATCGACGTGATCCCACGTAAAACGCACGCGGTTTGAGTGCGTGGGCGAAAACACCAGCTTCGCGAGAACGGCGTTCGATGCTGCATCCTGCGGGATGGGCGTCGTGCGCAAAGCGCTTGCGATGTTGTTTGCGCCCTGGTTGTCAAGCTCGTGTCCTTCGCGGCCGGTGAAGGCGAGAAGGGCGGAGAATGCGCCCGCCCGGACAGCGCCGGAGACACCCGCGCTCCGGCTGTTGTCAGCGGACGCATAGCCGAGGCGTGCGCGCGCGCCGAACGTACGTCCGTCGCGAAGATAGTCCTGCGGGTCCTTGGTGATGAAGCTCACCGCGCCGGCGAGGCCGTCGCTACCATAGAGCGCCGAAGCCGGGCCGCGCAGGATTTCCACCGACTTCAGCAGATCGAGATCGGCGTAGTCGCCGCGACCGACCGATTGCGCGCCGAAGGAAAATGCATCCGGCGCGCGGATGGCGTCCACCTGGATCAGCACGCGATTGCCTTCCAAGCCGCGGATGTTGAAGCCGGTCGCGCCGTCGCGACCGGTGCTTCCGAGGGCCGCAGAAAAGCGCGCGGGACTCTGGCGCACCGAAACGCCGGGTTCAAAGCGCACCAGATCCTTGATGTCGTCGGCGAGCTGGTCGGCGATCTGCTCGTCGGAGATGACGCTCACGGTTGCGGGAACTTCGAGGATCGATTGCGCCGACTTCGTCGCGGTTACGGTGATCGGCTCCTCTAAGGCGTCGTCCGCCGCGGCGATCCCCGGCTGGAGCGCCAGTCCCAGAGCCGTCAGGCTCCCCGCCACACCCGTTCGCCGCATGTCCTCAGAACCCTCGTTTTGAACGTTGGCGAGGCAGTTAATGCTAATGACTCGCAAGTGCAAGGCAAATAGGACGCAATATCAATAATTGGGCCGCCGGCGCGCTTGAGTGTCGCCGCGCCGATCGGACGGGGGTTAGTTGAACACCGGGAAGAAGTGCCCCCCCGCGTGCAGGATCAGCCCGACGAGCCCGCCGATGATTGTGCCGTTGAGCCGGATGAACTGCAGGTCGCGCCCGACATTCTGTTCGAGTTTCTGCACGATGGTGTCGGCGTCCCAGGCGCGGATGGTGTCTGAGACGAGACGCGACACGTCCTTGCCGTGACGATCGGCCAGCTCAACGATGAGCGCGCGCAGCCGTTCGTTGAGCGCCTCGCGCACAGTCGCATCGTCGATGAGCCCTTCGCCCACGCGACGCAGTCCTTCCACCGCCCAAGCGCGCAGCTGCGAGTCTTCCTTCGCCAGATCGGCCCGCAGCGCGGTCTTGACATGCGCCCACGCCGCATCGAGCGCTTCCGACACCGCCGGGTGCGAAAGCACTTCTTCCGTCATCGCGCTGATGCGTGCGTGCATGGCGGGATCGTTCTTCAGCTCTTCGGCGAACTTCGCGAGGATCTCCGTCACCCGCTTGCGCAGTGGGTGATCAGCGTCGTTGGCTGTTTCAGCGATCAGATCTTCCATCGCGCCGATCATCGCGTCCGCCGCCTGCGCATCGACGGTGAGCATGCGCCATAGCCAGCCCGTGCGATTGCGCACGCGCGCACGGATCGTCTCCTGGTTTTCCTCCAGCCATTTCCAGCCTTCGTTGAGCGCCGCATCCAGCAGGGCTTGGTGTTTTCCCTGCGCCGCCACCGCCTCCAGCATGTTGCCGATGGCGGGTGCGATTTGTTGAGTCGCGAGCGGGCTTGACGCCTGCTTGCGCAAAAACGCCGCGACGGTCTCGTCATCGAGCGTATCGAGGATCGCGGGCATGGCGCCGACGAGACCGTCGGCGATCTTGGTCACCTGATTGGGATCGGAGAACCACTTGCCGAGCGCTAAAGCCATGTCCTGCTTGGCGACACGCTCCTGCACGAGGGCAGGCTCGAGGAAGTTCTCAGCGATGAAGTCGCCTAGCGCGTCGGCGATGCGACCTTGGCTTTTCGGAATGACGGCGGTGTGCGGGATCGGCAGGCCGAAGGGGCGCCGGAAGATGGCCGTCACAGCAAACCAGTCCGCCATGCCGCCCACCATCGCCGCTTCCGCGAATGCGCGCACATATCCCCAGCTCATGTGGTCGCCGCCGAACACGTGCGCGAAAATGTACAGCAGCGTCATCGCCACCAGCAGGCCGGTCGCGGCGCGGCGCATGCGCACCAGCGACGGCGGGTCGGGCGTGCGCGCCGCGAGCGCGAGATCGGGACCTTGATCGGGCGAAGTCAAACTCATGGGGCCTCCGGCGGCGAGCGGCCGCATTCGGTCTTAAACGCGTGGGCCTGCATGAAAGCGCCACAGTCCTTATATGGGCGCGATGACGCTCACGCTTGTCTCCGCCTGGACGAAAGCCCGACGCACGCTGGAAGCGGCGGGGGTGGAACTGCCCGTATTCGACGCCCGTCTGCTGCTTGAGGCGGCGACGGGCGTGTCGCGCCTCGACATTCTCACTGACCCCCATCGGTCTATCGCAGACCAAGACAGCGCGCGCCTCGATGCGCTCGTGGCGCGCCGCGCCGCAAGGGAACCCATCGCCTACATCCTCGGCAGGAAGGCGTTCTACGCGCTCGATTTCGCCGTGGGCCCCGCCGTGCTTACCCCGCGCCCGGACACCGAAATGGTGGTTGAGGCCGCGCTCGCGGCGGTGCCGGAGGATTTCCCTGCAGACGTCCTCGACCTCGGCGTCGGGTCCGGAGCCATCCTCCTGTCCATCCTCTCCGCACGCCCTGAAGCGACCGGGACCGGGATCGACGCCAGCCCTGACGCGCTCGTGTTCGCAGAAAGCAACGCCGCCGCGTTGGGCCTCGCCAGCCGCGCAACCTTCGTCCACGGAGACTGGGGAAACGGTGTCCTCGGGCCGTTCGACCTCGTCGTGTCCAACCCGCCTTACATCCCGAGCGGCGATATCGCCGGGCTGGAGCCGGAAGTGTCGATCCATGAGCCCAGGCTTGCCCTCGACGGCGGAGACGACGGGCTCGAGGCCTATCGCCGCCTCTGGCCGGACGTGGCGCGGCTGCTGAAGCCGGGCGGGCGCTTCTGTGTCGAGATCGGCGCGGGGCAGGGCCCTGAGGTGTCGGCGCTCGCCCGGGCGGCCGGGCTGGAGGTCGAAGCGATCAAGCCGGATCTGGCCGGGATCGGGCGCGTCGTTTTGGGATGTCGCCCGGCCATCTGAAAGCGCCCCTCTGAAAAAGAGGTGTCGATAGCAGGCCAAGATGTCCGGTTTTCGTAGCACTCCAAATGTCCGCCTCTTGCCGATGGCCCGCATGGGCTCGGCCGCCGGGCGGGCTTAGGCGGCCGATTTCTTGACCTCGTCTTTGAGTG
>Ga0247843_1004670_pt1 | contig 20127 bp, 17 predicted proteins | sample LaCruzMarch2017__FD_192420 | JGI IMG/M metagenome (GOLD analysis project Ga0247843, IMG submission 192420) | Freshwater microbial communities from meromictic Lake La Cruz, Castile-La Mancha, Spain - LaCruzMarch2017_8m | ecosystem: Environmental > Aquatic > Freshwater > Lake | place: Spain...
AGAATATCATGATCGTGCCTGGTTACGGGCTAGCCGTCGCTCAGGCTCAGTTTGCCGTTGCTGATATTGCCAAGAAGTTAAGGGCCATGGGCAAGAATGTAAGATTTGGCATTCATCCTGGTAAGTTAACGATACACCTTCACTAAACTATTCTGTGCTTGTTATAGACGTCTCATTCCTTTTTTTACAGTCGCTGGTAGAATGCCTGGACAGCTAAATGTGCTTTTAGCAGAAGCAAGTGTTCCATATGACATGGTCTTCGAAATGGAGGAAGTTAATGAAGACTTCGAGAAGACTGACGTAACTATTGTTATTGGAGCCAGCGACACAGTTAGCAGGTAAGTTTTAGCAGACTTGCTACGATGTAATATAATCGGGTGCACAGGACATTGAAGGCTTTAAGTCACATTCTCATACTTGTTGATTGCATATTAATCATCAGTGCTGCCGAGGACGACCCTAATTGTAGCATTTATGGCATGCCCGTTCTCAGAGTTTGGAAAAGCAAACAGGTCTTTGTGTCAAAACGGACAGTCGGAAATACAGGATATGCAGGTGAGTACATAAACCTGCGAAGACATCATGGCGTGGCAAATCATCCATTCTAATCTTGTCGTTTGCTGCAAGGTATGGAAAATCCAATTCTATACAAAGATAATGTTGAAGTAATTCTTGGGGATGCTCATGAAACGTGTGAGATGCTTAGAGCGGCTCTTTGAAGGTTTAACCTGATAAAGTGAAGGGTCTTATAAGTGTCAAAACTAAATTGAATTACTACAGCAGAAGAAGTTTGAGAATACGCGGCCTTTGAATTTGTAACATTCCACACTACACAAAGTGGCGGGATCACTAAATACTTAACTACGTATAGTAGAAGTCGACGAAGGTGACAACATAGAACTCATCGTACACCTAGAGATGATTGCCGCTCTCGTCATCATCGTAGCGTTGACCACCCCGGAGGTGAGAGGCGTATTAATCGAGGATCTCGGAGGCAAAGATCTAGTATTATTCTTGCTAAATGAAATCAATCTCTTTAACCTACATATATCCACACTGCACAAATAACTATCTCTTTCAAACTATCCCCTCATTGCACGTTGCCAATAATGGCTCCTCTATTTCCTCAACTTCTACATCAGCATCAGCCTCCCCTTGCTCTCTCTCGATAGAACTGTATTCCTTCGAACAATCAATCCCAAATGCCCACCATTGACCGGTCAGGAGCAAGCTGCCTTTGTTGGGTGCATTATAAATTGCACTCCCGTAGAGTAGCACTGCTATCCCAGTAATTTGGAGGTAGCTGTATTTGGTCCAAGCCTCGCCAAACATTGGATTGATGTAGTAAAAGATGAACAAATCTACCAACCTGTATTGTGAAATCATCATCAGAGAGTTTATTAACAAACGAATGGATCATAAGAATTCAACGAACGGCTCAATTGAAACTTACCAGATTATGACAATTGAGACATTTGTTGTAACGCTGTACCATATTGACCCAAGCTCAAGAATAGCAATTATTGATAAAATATTCAAGCCTAACACTCCAACAGTATAAATGAATCTATTGTATGATTCAACAGGAAAGAGAATGTTGAGAAGATAATCATTGATGATAGATAAAATGAATAATATTCAGAATAAACTTAGGACTCACAACGCCAATTGAAGATTCCTTGAATTCATGAGCACATCCCAAGTATCAAAAGGATTCTCGTAAGATCCATGATCGTTTCCTGGTAAAGCATATCTGAGCAAAATAAGATAAAGGTGAGTTATTATACATTGTAACATAAATATGAGTTTCAATCATTCATCTCACCCCACAGGAAACATCACAACGATGCTTAGTACAACACCCCATAATCCTTGCACGCCAATCAAAAGAAGAGGCGGAACAGGAACATCCAAGCCCATCAATTTCTCCTCGATTACAACCTGCAATGCATTGAGGAAATCTCCTGCTACCACAAGAGCCACACCTACCAAAGTATCAATAGCCGTAACACTGCCATCGGTGATGTTACCTGACATTCGTGACACAAGAAGTGCACTGCTTCCACCAATGAAGACACTCACAAGAATCCAAAACACACCGACCCATTGGAATTTGCACAGCAAATTCTTCAAGACATAATGCTTCATCAGTGCCACAGAGAAAAATTGGATATTACCAATCATTTGGTAGATAGAAACATCAAGGTACACCAGTCCTGTGTGTTGAGACAGCAAAAAACAATATTGTTTGACAAATGCAAGTTGAGGCGACACCAACAAATAAAGGTAATACTGTTCAATGCTGTGCTGTCTCATTTTTACCTGCTATCAACAAGGCTGTAGCTCCGAGGTCGAGAATTGCGGGTATGGCCATGATGAAGTACATTGAAAGGGGTAATTTTAGTTTGCCATCATCGGCGGCTCCTACAGAAACGAGGGTAACAGTATTTTCTGGCAGACTGTCACTATCATCATTTGAAACCGAAGCATCATTTGTATTATTGGCCAGTGTAGGAATCCTGGATGGTGATCTTACCAAATCGCATGATGAATTGCTAATCCCATTAAATTCACTGTCTATCATAGTGTCGTTGAGATGATCACCATTACATTCACTGTCTATCGTCGTGTCGTTGAGATGATCATAGCCAGGGAATGACATTCTAAACTTTACAACGAATACGTGCATAACGAGGGCAAAGGACATACTAACGAACATGATAAAGGTTATAACCAGTGGTTTCTGGAACAATTCCTTCTCACTCTCCTCGTTCTCGGACCCAGACATGGACATAATAATCTTCATCCATATCGACAAGAATGCCTTCAGCAGAACGAGGAATAAGAAGATGAGGACCTTGGAGAGGCTACACTCGTTGATGTTCGACGACACGCCATCCCCTCCTCCGGACATGATGATGTATATTGTTGGTGGCTTGTTCTTTTTCGGGTCAAAAGATATCTTATCCAAAAGATCTTTGGCGGAGGAGCTTCGCCTCTCTCTGGGTCTAATCTAATGTTGTGGTGGAGGTGATGAAATCATTATCGCATCATATCGTATTCTATTTTCAACCGAAGCATTTCAACTATGACTGCGGCAGCATTGCTCGGTGCCATACTAGGTGATGCTGCCGCACAGACCGCACATTGGAATTATGACCGTAAACGTCAGGAGGTGGTGGCGGCAGATCTGACACATGGACGACGCCGGTGGTTAGTCGTCGAGCACAGTGTCGATGAGACCGAGGAGAGTGGTGACGATGTAAATGACGACGACGTCGGCGTCAATGAGGAGGATAAAATGACGGTTATTAAAAATACTGCACTCATATCAGCCCAGGGGGTCGACAGTAGATCCTCGTCGATGACTGAGGAAGTATGTACCCCCATTTACGAATGTGAAATATGTCCAACATCATATAAAGTCAATATCGAGAAGGATGATGAAACTATTCAAGGAGAGTATGAAGCATGTATTAACTATGGACGTCGACAAAAATATGATTGTACAACAATATTTCATCAACCTCAACACGTTCAAACTAGATATGAATATAAATCATGTCAATATACCACTAGTGATGAACAATATCGTATGATACGAATGCAATTTATTTGCTTACTATTGGGAACTTGGGCATATAGGAATGTTAAGCGATTGAAGGTTACGAGTGCAAGTTTGTTTGATTTACGTCGCATGAGTAGAGTACCACCAGTAGTTGGACAACATCAGCATCAGCAGCAACAACAAGGAGGAGGAGATGAGTCGAGCGGCAGCAACACTACGAAGAATGCTGCAAAATTTTCACGCAAGAATAGTATGGAAGAAGAAATGGTCGTGCTAATACCACCATCTGCACACACTAATAGCAATAGTAGGAAGGGTAAAGTGCCAAAATCACCTGCACCATTGGAATTGTTGGTGTAAATTATTGAGTGTGTGTGTTTCTATGCGCATCAAAATTAATGCACTTGTGAACAAGCACACAAAAGTGTCCAAAAGTATAAATTATTAATTGTTGGGCTAATGACATTTGTGCACATGCACATATGTCCGTGGTCGTACATTTGTTAGTACCATGATGGTAGGATATGGGGTGACTACTAAATAGCGAGGGCTAAAACCTCTTACTAAAGACTTTACATTGTGTTTATTTTGAATTGGATACAAGCCTCTCTTGCTTTGCTCCTCATCTCGGCACAGGCATTATTGTAAGATACCAAAGTTGAGTTGATTGCATCTCTACTAACAAAACCTTTTTTAAAACATGTTCTCAAATGTTGCATAGCATGGTGCTCTCCACCTGATGCAGCAATTGACAATGCTTTATAGCTCGGTCTATCTTTCCGTACTCTGCCTCCAAGATTCCAAGATTATTTCATGATACTTCATGCCTTGCCATAGCTGCGGCTCAACGTGGAACCTGGCCTTCTTCAAATCTCCCCCTTTATGATAAATGTCAGCCAGTAAGCAAATCGCATTAATTAAACCAAGCTTTACTGCCCTAGCGTATAGTTCCATTGCCTTTGCCTGATCCTGTTGAACACCTAATATTCCGTGGTAATAATATTTAGCCAGAATAGCAATCGAAGCAGGATCATTTGCCTCAACTCGCTTCATTATGTCTTCAAGAACATCTTCGCCTGTTTTGCCACCTCATCGTAATTGCAAAAGGGACATATCCCCATGTTTCCAGACATTCGAAAGGAGTATACGCACCCTGAACAAATGCTTTTTCCGCAACATGGATAATATTCTTCCATAGACTTATTAGCAACTCCTCATTTGCGACTGTGTAAATGGGCACGGATGATATAGTCGCGGGTGGGAGCGAGATACAACATATCAAATATCCTGGCATTGGTAAAAAGCAAATGGGGCAGTCCTCCTTCGCGGGTGGATCTTTGAATAGAGCATTGTCGCGTAGCGGCAGCACGTTGTTTACTCTTTTTTGTGTTTTTCTGACCAATGATCCTTCTGGCATTTTGCATTGCAATACCTGATGAACATACACGACTTACGCACCTTGAGACGAACGCCTCCCTCCTCGCCGCACTTGGCACAGCATGGATTGTCGCAACGTTCCGATTGTTCAAAGCAAGAAAGCGACATCAAATTGGTCTGACCTTCGTCCTCCAACAATGACAAGTGTTCAAAGAAGCTGAGTAGGGTGGAGTCATCAACATGGTGGACAACATTGATATTGATGGAACATCATCAGGCATCGACGATGATGATAACAACAATAACAACAACAACAACAGTAAATTCTTCACTATTTTTCCACAAGTCATTGATGGATACGAAACACGGTTCGGGGTAGGCGTACATCCATCTGAATTATACCAACCTACAGGTATGGTCTTGCCTAAATTACCCATATATCATCCGTACCATCCATTGAATGATTGTAGTACTAATGCAGAAAATGAGGATGTTATATTACAGGTACCATTGGCTATGACTCTACCTTCATTTGATGATCTGCACTCGTCTCTAGTGCCGCCACGAGAGTTGCTTGACTTTATTGCCAAACGAAATAAGGATGTGAATTATACATCAACACCAACAACGTATTATATCATTGTACAAACATTACCATATACATCTCAGACACGAATTATATGTCGATACCAATATGCATTATTCCCACAAGCAAAGGCACAAATGAAGGGAAAGGAATCAATTTGGACGCAATCTATTATATACAATCATCATCGCGACAACAACAACAACAACAACAACAATACAGCAGAACGAATAAGGTATCCACCAACATCAATTAAGATATATGAAAGCAATAAAGATAGTCCAAATATATCACCAACGATCCTATGTGGGAATAGTATGATATTAGATACTGTTGAGAATTTATGTGGGAATGCCATTTGGTCCTATGTTGTTGGTTGTAGTACAGATACTAGTACTAGTCCACCAATTGTAGATGATGAGAATGGGCTTATAGTCAATATAGACCATTCCTATATTGGTTTAACCTACTTTTTACCCAATGATGAGTATAATAACTTTATTAGAGAAATACATGATAAACAATCACCAGTGGATATTATTAATTGGATTACTATTTTGATAGAGACGAATAAGAATGATAGTAGTACTACTACTGCTACTGTAACAAGTAGTAGCCCTGCAACTAATGATGATGAGTTACATGAGAAATTGCGCAATTTGAGAGTGTAAATAATAATAAAGCATGAAAAAAAAACGTCATGATGGTCATTAATTGGTATTCATTTATTGATTCTCTCTTTCATCTCGTATTTGATCTATATGATCCCAAATTACTTTCATTGATGTCCAATTGGATAATGAATGATCGGTCGTGCCTGCCCAGACTGTTCGTATTGTACCAAACCGATGCACCCAATATTCATCTACAATAGTACAATCATTACCAGATTTCAAACTTTTCCAATTATCAATATGCATTTTATTGGCGGATCGTATGTACAGTGACACGGATGGTGATTGAATTAATGATAATATAGTTTGAGATGATGATGATGATGATGATTGTTCGTCGACTTGTTGTTGTTGTTGTTGTTGTTGTTTCTTAATCCATTGTACATTATGTGTAGAATCTGTAAATACTATACAACGCATACGTGATAATAGTGTTGATGTTCGATTTGACATTAGATATCGTACCAATTGACCACCTCCCGCTGAATGTGCAAGTATGTATAATGATCCATTCATATTGTTTGCGGATGTTGTTGCCGACTGTTCTTCAAATAGCGTACGTATGCTAATCTCAAAAGTATCCATCCCAACTTCATCCCCCCGTGCATTAGGATCCAGAATTACAACTTTCATATTACGTTGAGTTGCCATTTGTATTATTGGTAATGCTGTGCTGGGTTCTATTCCAGTTGTTAATAAATGACGACGACTAAATATCCCAGAACGGACTTTACCTTTCCCTGTAATGATTAGTAATACATCATCATCCTTATTATATATATTGTTGTTGGTGGTATTAGTGTTACATTTTGATTCATTTTTGTTCGTTGTTCCAACTAATACACGTATAATGTTATTTTGTTGTACCTTACTTTCACCACATCTATTACTACTGCTACAACTGTTACTACCATTGACATCTTTCCTTTTATTACATATTGTTTTCCAAGATAGATTACAACATTCAATCATAATTTCATGTGCCACATCTTGACATAAATTAGCAATAGCGTCATACATATTTCCATCGGCTATGTATGTTTGTCGATTATGCGTAGTTATTCGTGTATTGGATGATATATGATATAGTTGGGTAATATCATGATCCTCATGTTGCTGTTGTTTAATAATATCCTTGTCTGCAAACTTTGCACCACTGGACGGTGTTGTTGCTACCTCTGCAATAAGATTATTGCCACTGTCGTCATCAATATTGGACGATTTCATTGTACGACGATATTCAAATCCTAGAGTTGATAATGCATTTCTTGCTTTATGATTTGAATGATTATTCGATCTATTGTCAATGTTGTTGTTGTGGTTGTTGTTGTTGTCATTGCATCCGTTGGTGGAAAATGTGTGTGGCGCGTCGCCGTTAGGAGTGACATGATCATGCGTTGTGCAATCAAAATCATCGTCACACCCCTGCTGCTGCTGTTGATACAAGTGACAAATATGCAACGCCGTTGCTATTATAGCCTGATGTTGATCCAAATTGGTTGTGCCGTACAATAGCGGTCCATTATTATGACGAGCAACAACGTCACTGCTCCTTCTCCTCTCAGTAGTAGTTGGTGGTTGTGATGAGTCGTTATCCGATGAGCGGTTTAGAAGATTGTCAACAACGGTGCGCCACATTCGTTTCATGTTAAACTCCGGTTCATTAGCTGTTTTCATCCTCAGCTTGGTTTTGTTGACGGCTCTCCCCCATCCTGCTCCTCAACAGAAGGTGTATCGGGTCGTCGAAAGATACCGGAATCAAACCTTCGCTTGAGAAGTATTTGAATCCACATGCACGAAACAAATTAAATCGTAACGATCTCTCTCGCTCGAAAACCGGTCTCTTGCTAGAAAATGCCTCATTATTTGAGTTTTTCACACCGAATCCTAATCTCTAGCATAGATAACACTAAAATGATTGGGGTATTGTCACTCCTTGTGATGGTTGCCGTTGTTGCCACAGACGACAAAGTTGAATACGGCCGAAGATTCCGCACGAAGAAACGTCATCTTCGACGAGGAACAAATAATATAATTCGTACCAGTACTGCTACCATCACCACTGATCTTACCGAGGATGTAGCATTCTGGACACGTCAGTTGGTATATTCCATGCCACCATCGTACCCCGTACCGACACCCACAGTCCCAGTTACAACGAACCCACCTGTCCCTGATACTATTGATACGTACCAACCCAGCGGAGGTGGTGGGACTGTCGAGGCTCCTGATACTACTGAACCTGTATTGACGGATCCACCTATTAGTAGCAGCACCGACCCTCCCGCTCCAGCACCCTTGTCACCAATCCCAACTGTCACAATGGGAGAGATGAAAACACTATCCCCAACCGGTGGGACTGTCGAGGCTCCCGATACTACTGAACCTGTATTGACGGATCCACCTATTAGTAGCAGCACTGACCCTCCCGCTCCAGCACCCTTGTCACCAATCCCAACTGAAACAGAAGGATCCTTCAAAACACGATCTCCGACCGTTGTAGGGTTCACTAAACCTCCCTCTTCAACTAATCCACCAGCTCCTCCAGCTCCACCCATTGATGAAGTGTTGGAGAATACACTCGACTTATCTGCATTGAAAACATTACTTGAATCCGTGGGTGTATTGGATGATCTTGAATCTATTGGTCCATTTACTGTGTTTGGTAAGGAAATGTGTGCTTTGTAAACCTGTTTTATATATAATACAAAATATCTCTCATTTTTTTCCCTCTTTGCGATCAAATACGTCCACAGCTCCAAACAACGATGCCATTAGCAAATTCATCGAAAGTTTGCCTGACGGATTACCTGATTCGAAAGTTATTGAAGATATTGTTTTATATCATGTTGCTCTTGGTAGGTTCCCAATTGGTGATCTCGGAACGTTGAACGGAGAGGCTGTATCGGTTCTTGATACGTTGAACGGAGAGTCTGTATCGGTAATCATATCAGAAACGGGTGCAACTGTCAATGGTGCCAATGTCATTGGACCTGATTACTTTGTTTTGGATGGTGTTGTCCATATTATTGATACGGTACTTATCCCTCCAGACCTTGACCTAACTGCTACTTCATCCAGAACGAAAGAAGAAGTTTGAAGGACTACTTATATAAGATGAAATATTTCATATACATTTGAATGGTGCAAAACAGATTTCTCTAAAAGTCGGGCGTTCTCTAAAGAAAAAGAGCGAGAGCTGTGGTTTGAACTTTTAGCGCTTACAATATTATGACATATCTAACACACAAAGATTGTGCAAGTACCAGAGTAAGAAAATGAAGAGGTAGCAATATTTGATTTCTGATAGCTAAAATAATTTAAGTGATTTTTCTGCATTGTATTGTTTATAGGGTTTGCAGGACAATCAATCACCTCGGCTCAACGTGAGTCGATACCCTCAATAGTAGGAGAATTAAACTTTCTTCGATCTCTACCTCTTATCATAATTTCATGAATTTTGCAATCTCCTCCTTCCCCGTCTGCACAATCATAACCACAAATAGGACCTGTATCAGACTCAACCCAACACAGCAGCAATATATCACCCACAAGTATCCCCGTCGACCATCCGCACGCGGTACATTACTCTTAATCGCCAACATCGTATCACGTGCAAAGTAGTATGTGGCGTACGGCCACAATATCAATCGACATATAACGAACGATGTTACGAACATGGCGCCCAAAAAAAGCTTCGTCCTCGGAAAGACATCCTCCAAACCGGCAACGCCGTACTTGGGATCGAAGTTGGATAACAGGCACAATATGGCGGTCGATATTTCCGAAAAACCAAAGTAGAATAATGCATAAAAGTGACAGCATCCGGGATACATGCCCCCCCATGCGGCGGCGCCGGCGAGGATGTGATGTAATACGAATTCGATCCCGTCATTCCAATATATCGTGTCGTACATGTTCTTAACTTGATAGGTGAAGAAGAGGAGCGTTAATCGTTGTGCGGCCGGGTGGTAGGCGAATATCCGTTCTTCGTACGTTTCTTTATTCATTAGCAATGGCGATGTTTTACCATTAATCGTGGCATCGAAGAAGTGCGTGATGATTTCGGTACATACGCGACGATTCGCGATGGCCACGGTGGCGCATACCACCAACGAAAAGAAATCGACGGCCATATGTCGGGCTATGATATGTCGATTGACTTCGATTTCGAGTATCGGATCTAAATGTATCAGGTAGGTGCCAATGATGTATCGCGTTACGTGCTCTACGATGAAGAGCACGCCTACATAAAAGGTCACGGTTAGCAGTGTCGAGGGTAGGGTCGGGCCACCTAGGCCATGTAAATATGGATTTGAATTTAGATCCACGCCGCGATGAGATACATTATTATTTTTCTTCGTCGTGGAGGACGACCGTGTAGTACGCTTATTTGCATCGTCTTTATCAGGTCTGTTAAGTAGGTGTGGATAGACGAATGATTGGTGGGTTAGGAGGAGCTGCATGGTTTGGACGACGACGTTGCACACAATCGAGCGGGAACATTCAACGCACAATTTCCCGCCCCGTTGGATCCAAGACTGGTTCGACGTAGATGATGAATAACATCGAAGCCTTGCGCATTGCTTCACGCGATAGAAGATAGCTTCCAATGGCTGAACGACAACATTACTACTACTCACAAGCTGCAACTTGGGCATAGGTGTGTGGCAACAACAGTTGATGCTACTCGACATCTCCTCCTGTTAAGCAATGTAAAGTTGAACGTTGAGAAGACCACAACAACATGAGCGAACCCCCCAAGACGTTGTCGTCGTCGTCGGGATCATCATTACCCACTGCCGCCAAACCGCCACCCCAGGAACTAACGACGACTGCTCCACATGACAATGATGTCTTGTGCGGAAGGGGGGGGACCGTCAATGCTCACCCGGGCAACGAACAGTATCGTAAATTCGTGGACAGTAAGAAGAGACTATACCTCACGGCGCGCTTCAAACGCGAGAAGCGTCTCATATCCGGCCAAATCGTGGATCAGGTGCGTAATCTCGATCCGCCGGGACGGTTCTTGATGAAAGATTCGGCGAATCCGAGTATATGGCATGATATAGGCGACGAGAAGGCGCGCGATAAGACCTCGCAGGCCTTGCGCGAGACGGCATTGACGGTCCGACGACAATTGGAGGAAGATTTTCGTAAGGCACAGCAGGCGAATGCAGCGTTGGCGGGGGTGGCGACCAAGGGTCCTCCACCACCGCCACCGCCGGACTCGTCGGCTGGACCTATGGGAGGATGGAGATCTCAGCCCCCCATACAACAACAACAACAACAGCAGCAGCAGTCTCAACCTCCACCACCCTATTGGGCTTATCAGCAACCGTACGACCCTAATTATCCACCACAACAGGAACAACAACCAACATTACAGCGAAGACTAGTCAATAGTCCAGCACCGAACTATTCCTATTTTGCACAGCCATCGTTAAAGCAGCCACCAGAAATGCAGCAACAACAACAACATCAGCCAACTTACTACAATTACGAAGGAATGTCGTCTCAATATCAGTGGAGTACTCAACAACAACAGCAACAACAACAGCAACAACAACCACATCAAGGAAAACAACAACAATGGGGAACTCAGCAGCAGGCGTCACAATACACAACAAATAATCAATTTGCAGCCTCGGTAGCACAACAACAACAACAACAACAACAGTCAGTAGCATCCACCACACAACAGCCAACTACGACCAATCTCCGCCCAGCATCCATATTTCGTACAACATTGGGCGGCGAGCATCGTCATGTACAATTCCAAACCACGACCGATACCCAACAGCAACAAGAACAACAGAGTGGGTTTGGCATGGATGTACCATTGGTCATAAGTCCAATGAAACGTATGCATCCACGGAAAACACAATATTCGTTAGAATGGGATGATGGTCCTACCGTATCTCCATCATCATCGCAAGTAGTCGCGGCAGTTCGACGTAATGCAGATCCACCAGTATCCGAAGGATGGAATGTTGTTGGTACGACTACCATGCCATTGAATAATAATTACGTGCCTTCATCGATACAACGCGTGAATACGCTCACATCGTCACAGGCGGGGGATACTGGCATGAGTTTGGGCGGCGGACAAAGTCAACACACCGCCGCGACGCAGGCCACGCCATTGACATTCCTATCCACCAACTTTTCGTTCAATTTGCGTTCGCCGACGGAGGACGATCGTGACATGGAACTGTCGGAATATCTGCAGGGGATCGAAGATGAAATGTACGGCGATGTCGGACAAGAGGTGGAACTTGTAGCGCATGCACCGCTATTCGTGGGTGGTGGCACCGAGGGTAGTAATAGTGATGCTGATCCAAACCAACAACATCGACAACAGCAGCAGCAGCAGCAGCATCATGGTGTACCTCGATCGACACCTCCCCGACCGTATGGGAGCGGTGGTAGCCGGAGTGGTCCCAGTTATAGGAAACGTCGGAGTGGGACACATATACCATCGAATTCGGGCAAGGTTCAGCTAGACCTGTCAACGCTGGGTGGTCATGGCAGCAGTAATAGTGGCACCGGACCAGCATCCTCTGGTGGCAGTCGAGGAGTGGCCGCTGATGATGGAGGTCGAGGGTTGCAAACTGAGGTGGCGCCATCGCCCTTACTCTCTCCTCAAATTTCCACTTGTGGCGATTTGCTAACGCCCAATTCGCCCGTGAGTCCGGGGTATAGCTTGGACTTGGATAAGATGTCGCTCTGCGGCACCGAGAACATTTCTCAGGCCGGGGGGAGTTTGGGCGGTGCATCACTATGCAACGTCTTTGATGATCCAACGTTGGACAGTCCAGAGGCAGGCACGGCCAGTTTAATGGACGGGAGTTTACCAAGTGAAGGAACGAGGGGGACGTCTGGGAGTGAAAATTACGATGCACAGTTTGGACTAGGGCCACCCCAACCACGACCCTTGACACGGTCCTCGGGAGTATCTGCACCTGAATTCGGCGAGAATGAGAGTTTGATGGGTACATCCACAAGAATGGATATGAGCGTCGACAGTGGTCCACACTCGGGAAGTTCAAAGCAGAGCAGTTTACCCAGTAAAGGTCAGAATAGTAGTTCAGATGGCAGTTCTAAGGGTTCAAGTATGACTAGACGAAGTGGAAGTCCTTCGAGTATAGATAAGGCTAGTCTCGACGGAGGCGGAGAGCAGGAGGATCAAACCATAGCAGAAGAGACTCAAACGATCGCCTCGGAATAGAAAGAAGAATATTAACTTGCGGACACTAACATCCAGTGCAGAGAGGTGTCTTGCCACTCAAGGGATCGGAAATGAATATGTTAATGATTTTATCCACTAGGTCTAAAAGACGTACATTGCGTGTGAAGATGATACTACAATGTTCAAAGACCTTTCGACCAAATCGTTATATGATAATAGTGTGTTAATAAAATGTCTTATATTAGAGTCATGTCACAACCGGATTTATATATAGCTTCTTCGACTAACGGTATGATGGCACTATTAACATGTGTATAGTCTGCATTATAGCTTGGATGCAAAACGTATCCAACTGTACTGTTGGTATCAGGATGTTGCAAACTCTCAAAATAATCTAGAAGGAAAATCCCATCATATACAATACTCTTGCCAACAATATCATCATCGATGGGTCGCAACAGACATCTTCTCAGTGTTTCATTCCATAAATGTGTCGTTTCTCTCCGTCGTGCTCGTCCCGTCGACTTGCCATTCTTTTGCGATCGATATGCATGAGGGGCTACTGGCATTACAAGTATTTGTAAGTTATATTCATGAGCAAGTTGGGTCAAGGATGTTAGGTAATCAGTCACTGTTCGTGTTATGGCGTCTTTACAGTCATGATAGTAGCCCTGTAGCAGTGATCCACCAATGCCCTCACGACAATCGATTTCACCTGCACTGATTATTATTGTACGGCGTATCCCACCTACTACTATTGGTAAACGATGCAAACAAGTGTGAAGGTTGGTGTGTGTAAAGAATAATGTTGTCGATCGGACGTGCCACGCTTTGATTCCAGTGGCGGGGAATGGTACTGCTGTGCGATAGCAAATCATCGGTCTCTCATCTTCAGTCTTTGACTGTTTGTCGATGCATAATGTTTGCCACGATAGGGATAGGACATGCGAGTCGCCCACAACGTATAGCGGAGGGTGCTGCGTTACCATTGTCATCACGCGAGGCAAGGTTGTCGTTGTCGACGAAGATTTCATCGTCATTGAGCGGAGGATACTCCAGTAAGTTTCCCTTGCCTTCAATGAGCCATTTTCATCATATTCTTGTGAACTTCCTTCCTCGCCGTATTCGTCTAACAGGCCGAATACCACATCCCATACTGGAATATGATGACGCATACCACCACCCGCTTTACGTCGATACTCCTTGATACGTTCACCAAGAACGAGGTATCGTACCAGTATATAATATGCCCAATGAGACTTGTATTGACGTGCAAGAGTTCTACCATCGACCGAGGACAGTGGATATCGTACTGCTAGGTATGGCACAGCAATACAAGCCAATTTGAGACAGTTACCTCCCATGGGCGATGAGTACAGCAGTTTGAGTAGTAGCAGTTGTAATACTGGTGGCAGTGTACGATATTGCTGCACATCATGATCATCTTCGTCGTTGTTGATGTTGTTGATATTGATTGTTTCTGTTGTTGTATCATCCCACCAGAAATGAAGTATAGATGGCACATTATACAATATACCTCGATTGACAATAAATGTGTGTACAATATTGACATTGACAACTTCTTCTGCGTCATCGGCCAACCGTTCAATCTGGGCAAGTTTTGCCAATATTTCAGAGGCCGTGGGTAAAATATTGTTTCCTTCGTTGTTGTTGTCGATTGGAGGAGATCTTGACAATGTTGAATTAGTAGTAGTGCAACTCAGCGCTTGTATCACTTTGTCTATAATTGGCGAATCTATCGGAAATGCTATATAACATGGCACTACCTCCTTGTCAAGGTTGTATCCATTACATCCTGACGTGGTTTGTGGTTTCATCTTCAAATTGTTGTTATTTTCATTGTTTGTATCTTCATTTTCATCATCATCATCATCATCATCATCATCATCATCGTTGTGATCATCATCGGTAGCAGCAGCAATAGTGTTGGGATTACCACCAGCACGGTAATACAAAAGTGCCAATATCCCCACTTCCGGAAATCCTGCCAATTCACACATTTGTGCATAATCTCCGACCGCTCTCCATATAATAATTCTTGTGTCAGGGGGGGCGGTGGCAGAATTAGAAGCAGTAGCAAATTGCCATGCCATGCCAAAGTGTAATGATGCCAAAGCATTCCGTCCAGAGTCACGATATGCTCTACCTGCTAATTCATGTGCCTCTCGTAATTCGTGTATTTGAACATTCCTCTCGGCATCATTATAATCATAAATTGCAAACGACGTCGATGACGAGCAATAATTATATTTTGTAAAGACAATGTTCGCTTTTGCCAAATCGTATTCTAATGCATCGTCTATATTGCTACCGGAAGATGATGATGATGATGCCGATTCCAATGCCAATGCCGAAGCGGCGGCTCGTCGATCTAAACGATCTTCAGCGTAGTTCATACCACTTAACTGAACAACTGACCATCTCCATCGTCTCTCCAAGGGAATGACAGAGGGGTTGAAGGCGCGTCCCCCGTGGGCCCCTCGGTCCACAACTCCTCCCAGCTCTCCCGCCTCCCTACTAACCTTGGAGCCTGTACCCTCTTGCAGACTACATACTACCGATGTCATAACAATTGACGCCTTAACCTTTTTTGCGAAGGTATTTATTACGAAGCTTTTTATCGTCACGTAGAATCTAACAGAGGAACCAGTATGATTTTTAAGACCGTTAGCTCACTGTTAGTTCACCGTTAGCAAACAGGCGTCAATTGTTATGACATCGGTAGTACGGCTCATCATGGTCGTGACGGGGATTGGGAAAGCAGTGAATGAATAATAATAAAAAGATCCGCAATAATGATGTTGTCAACGTCATTTTGTCATTTGACTTTACCACTTCGTCGTTTCTATTCTTCATCAGCGGCAGAAGGACCAGTAACACTCGCCTACCGTCATCGCATATTGACATCCGCCATTTCCTCCAAACCAACACCAACATCCACACCTTCAACGACTGGTTCTAATAGTAATGCTAAACGTCTACGACTCGATACTGATCAATTACGTATAACCTCTCTCCTTGATACACTGCATGCATCTCTATTCAACACGCCAACATCAACAAGACGAAGAAGAGATATCGTGGGTGTGCCATATCAATACATGAATGCCTTGGCCACTCACTATGGCCACACTACTCCTACTAAGCGTCTATTCCAAAAATGGTATAATGGAACAATAACAACACGTGATATGATAGCATACATTATATCACTTGGTAGAATAGTATTGGATCCATATCCACCGACGATTAAGGGTGTGTATATCTACGGTGCCGTGGGGGTAGGCAAAAGTATGATTATGGATTTGTTCCATGCCACTGTTGTTGGTAATACACAGCAGCAGCAGCAGCAGCAGCAGCTGAATGATACATTAGTTGATCCATCATCATCATCATCGTCATCATCATCGTCATCAAAAAGAAATAGTATCACTAGTACACGATGTCATTTTCACGAATTCATGATAGACATACACACGCGCATCCACGAACACAAATGTCGATATCCAAAATCGGATCCAATACCATATGTCGCGGCCTCGATAGCATGTGAAACTTCACTTTTGTGTTTAGACGAAATGCAAGTAACGGATATTGCCGATGCCATGATACTACGACGTTTATTTACCATATTATTCAAATTGAATGTCATATTGGTAACGACGTCCAATCGACCGCCCGATAAATTGTACGAGGGGGGTATCAATCGTGCTTCATTTTTGCCATTCATTAGTATAGTACAAGAAAGTATGGTAGTGGTGGGCATGAATGGGGTGATTGACTATAGGAAAGAAGAAGAGGAGGAGGAGGATATCAATAATGATGATTCCACGACAACAACTACGACAAATTCATCATTGATATCAACAATGTCAGTATTACCAAGATATATTTGTCCATCGATTGAACCATCTTCCACAATAAGAAAACGGCTCATCGATGATTGGTTTGCTACTGGTGGCAATGATGAGAATGATAGTCATTCCGAAACAATACCCGTGGCAATGGGACGATCTATACATATAACCAAGTCCAATACCAATTGTGCAATATTAACATTCGACGAAGTATGCAATCGACCGCTTGGAGCGGCCGATTATATTGCACTGTCGGCACGATACGATGTACTAATTATCACCAATGTACCACAATTGGACGGTAATGTATTCAATCAAGCGAGACGGTTCGTTACATTGATTGATGCTATATATGAGGCCAAAACAATATTGATAATAGATGCAGTTGTGAATAGAGATGATTTATTTGTTGGGTTTAATGCATGTATAACAACCAATGATGGTGATGAGGAAATTGCCCTTGACGATGATGAAGGGCAACAGCAACGACTTCACAACACTGCATCAATAGAAACAATCAAAAATGAGGAAATTGTTGTCATGAGAGAAGGTGGAAGTTCAAGCTCATCATCGACAACATTTATCAGCAGCAGTGGCAGTAGTTCCAACGTTGATGATGGAAGAGTCGAATGGTCAGCCACGGGTCGGATTGGTGTTAGTCTTGCACAACTTAGTTCAGTACGGGAGGTATCATTCTCTTTTGCACGTGCTGATAGTCGACTAGCCGAGATGTGTACGTCAAGTTGGGGACGATATGTCAATAAGTAAAGAGAAAGTGAAAGTAAATGTAGCTCCCACTTTCGGATTATGCCAACAAGAACAGAAAAAAATATTTACTCTCATTATTTTCATCTTGACCCCTGCCAAATCATATGTAATATCGCATCAACGTCCTCCTTTCCCCCTACCGTATACAACCACATTAAAATTGCCTTTCACACTCTTCTTCGCACACCATGTATATATATATATTTGTTTATTTTGGAATATAACTCTCCATGCCCATCCCTCGTAACAATCGTACATATCCCTCCATACAATCGCGTTCTGCATGTTCCGTAAACAAATGTCGTTGATCGGCGCCACCAACATTAGGCACCTCTTCACCAATACTTATCCCCACCGGGGTATATCGCACATTCCGTCGTTCGCCCACGCCCGCCTCAACACTATCCGGCGGCGGACATAGATCGTAACTGAACATACTGAAAGGATAAAAATGCGTGGGCACGCGACTTTTATTCCCCATGAGACGGAACATATCGACGGTCTTCGGGTCGAAAGGCGCGATGGGGATGGTACCGGACGCCACGTCGCGTCGGTCGCGTCCGCCGCTGGGGGCCACCCAAATCGCCATCCCCCCGGCCTTCAATCCGGCCAACATCGTATTCATGGCGGCCATATTCTGCTTGCTCTTGGCAGGCTTCGTCTCCGGATCGGCATCGATGTGTTTCTTGGAGTGGATGCACAGCAGGTTACGTCCCATGCTGAATGGCACAGCGAGCGCATCGGTCGTGACCTTGTGTCCGGCCACGTACACGATTTCCGACGTCAATTCTGCATTTGGGAGGAAGTGATCGAATAAGCAACTAACCACTTGTGGATCCGCCTCGCTTTGATGATTGGCGAGAAAGATGACATTCTCGCCCGCCTCCAGCTGCGACCGAGCCGTCGCGAGGTGATCTCGTCCGAGCACGAGCGAACGCGATAAGTCGATTGCCGGACGAAAGAAGTCACAACCTGCGTCGTAAAAGTCAACATTGATATCCGTGCCAAGCATGTTTCGAAATTCGGGCGAATCGTATCGTAAATCTCCCTTCTCTCCTTCCGACTTCGTTAATGTCGGACCGCGCAGAGCGCGATGTCGTACATCCTCGAAATGGAATTTACCATTCGGATTGCCCACCCCCAACCCGTATTTCATGCCGTAACCTAACGTCGACATCATATTCGACGTGGCCTGTTTGGCCGTGATATCGGATCCGTCGGGATTCTTGCTCCCCGAGGACGATGCGGTATATAAAGCGTGAAAGTACTCGTCCATAAAATGTACCAGCGGACCTTCCAATGCCGGATTGGGCAATTGGGAGGTGAGCGCCGAGACCGCGGCGTCGCGTGCTGTTTGGAACTCAACATCCATTGGTGGACGGGAGGTTGTACTAACTGTAGTCGTGGATACGGCATTGTTATTTGACGTGGCGACCATCATTATTGATGAGGATGATGTGGATAAAGGAGAGGGGAAATTATTACTATTATTCGACAATGCAAAGGCATCACATTGAAGATTAGCGAAGGAGGCACCAACTGCCAACGCCGCAACGAGGCTGGATGCGGTTCTCATGGTAATGCTGGCCTACTTGTGAGTACCTTGTTGCGGCGAGCAACCGATCACAACACGAGGAGGGTCGGCGTCGTCGTTCACAATGACGACGTGTTGATTAGAGTTGGGTCTCGCTGCGAGACCTTGCGAGACGAGACGCGAGACGAGACCGCGATACCTTGGTCTCGTCTCTCAAGCCTGGTCTCGCGAGAAATTCGAGACCTATCTTTAAGACACTATACTGCCTAAGAGAGAACAATAAGGCAGTTTAGTGTCTTAATATTTGTCTTAAATGTGTTCTCGCAGAGACTATTCTCGCGAGACCATGCGAGACTTTAGTCTCGCGAGAAGTCTCTCGCGTAATTTGTCTTGTTCTACATTCATGGAGACTGTTTTATTGACGAAGATTTCTTCTTTCAGCCTGCCATTTTCTTTTTGAGAAAATAGGTAAAATCTACTCATCTAGAGTTTTCCGCTTTCAATATATCACACCCAAACAATCCTCATTCCAAATCTCTCACCTTTTTGT
>Ga0247843_1004672_pt1 | contig 20120 bp, 14 predicted proteins | sample LaCruzMarch2017__FD_192420 | JGI IMG/M metagenome (GOLD analysis project Ga0247843, IMG submission 192420) | Freshwater microbial communities from meromictic Lake La Cruz, Castile-La Mancha, Spain - LaCruzMarch2017_8m | ecosystem: Environmental > Aquatic > Freshwater > Lake | place: Spain...
GAGCGCCAACGCCAGCGCGAGGAAACCGCCCGCCAGCAGGCCGAGGAAGACGCCATCTCTCCCTCCACCTTCACCATCGTCTCCGGCCTCCCGCGCTCCGGCACCTCTCTCATGATGCAGATGCTCACCGCCGCAGGCATGGAAGCCATGACCGATGGCAAGCGCCCTGCCGATGAAGACAACCTCCAGGGCTACTTCGAATGGGAGGACATCAAATCCCTCCGCAAGAACCCCCGCCTCATCGAGCAAGCCAAAGGAAAAGTCATCAAAGTCATTTCCGCCCTCATCCCCCAGCTCCCTCCCAAGCATCGCTACCGCATCCTCTTCATGAAGCGCCCCGTCCGGGAAATCGTCGATTCCCAATGGGCCATGCTCGCCCGCAACGGAAAAAAACCCCGCTCCGAAAAAGATCACCTCATCCAGACCCAGCAGACCCACCTCGACCAAACCCTCGCCCAGCTCCGCCAGCGGAAAAACGTCGAACTCCTTGAAATCGACTACCCCGCCCTTGTCGCCAACCCGGATGCCCAGCTCCCCGCCTTAAGAGACTTCCTCGGCGACACCGCCCCCCAACTTGAAAACCTCCCGCAGCCCATCCGCCCCGAACTCCATCGGAACAGATAGCCCCCCGCGCATGACCATCGCAACCAGAGCACCCGATCAAGCCTCGCTCTTCGAAGAGCAGGCCTACGCGTGGCTGTGGACGATGAGAATTACTCTCATGCTTAAGCGCCGGGAACAGCGACAACCCCTTGGACTGCGTGCAGCCTGCTGCCGCTTTGGGGTCACGCAGCCTGCTGCTACCCCGACAACCCCAGCCCCCAGAGCCGCCGCGATTCTTCTTCCCCACCTCCCACGCACCTCCCGCCTGACAGCAGGCTGTCTCGGCGAAAGCGGCAGCAGGCTGCACGCAGTCCATGGCCTCATGGACAATTGGAGCATCCACACACTCTCACCAAGCGCGGTGTCCGCGTAAGGGAGCCAAGCAAAAACAAAAACAAAAAAAGAATATGAAAACACGACAAAACAAAATGATGGGCTACCTCGCCGTGACCGCTGGGGTAGGATGTGCATCCTCCGTCGCGAACGCGGGGGTGGTGTTTTATGGAAATGCGAGCAATACGAATATCCAAGCGGATCCGTTTGGAATCAATGTTGTTTTTAATTCAGGGTCTTCCATCGGCTATGTTATTCAATTAGGGACCTATCCTCAGCACCGGATCATGCAAATGAACCCGAGTGGTAATTTCTATTTTACGCAAGGTGCTGATGGGGAAAGAGGCGGGACTGCCGGGATGGGTCAATATCATAATTCCCTTGGGTTTCGAAAAGGGGCTCAGGCGGGGGATCAGAATTATGCCCGCGTGTCATTCGATGGGAACAACAATGTCTTCGAAGCGGTCGCCCAGTTCTATTTCGACGGGGCGGGTGGAGGCTACCTTATGGCGATTGCTACCTTAAACGAGATCACGAACCCGCAGGACCTCTCCTTGGTGGGTGGGCCGGAGCTTAACATCGCCGCCGGCAAAGCCATGATCGACGCCGCCGCCGTCTCCGCGGTGCCGGAACCTTCCAGCCACCTCGCCCTGCTCGCGCTGGGAGCCGGCGGCCTGACCCTGCGCCGCCGCCTCAAGCGCGCGGCCTGATCTTGAAGTCGGGGGCGGCCTGCACGCCGCCCCCGTCTTTTCCATTTTCGAACGAAAGAGGGGGACAGGCAAATCGCGCGCCCCACCTTAAGAGACTTCCTCGGCGACACCGCCCCCCAACTCGAAAACCTCACGCAGCCCATCCGCCCCGAACTCCACCGGAACAAATAGCACCCCTCGCATGACCATCGCAACCACAGCACCCGATCAAGCCTCGCTCTTGGAGCTGGCCTACGCGTGGCGGTGCCGGGGGCACCAAGTTCTTCACTGCTCGGGCCTGGATCAGCCTCCTGATAAAACTTTCTCATCAACATTCTCACCAAGCGTGGTGTCCGCGTAAGCGAGCTAAGCAAAAACAAAACAAAAAAGAATATGAAAACACGACAAAACAAAATGATGGGCTACCTCGCCGTGACCGCTGGGGTAGGATGCGCATCCTCCGTCGCGAACGCGGGGGTGGTGTTTTATGGAAATGCAAGCAATACGAATATCCAAGCGGATCCGAATGGCTTAAAGTTTGAGTCATTTACCAATCCCCCTTTTTTGGGGGGTGGGACGAATCTTTTCATCTCGGGCAACAACTTGTCTTTTGGTTATGAAAGCGGTGGGAACAGGTATTTAACGCGCGGTGTGGATATGTCGATCTCGCAATCAGGTGGCCCCCAGTTTGTCTATCATCTGGGAGGTGATTTTTTTCACGGCGGCGTGGCTGGTGATCAGAATTATGCGAATATCTCTTTTAATGCCAATTTAAATTATGAGGCGGTCGCCCAGTTCTATTTGGATGGTTCGGGTGGAGGCTACCTCATGGCGATTGCTACCCTAAACGATATCACGAACCCGCAGGATCTCTCCGCCGTGGGTGGCCCTTACCTTAGCATCTCCGCCGGCAAAGCCATGATCGACGCCGCCGCCGTCTCCGCGGTGCCGGAACCTTCCAGCCACCTCGCCCTGCTCGCGCTGGGAGCCGGTGGCCTGACCCTGCGCCGCCGCCTCAAGCGCGCGGCCTGACCTTGAAGTCGGGGGCGGCCTGCAAGCCGCCCCCGTCTTTTCCTTTTTCCACCCCGTCGCCAAATCCCGCGGGCGGGCTAGAGCGGATGGCTTGCCGGTCGGAAAGTCGAAAGTCGAAAGTCGAAGGTCGAAGGTCGGAAAGTCAAAAGTCGGAGAGTCGGAGAGTCGAAAGTCGAAAGTCGAAAGTCGAAAGGTCGCCTAATCTCCCAATTTCTTAATCTCCCATTCCTGCCCGGACCTCGCCTGATGACCCTGCCGCGATCCTCCGGGTGGTGAAAGATGGGGATAGGCAAATCGCGTGCGCCTCTCCCTCGCCACCGGCGGGAGATACCCCGTCTATCGCGGCCCCGCGACGGGCGGGGGAGGGAGGGCCCGAGTCGGCTCATGAAGGTTCCATGGGCTGCAAGATCTGCATCTTTCGGTTGCCGGATCTGCCTTTTTGGAATTTCCCTGCTTGGCGGAAGGAGTCACCCTAACGGCTGTTAGACGCTCGGACGGACGAACTAGACCGTTCATGGGTCGCATCCTCGCACCCCGCACGGGCGTGCCCGCCGGACGCAGAGTCCTGCCTCTCGCCACCCGCTGGCGGCAGTCCGAAAAAACAAAAAATGGAATCAAAATGAAAATCAACCCGACCGAGATCGATCGTTCCGGAGCCAAGTGGCTGCCGGGTGCCATGGCCCTCGCCGCCACTGCCATCAGCACGCAAGCCGCCACCGTGCAGATCACCCTCACGGGGAATAAAGTCTCCACCACGGGCGGGGAGAACCTCCATGCTGACCTGACCGGAGATGGTATCGATGAGCTGGAATTTGGGCAAGTGACACTATTTGTGGCGGGGGCGCAGCGGCGCGCGGCTTTGAACTGGAAGAACGATGTGAATGCTTCATTTGTCGGACTCGCTGTCGGAGACTACGATGCCGATCCGAGCCAGCTGTGGTATCGGGCTAATTTAATCGGAATGGCGGTGGTGACGGGAGAGATTTATGGAAGGGGAGTGGGCCAACTTCGCAACCGCACAGGCTTGTTCCCTATTACTTTCAGCGACACTGGGATCAGAGGTGGCTTGGCAATTGAAGCTTGGGTAGAAGTGCAAGCGTTTAATTCCAGTCTAGTGGATCACACCGTCGAGTTCACGCGCGTGATCTTTAACGATGCCAGCACCACGCGCCCGGTCTTCACGGAGATCCCCGGGGTCCTGCCCCAATGGGGGGTGTCCGCCGTGCCCGAGCCCAGCGGCTTCCTCGCCACCTCGTTGCTGCTCGGCGCCGCCGGCCTGATCCGCCGCCGCCAGGCCAAGGCCGCCTGATCCGGTCGCGCCGGGACGTCCCACCGGGCCATCCCTCTCCCTCTCCCTCGCCAGCGCCGGGCAGGGGAGAGCGGATGGCCTGCCGGTCCGAGGGTCGAAAGTCGAAAGTCGAAAGTCGAAAGTCGGAGGTCGGAAGGTCGGAAGGTCGGAAGGTCGGAAGGTCGAAGGTCGAAGGTCGAAGGTCGAAGGTCGAAGGTCGAAGGTCGGGTGTTGGTGCCGACGGGAAAGCCGTGATGCATTTTTTGCATTCCCGCATCCGTGAAACTCCGGATTTGAGCGTGCCTTGAGGATCCTCACGGGTCTACGCAGAGACGCAATAGGCCGGGGTTGGTCTTCCTAGGTCGGGATCCGTGAGGACCCCGGGACCCACATGACCCCGGCCATGGACCGCAACCCCGGAGGGCCCACGTGAATGCCGATGATTTTCGCTTCGAAACCGTCCGACCCTGTCGATCGCAGGGTAACTTCGGCGGATGATTTCCCGCTCTCCAAGATCCATGCCATGAAACCCCGGCGGCGCTGCTTCCGCGTCGTTGGCGGCGGCCGGTCGGGTGGGCGAGGCGTGGAATCCGGCAGGCCCGGGGTGACGCCGGGCCCCGGCTGGAGCGCGGTTCGCGGAATTTCGGCGGGAATGATCCGGCCGCTCTGCCGCTTGATGGTCCTTCTCCAAGCTGGAGCAGCGGCCACCGCCGCTCCGGTTCCGACCCGCGGCCTCGCGGTGGATACGACGGACCGCAACGAGGTGGTGGCTTTCTATCAGGCCTACTACATGGCCTCGGAAGGTTATCGGGACCGGATCGGCTGGACCGGCAACTACCACTCGGCCGCCGAGGGGGCGGAGGGCACGGTCTCGGCGGAATTCTCCGCGGATGTCGAGCGGCGGCTGAACTACTTGCGGGCGATGTGCGGGCTGAAGGCCGACGTGCGGGTGAATACGGGCGCGACGGTGGGAATCGTGCCGGGCGACGCCTGGGTGCCGCCGGACGCCACGACCAAGGCGGCCGCTTCGCAGCGGTCGGCGCTGATGATCGCCCTGAACTATCCGGGGAACGCCGGGATGAGCCACGATCCTTCCTCCACCGCGACAGGCTGGACCCCGGCGGCTTGGAATGCCAACCGGAACGGCAACTTGTCCTTGGGATTCTTCGGGCCGGGAGCGGTCGAGGCCTATTTCAAGGAAGAGGTGACCGGCACTTCCGACTGGAACGTGGGCGTCGGCCACCGCCGCTGGCTGATGTTTCCCTTGTCGACCGATTTCGCCACCGGCGACACGCCGGGCAGCTTCACGTCGACCACCAACTCGCTGCGGCCGCCGTCGAATGTCATGTATGTCGTGCCGAAGACCGGCGAACTCGACTTTTCGCCGCCGGTGAAATTCGCGGCCTACCCGCCGCCGGGCTTCTGTCCCGCGAAGCTCAACACCCCGTTCTGGTCGCTTTCCTATCCCAAGGCGGATTTCTCGGCCGCCACGGTGAGCTTGAAGGATGCCGGGATGAACCCGGTGCCGGTCACGGTGGTTTCACGCATCAACGGCTTCGGCGACAACACGATCGTCTGGCAGGTCCCGGCCGTCGCGACGATGCAGTCGGTGACTTCCGACACGGCCTGGCATGTGACGGTTTCCAACATCAAAGGGACGGGCGTGCCGGCACAGCATTCCTACACCGTCACCCTGATCGATCCGGACCGACTGAACGAGACTCCCCTGGTCTCGCGAAATCCAACGCCGTTGACCGTCGGTGGCGTTTACACGATGCCGGAAGTGCCGGGTGCCGACCGGATGGAGGCCGGGTTTTTCCTGCGGCAGCCGGCCGCCTGGACCGAAGGAGCGGAAGATGCGCCGGCAACGACGGTGATCGGCCGGACCCACCCGGGCTACGCCCTGCGGGCGACCACGGCGGGCTACGTGAAAAGCGGCACGAAGTCGTTCCGCCTGACCTTCCCCACCCGCTACGATCCTTTGATCAACGGCGTGCCGCAGCAACAGTTCGAGCTCGGCCGCGACGTGGTGCCGGGTCCGGGAGGCCAACTGGTTTTCCAATTCCGGCGCGGGCTGATGACCCCCGCCTCGAAGCTGGCGGTGGAGTATTCCCCCGACGACGGGACGACCTGGTCGCTGCTGGGAAGCCTGATCAGCGGGCTCGGCGGGGCGGGGGATCCATCGTTCCAGGCGGCTTCGATGGCACTTCCGGGCGGGCCGGCGCCGCTCCGGATCCGGTTCAGGTATTATCTATCGGACAAGACTTCGCCGATCTATGCCCATGAGGATTACCCGACCCAGCCGACCGGGGTGTTCGTGGACAACATCGCGGTCACGGGCTGCGACGGATTGCAGCGGACGGCGCTCCTCGCGGCAGACGGATTGTCCACTTTCGCCCTGGATGCAACGACCGCCGGGCAGCCGGTGGTGGCGGGGCAGGAATGGTGGCTGAAGGCTCGTGCCGTGCTGGGCGGGAAGGCCTTTCCCTACGGTCCGGCCACGGTGGTGGCTCCGGCGATGCCATTGCAGTTGATCGGTCCCGCACGGCCTCCGGCGGGCGGTGCCGACTACGAGTTCATCACGGATCCCACGGCCGACTCGTATCTGCTGGAAGTCGCCGAGCTCGGCCCCGTCGATTTCTGGACCGAGGGCGCGGAAAGTTCACCGCCGCCCCGGGTGAGCAGCTCCACCGGCGGCTACGCGCTTTTGAGCAGCGTGAGTGGCTACCGGAAAAGCGGGACTTTCGCGTTCCGGCTCGGCCTGTCGACCCCTGCGGACGAGGAAGATCACCTCACCCTCGAGCGGCGGGTCGTGCCAAGCGAATCCAGCAGCCTGGATTTCTGGTTCCGCCGGGGCCCGATGAGCCTGACCAACCGGCTCCATGCCGAGCTTTCCACCGACGACGGGGCGACCTGGACTTCGATCGGCAGCATCGCGGGCACCAAAAAGGCCGACAAGGCGGTCACGCGGCACAGCATCCCGCTCGCGCCCTGGGCCGATCGGCCGGTGAAGCTGCGCTTGGTCCTGCGAAAGGAAGCCGGCGGCAGCAATCTCAAGTGGAACGCGAAGAAATCCGGCATCTGGATCGACGACATCACCGTGACCTCGCCGTCCGGCGTGGTGGCAGCCCACATCGTGCCGGTGGCCGGCGGGGCCACCCGGGTCAGGCTCGACGATGTCGCGGCGGGCGGCGAACTCGTGCCGGGCTCGGAGTTGCGGCTGCGGCTGCGGAGTGTCCATGGCGGTGCCCCGGGGGCCTGGGGGCCGGAATTGCGGGTCATCCCGCTGGATCCGGCATCGTCGGCACGGGTGATGCCGGCGGGATTCGCCGCATGGCAGAGCGACCATCCGGCGCTGCCGCTGGACTTCGAAGGCGATGCGGACCGGGACGGCCTTGCCGACGGGGTCGAATATGCCTTTTCGCTGGATCCCGGCGACGGGGTGAGGATTCCCGACCGGGTCGCGTTGGAAGCCGGAAGGATGACACTCTCCCGGGATCTGCCCATCGAGCGATCCGACGTGATCTACGGCGCCGAGTGGTCCGACGACCTCTCCAGCTGGTCCGCGGATGGGATCGAGGTCCGCATCGGGGACGGCGAAATCCGGGCAAGCGCGCCTCAGGGTCATGGCCGCCGCTTCATGCGGTGGAACCTCGGAGTGAGATAAGGGATTTCCGTCATGGAACAAGGCGGGCGGCACCGCCCCGGTGGCTTTGCCGCCAAACGGATCTTGAAGCGCGGCCGAACTCGCGACCGGACCATCCGGTCAAATGACCCGGATATCAAATCAACCCGGTCCGGACCAACAAGCCGGCCACCCGGGGATCATCGTTCCCGATCGGGAATGCTTCCCGGGGATCTTCCGAAAAACCCAGCAAGATTCCCGATCAGGAACTTTCCGATGGATTTTATGACGGAATCCGGCTATTTTCCCGATCGGGAATGAAGATGATCGTGGATGCAAAGACGATGGGTGAAGCGATCCGGCAGCAAAGACGCCGCCTGAAAGTCACCCAGAAGGATTTGGCGATGGCCTCGGGAAGCGGCCTTCGCTTCATCGTGGATCTGGAGAAAGGGAAGCCGACCTGCCAGCTCGGCAAGGCCTTGGAGATCGTACGGGTGCTGGGCATGAAACTGGAAATCCACGGGTCATGAACACCTTGGTCGTTCACTGGAATAGCAGCCGGGTCGGCTGGCTTGTCGATCAGGGCAGCCAGTTGAGCTTCCGCTATGACGAAGGGTGGCTGGCCGCCGCGGATGCCTGCGCCTTGTCGCGGCAACTGCCTTTGCAATCCGACGAGTTCTCAGGGCAGCCGGTCGCGGTGTTCTTCGGCGGCCTGCTGCCGGAGGCGGACGCCCGGGATCAGATTGCGAGGAATCTGGGCATCAGCTCGAACAACGATTTCGCGATGCTGGAGCGGATCGGCGGCGAGTGTGCCGGGGCGATTTCGCTGATGCCGGAGACTCCGGTTGCTTCATCACCCGCCGGGGATGGTGTGAGATGGCTCAGCGCGGCCGAACTGGCAGCCATCATGGCGCGGCTGCCCAATCGACCGCTCCTTGCGGGGGAAGAGGGGCTGCGGCTCTCGCTTGCCGGGGCCCAGGTCAAACTGCCGGTGGTGATCGACAATCCGTCGGGCGGAGCCAGCCGCGTGGCATTGCCACTGGGCGGCACCCCGAGCACCCACATCATCAAGCCCGAGCCGTCGCGCTTTCCCGGGCTCGCTGAGAACGAGGCGTGGTGCATGGCGTTGGCCCGCGCCATCGGATTGGACGCGGCCGAGGTCCGGGAGCAGCGGATCGGCGCGGTGTCCTGCCTGATCGCCAAGCGCTACGACCGGCAGCCGGAACCCTCCGGCCAAGGAATCCGGCGGCTGCACCAGGAAGACTTCTGCCAGGCGATGGGCTATCCATCCTCGCGCAAGTATCAGCAGGAGGGCGGCCCGTCGCTGCGCGAGTGTTTCCAACTGGTCCGCGAATGGTCCACCGCACCGGTGCTGGACATCGCCCGGCTGCTGGACGCCGTGATTTTTGCGGTGGTCACGGGGAATGCCGATGCCCACGGCAAAAACCATTCGTTCCTCTACGAAGCAGGCACCCGCCGGATGGCCCCGCTTTACGACCAAGTCTGCACCATGGCGTGGCCGGAGCTTTCGACCACCCTCTCGATGAAGATCGGCAGCGCTTCGACCCTCGCCGAGGTTTCCCCGGAACACTTCAAGCAACTCTGCGGTCAGGCGAAGCTGGGCTGGCCGATGGTCCGCGGACGGATCCACGATTTGTGCCGACGGGTGCTTGATACCATCCGGGACGACGACCGGCTTCCCGGGTTGAGAAACGAGCGTGTCCTGCAAATCGTCACGCATCGTGCCGGGCGGATGCTCCGCCTGACGGACAAGGCGGGCGGCTAAGCTCTGATCCCTTGCCCCGTCCCCATCTCCCATTCACCCGGCGCCGCCCGGACGTTCCTTGCCACCCCTCCATTCCCCGGCACCTTGTCCGAGGGATGTCCTGAAGGGACAAAACAACAGAGCCCGGGGCAAGCAACGCGCAGCCCCGGGTTCCGGCGAAGCCCGTTCGCCGCGCTGAAAGTGCGGGACAAGGCAGGTCTGACGATGTGTCCCGTCGTACTGGCCCTATCGCGCCCCTGCAGGGCGCCCGATGCAACTCTTATGAACCCGGGGCTGCGCAAGGCCTTGCCCCGGGCCCTGTTCTCCCGCCCCGTTGGGGCTCCCATCCAGCGCTTCAGATTTCAATCAGAAGATGTGGGTAGCGGGGAGGCTAAAGCGAGCGCTCCGATGGTTTCAGACCATGGGCCTCCGCGGTGGAAGCTCCGCTTCGAAAAACCATCTCCTGAACCACCCTCGCGTTTCCTCATCCGCGGGATCCGCCGCAGGCATGTGCCGTCATCTCCTTTTCATAACTCGAGTCCGCCCGTTCACATGTAGCCCCGGCTCAAGGCCTGGCGCAGCGCCTGCTTGCGGCTGTTGACATGCAGCTTGCTGTAAATGTTACGGATATGGCTGTGCACCGTGTGGCGGCTGATGCTCATGAGCTCGGCGATTTCATCATAAGTGCTCCCCCGGGTGAAACACCGCAGCACTTCCAGTTCGCGGCTCGTCAAGTCCTCCTCCGGTGGCGCGGAGGAAGCCGGATCGGTCTTGCGGAACCACGCGATCAGGTGCCCGGCCACCACCGGGCTGACCGGGGTTTCTCCGCCGAAGATCGCGCGGATGGATGCGACCAACTCCGGGGCGGCCATCCCTTTGACGAGGTAGCCGGAAGCACCCGCGCGCAGGGCCTGAAACAGGCTGTCGCGCTGCTCGTGGACGGTGTGCGCCAATGCGAGCAAAGCCGGAGCTTGACCGCGGGCCACCGCGATCAGCTGGGGTCCGGTCAATCCCGGCAGATCCAGATCGGTCAAAAGCACATCCACCACCTGCCAGTCCGTCGCTTCCAGCGCCGCCTCGGCCGTCTCGTAGGCTCCCGTCAGGTGGATGCCGTCCGCCGTCGCGAAAAGCCGGCCGAGCGCCGCCAGCATTCCAGGATCATCCTCCACCACCACGAGCCGAATCATCCCTTCTCATGGATCGTGCCTCAGGCCTTGGCAAGATCGCGGAATGGGGGTTTTTGGGTGATGGCGTGGTAGCTCACCGGCAGCGGGAGGATGAAGCGAAGCGTCGTGCCCGCGCTCCCGTGAATCTTGACCCGGCCCCGGAGTTCCTCGCAGCGGCGGCGCATGTTGGGCAATCCGCGGCCGCCGGAATTCGCGATCCTGCCGTTCTGAAGGCCAATGCCGTCATCGCGCACGGTGATCCCGAAGCCATGCTTGAAGAAACGGACCCGGATCCGCGCATGGCGGGCCTGGGCGTGGCGGGCGAGGTTGCTGATGGCCTCCTTCAGGCAGCGCAGCAGCGAGAGCCGGGCCGCGGCATCGCCCAGCGGGCTTGCCGGCAGCGTGCCGCTGACCTGCCAGTCCAGTTGGAAGCCATGGCCCGCCATCAGATGCTCGGCGTGCCCGCGCAGCTCCTGGAGGAACTGACACCAGTCGACGGGACCCTGCTCGAGCACGTCCATCAGCGATCTCACCTCCCGGTTGCAATCGACCACCAGATGCTCGATGTGGCGCATGAGCTCATGCCGTTCGGCGGCCTCCTCCTCGCGGCGCCCCATGGAGACCAGCAGCACCAGATTGGCCGTCATCCCCCCGATGCCATCATGAAGGTCGCGCAGCAGCAGGTCCTGTTGCCGCAGGGCGCGCTCGTTGACGAGCTCCCGCTCGCGGAGCGCCAGCTGCCTTTCGGCGTCGACCAGATTCTTCTGCGCGATCAATTGCGCCTCGTGAAACCGCGTTTTTTCCAAGTGATGCCATTGGTTGAGCAGGAGCAACAGGGTGTAGGACCCGCAAAACAACCACAGCAGCGTGCTGACGATCACCATCACCGGGGCACCGCCGCCTTGCAGCGGTTCCGGATCCGCCTGATGGATCGCGATCAGCCAGGCACGGGCCACATACGAGAGCGCGTAAATCACCGCGGCCACCCCGCTGCAGCAGGAGATCACGCGCAGGCCTGCCCGTGGCTCGCCAAACCATTCGCGCGCCGTCAACCCTAGGAAAAGAACCGTGGGCGTGGAGTAAAAGGCCGGCCTCAGCCAGGTGTGCGGGGAAGCCCACCCGAACCACAGGTAGCCGGCCAGCGCCGGCACGCAGCACAGCAGCGGCCACTTCAGCCGCGCCCGCCGCCCCCGGAATTCCGCCGCGCCCCCATACAGCAGAGCCATTCCCGCCCAGGCCAGCAGCGTGGGCAGCCAATGAGTCAGCAGCGGCGAGTCAAAGCCCTGACGACAGAGCACCAGCAGCAGGGAACTCCCGCAGAGCAGGCTGGCCAGCGTCCAACGGCCCAGCCCCGGGGTGCTCCGGTTGAGTGACCACGCGACGCAAAAGGCCAGCGCCTGGAGGATCGCGATGCAACCGGAAATCAGCGCCAAAGTCGGGATATCCGCTCTCATCACGCCCCATGGTGTTAGATCGGAAGCCCGCTGCCACAAGGGAAATCACGCACCCGGTGCGGCAAGGGTTTCATCCCCAAAATATACCAAATCCCCACGATTGACCCTGTCCCCCCGATCCATGGATCAATGAGGGGTGCGGCCTCGTTCCATCGCAAGGCCGTCATTTCCGCATCCCTGACCATGCAGCCCTTGCCTTCCGCACCCAACCGATGCCGCCGGCCGCGCAGCCGGCCGCGTCTCCGGAAGCAACAGGCCCGTGGACTGCGTGCAGCCTGCTGCCGCTTTGGGGTCACGCCGCCTGCTGCTACCCCGCCAAGCCCGGCACGCCAGAGCCCCCGCCATTGTTCTTTTTCACCTCCCACGCACCTCCTGCCTGACAGCAGGCTGTCGCGGCAAAGCGGCAGCAGGCTGCACGCAGTCCAAGACCTCCGCTTGGGTCCTCTCGCTCCGCTTGACGCCGCCATGGCCGCACTCCCCGGCATCCGCTCCCCATGGCGGGTCCCGGCCCCACCCTTCTCCCCCTCCGCGATTCGCGCGGACGGAGTGTGTTCACACACCAAATCAACAACATGACAACGAAAATGAAACGACAGGGATCCACCGAATTGCCACGCTTCGCCGTGGGGGCACTCGCCATCGCGGGTGCGTCCGCAGCCAATGGGATGACCGTCCAGATCACGTTTGCCAATAACGTGGTGAGTTATTCCACTGGAGTGACTCTCTTTGTTGCGGATCTTAGCGGGGATGAGGAACCCGACGTGAAGGCGTTTACGGGGCAGAGCGGCGTTTGGGGCGTTGCGGTCCGGACGTATGACCAGAGTGCGTCTGTCGCGAATGCCAAGATCATCGGGGGGACTTTTGCTATTCGTTTCTTGAATGGGTTTCAGTTTGGGGACGGGGTGTCGCGGGGGTTAGTTGGGTTTAATTTCACGGACAATGGTATGAATGGAGGTCTTGTGACCGCGGGGTGGTTGGATATCAGCGCAGCTGTTTCCACGCCTTCTGGGGGAAGTACGAGTGTGCAAATCCACCGCCTGATCTTCGACGACGCGAGCCCCACCGCGCCGACCGGCCTGACCTCGGCAAGCACTGGCATCCCCGAATGGGGGTCTCCGCCGTGCCCGAACCCGGCAGCAACCTCGCCCTGCTCGCCCTGGGCGCAGGCGGCCTGACCTTGCGCCGCCGCCTCAAGCGCGCGGCCTGACTTTGAATTCAGGGGGCGGCGGCCGGCTCGCCGTCCCCACCTGCTGAGCCGCCCTCCGCCGCTCCTCGCGGGGGCGGCGTTCTGGGGGCCCGGCGTTGAAGACCGGGCGGTCAGGGGAGGGGCCTTGATCCTTGCCCGCGCGACGCGCGGCCATCACTCCGCAACCCGCGATGACCCTGCCCATGCCCTCCGACCCGGCCGCGCGCGAGACCCATCCCGGGCCATGCCTTTCGCTGTCAACTCTCATGAACCCGCGGCTGCGCAAGGCCTTGCCCAGGGCTCTGTTCTCCCGCCCCGTTGGGGCTCCCATCCAGCGCTTCAGATTTCAGTCAGAAGATGGGGGTAACGGGCAGACTGAAACCAGCGCTCCGATGGTTTCAGGCGCATCCACGAAATCGTCCTTAACGACGTGCCGTTCGTCCCTGCGCCTAAGAATCAGCTTCGCTTGAACCGCAGCTCGTGTCCGCTGTGGAGTCGCTCGTAGATGGCTTTGCGCTCCTCAAAGCTGAGGGCCGCGAGCGAATCAACGGAACTCACCGGCAGATCCAGTAACTCCTCGAGCTGTTGGATTCTGCCAATCCACAATAAGGCCTCACGGCCTTGCGCACGGCCTATGGCGAGCCCCTCCGCACGGCCTTGGGCAATCCATTTTTCGGCGACGGACATGGCGGATAAAGGAGTTACTAACGCATTTCAGCGAAATTCGTCGTGCTCAGCGCTGCTTGAAACGCAGTTCGTATTCCCCGTGAAGCCGTTCCTGCAGGGCTTTGAGCTCCTCAAGGCTGAGAGCGGCAAGCGACTCACCGGCGCTGGTCGGCAAATCCAGGAACTCCTCAAGGAGTTGGATCCGTCCAATCCACAATCCTTCCTCGCGGCCTGCCTCACGACCCTGGGCAATCAATTTTTCGGCGACGGACATGGTGTTCTTTTCCAGTTCGGGATTGTTCGAGAGGCTATGGTAAATTTTTTCCGCGTCAAGATCGCTGTCCGCATGCAGGGCGTAGAGCAGCATGAGCCCCAGCAGGGTATCGGGCAGTTCGCTGGCGGAAAAACCGGCCAGCCACCGGAAGAAGCGCAGCAGTTCTTTCTGCCGGGCGAGCTTCATGAGTTGCAGCACCACGCGCAGCCGGGTGTCCGCCTCCTCGGACGCCGGATCGAAACGCGTCAGATCCAGCAGCGCGTGGCGGAACTGCGGCAGGTAGGGCCCCAGCGCCGGGGCGAGGTCCTCCGGCAGCTCGAAGAGATCCTCGAACGCCGTGGACACATGCCACGCGTCCGGCCCTTGGTGGAGGACCAGCGGCAGCACCGGCGGCAGCGGAAAGCCATGCGCCTTGTGATGCTGGGTGAGAATCTCCATCACATAGCCCAGCAAGCGCAGCGGCATCGCCGGATCCGGACTGCTCTGGTGCTCGAAGAGCAGGTAGAGCAAAGTCTCGCGCTCCCCCATGCGGACGGAAAACAGCAGGTCCGCATGCACCTGCTGGAGGCTGGACTTGATGAACGAGCCGGGCAGTAGCGCCAGCGACGGCCAGTCGATCCGCCCAGTGATCTCCGGCGGCAGATGGCTCTTGAAAAATGCCGTGGCATGCTCCGGTTGCGAGAAGACCGCCTTGAAAAAACCGTCGTGCGTGTGCGCGGCGGGGACGGGGGAGTTTCCGCGGATTTCCACGGCGCGGAGTTTCGGGAAATCCCGCCGGGGGATCAAGGACGCTTTCGCCACCCGGGTGCTGAGGCACGGCGAGGGGACGGTGCCTCCTTTTCGTCGGTCACGTCGTCCGCAGGGCAGTGCCATCCATCGCCCTGCGGCGGTAGGTGGGGGAGGTCTGGGCAAGCGGCTGCCGGAGTAGTGCAAGATTTGCAGGGATACCCGCAAGACTGCCACCAAACGGGCTGGAACGCCGCTTCCCATGCCTTCCTTCTGGCATCAACCATATCCACGCGGTAGCCAGAGAAACATGGACCGGGTGGACCTCTTCCATCCCATGTCACTCCCACCCGCCGCCGCCCCGCCGTCCCCTTCCCGCAAAGTCCTGCTCATCGGCTGGGACGCCGCCGACTGGAAGGTCATCCATCCGCTGCTCGATGCCGGCAAGATGCCCCACCTCGCCCGCTTCCTCGAGCAGGGCGTGATGGGCAACATCGCCACCCTCCAGCCCGCGCTCAGCCCCACGCTGTGGACCTCCATCGCCACCGGCAAGCGCCCGTACAAGCACGGCATCCTCGGCTTCTCCGAGCCGGACCCGGTCACCGGCGGCATCCGCCCGATCACCAACCTGTCCCGCAAGACCAAGGCGGTCTGGAACATCCTCAACCAGGAGGGCAAGAACACCATCACCGTCGGCTGGTGGCCGTCCAATCCCGCCGAGCCGCTCAGCCACGGCGTGATGGTTTCCGACGACTACCAGAAGGCCCACGGCAGCAGCTACGAGCCCGAAAAATGGCCGCTCAAGCCGGAAACCATCCACCCCGAGCGGTTGGTCCGCCACCTCAAGGACCTGCGCTTCCATCCCGCGGAGCTGACCGAGGACGACCTGCGCCCCTTCCTCCCCGGCCTCGACGGGATGTCCCGTGAGGACCTCGACAAGGCCGAGAAGGACCCGCGGATCCAGTCGCTCGCCAAGATCATCGCCGACTGCACCTGCATCCACTCCGCCGCCACCGCGCTGATCCAGAACGAGCCCTGGGACCTGATGTGCGTTTACTTCGACGCCATCGACCACTTCGGCCACGCCTTCATGAAGTACCACCCGCCGCAGCGGCCGCAGGTGAATGACTGGGACTTCCGCGTCTTCAACCACTGCGTGGAAATGGGCTACCGCTACCACGACGGGATGCTCGGCACGCTGCTCGATCTCGCCGGCGAGGACGTCACCGTGATCCTGATGTCCGACCACGGCTTCCACCCCGACGACCTGCGCCTCAGCAACATCCCGCGCGAGCCCGCCGGCCCGGCCGCCGAGCACCGGCAGTTCGGCATCTTCGCCGCCAAGGGCCCCGGCATCCGCCAGGACGAGCGGATCTACGGCGCCAGCCTGATCGATATCTGCCCGACCCTGCTCCACCTCTTCGGCCTGCCGGTCGGCGAGGACATGGATGGCAAGGTGCTCATCGACATCTACCAGAACCCGCCCACGGAAATCGCCCGCATTCCCAGCTGGGACGCCGTGCCCGGCGACCACGGCATGCACCCGCCGGACAAGCAGATCAGCGCCGCCGATTCCAAGGCCGCGCTCCAGCAGCTCGTCGACCTCGGCTACATCGACGAGCCGGATGCCGACCAATCCAAAGCCATCGAGCAAACCGTGCGCGAGCTCGACTACAACCTCGCCCAGGCATGGATCGACGGTGGCTACTACGCCGAGGCCGTGACCCTTCTCGAGCGCCTCTACCGGACCTGGCCGCTGGAGCACCGCTTCGGCTTCAAGCTCGCCACCTGCTACCAAGCTCAAGACCGCACCGCGGAGCTGCGCGCGCTGGTCACCACCGTCTGCGAACGCCGGATGCAGGAAGCCAGCGAGGCCATTGCCACGCTCAAGGAACTCAAGCTCGACACCGAGGAAGCCCAGCAGGAGGAAAAAGCACGGGTCGAGGCGATGAGCGACGCGGACAAGGAAAAATTCGGCCGCGAGCGCCGCGAGTTGCTCGCCAAGTCCCGCCCGAACCTCTTCGCCCTGCGCCACATGGAAGCCTGCGCCGACCTCGCCGAGAAACGCTACGAAGACGCCCTCGCCAAGCTCGAGCAGCTCGACAGCGACTTCGGCGCGCGCCGCAACGCGCTCACCCTGCGCGGCGAGGTGCTGCAGCGGCTCCAGCGCTGGGATGAATCCTGCGCCGCCTTCGCGGAGGCCCTTTCCATCGATCCGGAAGCCCCCGGCCCGCTGCTCGGCATGGCCCGCGCCGCGCTCGCCGCGCGGGACTTCGAAGGCGCCATCCTGCACGCCCGCAGCTCGCTCGGCCTGCTCTACTTCCAGCCGAAGGGCCACTACCTGCTCGGCCTCGCCCACTACCGCCTCGGCGAACTGGCGGCGGCCAAGGATGCCTTCCTCACCTCCGTCACCATGGCCCCTCTGTTCGCCGCCGGTTTCCGGATGCTCGGCCAGATCGCCCGCTTCGAGCACGATGCCCTGGGCCAGAGCGAATACGCGCTGCGGCTGCGCCATTCCCGCGAGCAACTCGTCGCGCTGCGGGAGTCGAAGTTCGCGGAACTCCAGCAGCTCAGCGCCCGCCCGCTGCACGGTGGCGATGATCCGGAAAACCGCCCGATGCCCGAGCTCCAGCCGCGCCCGGAGGCCCTCGCCGGCGTGGCGGCGGAAGAGATCATCACCCTCGTCTCCGGCCTGCCGCGTTCCGGCACCTCGCTGATGATGCAGCTGCTCGAGGCCGCCGGCCTGCCCGCCTTCACCGATGGCCGCCGCGCGGCGGACGCCTCGAATGAAAAAGGCTACTACGAGCACGACCAAGTCGGCGGCCTGCTCACCAGCCCCGACAAATCCTGGCTCGCCGACGCCCGCGGCCACTCGCTCAAAGTCGTCGCCCCGCTCCTCGCCACCCTGCCCCTCCAAGTTCAACCATCCACCATCCACGATCCACCATCTTCCATCTCCCTTCTCCACTACCGCGTCCTCTTCATGGAGCGCGAGATGGAGGAAATCCTCGACAGCCAGGACAGCATGCTCGCCCGCCTCGGCAAGCCCGCCCGCCCCGGCGCGGACATCGCCAAGGCCTACCGCCAGCAGGTCCGCCACGCCAAGACCTGGCTCACCGGCCGCGGCATCCCGGCCATGAGCGTGTCCTACGCGGATCTCGTCCACCGCCCGGACGAGGCGCTGCCGCCGCTCGCCACCTTCCTCGGCGTGCCGGAGAAACTCGCCGCCATGCGCGCCGTCATCGATCCCTCCCTCCACCGCGCCCGCGGCGGTGCCGAGTTCTGCGCGCAACCCGCTTGAGCCACCACCTTTCCGCCATGACCCGCTGCCACCCACTTCCAGTCACCGCCGCCGCAGGCACGGCGGTGGCCGTGTCGTGGGCCGGGCGGGTGGAGAGCGCTTACCGCTGGCTCTGCCAAGCCCGGCACAACGCCCATCCCAACCATCCCGTGTGGCACTTCCGCTGGAATTGGCACACGTGGAAAACCCGGCTGCTCGCCCACCTCAAAAGCCCCCATCCCAGCTACCGCCTCTCTCCCGTGCGCCGGGTGCTCACTGCTGCGGGGGAGCGACTGGAATGCTGGGAACCTCAGGACTCGCTGATGCTCAAGCTGCTCGCCGAGCACCTCCAGCCCGTCCTGCTCCCCGCGCTGTCCAATCACTGCCACCATCTGAAAGGCCGTGGTGGCATCAAGCGGGCAGTCCACCAGGTGCGCCAGACCATCGAGACCGGTGACTACCTCTTTGTCGCCCGTTCGGATGCCAAGGGCTACTACGCCAACATCCAGCACACGCGTCTCCTTGAGCTTCTCCGCGTCCATTGCCGCGAAGCATGGGTGCTCGACCTCGCCAGCCAATATTGCGGCCGCACCCTCGAGCAAGACGGCTACTACCACACCCTTACCAAGGGCATTTCTCTCGGCTGTCCGCTCTCCCCGTTGATGGGGGCACTCTACCTCTCGCCCTTGGATGAGGCCATGGCCGCACTCCCCGGCATCCGATACACCCGCTTCATGGATGACTGGGTGATCCTTGCGCGCAGCCGCTGGCACCTCCGCCGGGCCGTGCGCGTCATGAACGAAGTGCTCGCCCGCCTCGGGCTCGCGCAGCACCCGGACAAGACATTCATCGGCCGCGTCTCACGTGGCTTCGACTTTCTGGGCGTGGACTTCCAACCTGGTGCGCCCCTGGTGCCCAGCGCGGTGAGCCTCGCCCGCAAGACAGAGAAAATCGCCCGGCTTTATGAGCAGGGTGCCTCGCCAGAGCGCATCGGGAGATATGAAACGCATTGGTCACGGTGGCTCCGCAGCCTCACTGACCGGTCCGACCCAGCCGCCCCTGCCCCGCAGGCCCGGCCCCCGTGGCACCCCACGCCGCGCCTGAGCGATGATCCGTCTGTATCCTCTCACCCATCGCCATCTGGGCGGCGGGGAGCCCTAAACACAAATAATCGAAAAGATGAAAACAAAACAGACCAAGATCGATCGTTCCGCAGCCAAGTGGCTGCCGGGCGCCATGGCCCTCGCGGCCACCACCGCCAGCTCGCAGGCGGCTACCGTGCAGATCACCCTCACGGGGAATAAGATTTCCACGACCGGAAACCAGCTCGTGGCGGACTTGACGGGTGACAACGTGGATGACTTGCGGTTTATAAGGCCATTCATAAATACTGTCATAGCTGGTGTGTACATCCTCGAAAATGGACAAGAACGGGGCGGCGGCTACGTATATGGATATTTTGGATACCAAGGGAGATTCGCGGTGCACGCTGTGTTCGTGCCGGGAGGGGCAGGGACTGCGCGGGTTGCTGATGCGCTGACGCCGCAGTCCATCTCTTATCTGAATGCGATTCGCTTTACAGATAGTCGAATCAACGGGGGTCAACAGACGACTGGCTGGTTGCAAGTGAACGCTTTCAATACCAGCTCGTCGAACCACACGGTGGAACTCTCGCGCCTGATCTTTGATGACGCGAGCACGACGCCACCGGGCTTTGCCTCGATCCCCGGCGCGCAAACCGAATGGGGAGTCTCCGCCGTGCCGGAAGCCTCCACCAGCCTGGGCCTACTCGCGCTGGGAGCCGGCGGCCTGACCCTGCGCCGCCGCCTCAAGCGCGCGGCCTGACCTTGAAGTCGGGGGCGGCCTGCACGCCGCCCCCGTCTTTTCCTTTTTCCACCCCGTCGCCGAATCCAGCGGGCGGGCGAGAGCGGATGGCTTGCCGGTCGGAAAGTCGAAAGTCGAAAGTCGAAGGTCGAAGGTCGGAAAGTCAAAAGTCGGAGAGTCGGAGAGTCGAAAGTCGAAAGTCGAAAGTC
>Ga0247843_1004673_pt1 | contig 20120 bp, 20 predicted proteins | sample LaCruzMarch2017__FD_192420 | JGI IMG/M metagenome (GOLD analysis project Ga0247843, IMG submission 192420) | Freshwater microbial communities from meromictic Lake La Cruz, Castile-La Mancha, Spain - LaCruzMarch2017_8m | ecosystem: Environmental > Aquatic > Freshwater > Lake | place: Spain...
GGTTGCCAATGGGCAGGTAAATACTCGCGACGCGCAGCCCGAAAACATCGGCCTCCAAATAGCGCGCATGTTCGTCCAACGGATCGCCGGGCAAAGTGCGCTGCACCTCGATTGGCTGTGCGCCCTTGGCGAGAATGGCGACGCCATTGAACGACTTTTGCCCATGCCAGATTGCGCCATAACCGGCGCGTTCAAAGTCCGCGTCGGGAAAGCCCTCATCCTGCGACTTCACCTCTTGCAAACAGGCAATGTCGGGCTGCGTTTCCTCCAGCCATTCCAGCAATCGGGGCAGGCGCGCCTTGACGCCGTTAATATTGTAAGTCGCAATACGCATGATGCCTCCTAGCGTAATACGCCTGCACGCTGAACCTACTTTTTCACCGACCGTCATGCTGAACTTGTTTCAGCATCCATCCTGGAGCACAAAACTGAGTATGAGAGGCAAAATGGACCCTGAACCAAGTTCAGGGTGACGATGTGGATGGCGTTCAAAGTGGGATTAGGAAGTCAGGCAACCGAACGGCTTAAACCGAAAAGCTGGATCCACAGCCGCAACCGGCTTGGGCTTGCGGGTTTGTTACCTTGAAACTCTTGCCGCCAAGCGATTCTACGAAGTCCACCGCTGACCCGCGCACGAGATCAAGGCTAATGGGGTCAATGACTAGCGACGCGCCATCGCCCTGCGCCTGAATGTCGTCGGCCTCAATCGAGTCGGCCAAGCCGAAGCGATATTGAAAGCCGGAACAGCCGCCGCCTTCAACCGACAGACGCAGCACAGGGTCTTTGCCCAACTTGGTCGCGATTTCGGCCACGCGGCGCGCAGCGTTTGGGGTCATGAAAATGACTTCAATGTCTGTCATAGCATCCATGTAAGCCATGCTAGGCCCAAAGGAAAGTGCCAGCAAAGAAAAGGGGCGGCAAAGTTTCCGATGCCAGCCCCAAGATTACACCCTCTCCCAAAGGTGATGCGTTAGACTGTCCGCTTACTCACCTTCAGCAGGACCGCCAGCAGCTTTGCTATCAGCAGTTTTTGAGGCAAGCAAGAATTTTGCGCCACTCGGGTCTGACTTCTGCGGGGCCAAGAAAGCAATCGGGTTGATCGCTTCACCAGCGATACGCACTTCATAATGCAGATGGCTTCCGGTGGAGCGGCCAGTTGAGCCCATATAGCCCAAAATGTCGCCCTTGCGGATGCGTTGGCCGGGGGTCACGTTCATCGCCGACAAATGGCCATAACGTGTCTGCACCGCGTTGCCGTGGTTGATTTCAACAAATTTGCCATAGCCGCCAACCCATTCGGCGCGGCCAATAGTGCCATCTGCGGTTGCAAAAATGGGTGTGCCCACTGGACCGGGAATGTCCAGGCCCTTGTGGTTGCGACTGGCACCACGTATGGGTGCATTGCGATATCCGTAACCACTGGAGAATTTCATGATCTCGACAGGGTTGATGGAAGGAACGGCAACCTCGACCTTGTGAACAGTGCCGTTGATGCGGCCCCAGCTGTCGTTCAAGGCCCGGAATTCAGGGTCGGAAACGCCAAGAGCGGTTTGGTTGGCCTTCAAATCTTCGGGTGAAATGCGGAACGTGTCAGATGAAGCGGCGGCTGAATTTGCGATAGCGGGTGTGGCTGCTGATACAGCAACTAAAATGCCAATCGCGGAGGCAGCTCTCAGGATCAGTGATTGGCACGAAGCCAAAGCGCTGGATACCATGTGTGTCATTACCTTGTTGTTGCGACCCGCACCGTTTCTGGCGCAGTACCGAAGTTTGACAATGGCAGTTGTTCTGCCCACCCCTTTGAAGAGGGCGGTGTCCGATGGCCCAAACGAATGCAACATCTGTGTAATAATCGCGGGACAAGCCGCCGCTCAAACGCGTTGAGTCGTTGAATCGAGGCTATAGCGACTGGCAAAATGCGGGTTTACCGATACTTCGAACGCAGTCGACGCTGATTTGTTCCAGTGAGAGCCGCGGGTGATCAACATGATTCTATGCGCGTTATAGATGGATATATTTAGCGGCCACTCCGGTTTGCCCGAGCTGACGCCCGGTCAATCCACCTCCCCATCGCAAGTCGATGGGGAGAATAAGTAGCCCAACTTCCCCCCCCATCGAGCCGAAGCGATTAGCTTCGCATGACGCAGGGGCCTTTTAGGGGCGCAATCCTATAAAGCCTTCGCCGCCGCTAAAACCTCGGCCGCATGCTCTTTGACCTTCACTTTGCGCCAGATCTGCGCCACTTTGCCGTCCTTGCCGATCAGATAGGTTGACCGGTCAATGCCCATATAGCTTTTGCCGTACATCGATTTTTCGACCCAAGCGCCCATTTGCTCGGTGGCATCGCTTAGCTCGTCCGACAGCAATATGACGTCCAGCGCATATTTGGCGGCAAATTTGGCGAGCTTGGCGGGCTTGTCCTTTGACATGCCGTAAACCGGGCAATGCAGCGCCGCGAATTCAGCTGCCAATTCGGTAAAATCCTTTGCCTCGTTTGTGCAACCCGGCGTGTCGGCTTTGGGGTAGAAATACAACACAAACGGGCCTGAAAGCGCCGCCAGATTAACCGCATTACCGGCACTATCGGCAACGGTCACGTCGGGCAGCGTGTCACTGATATCGGTCATATTATCGTTCCTTTTCAAAAATCGCGTGGGCCAAATAGGCTTTGCCATTGGTTAATGACAACCCCGCGATACGCCCTAAGCGCGTGCGTTAATCCATCCCAATCGTCAAAGCCTAAGCTATGCGCAATAAGCACTTGTGCCGCCTCGGGCGGGGTTGCGCAATCGGGCGCTATCAGGCGCACCATCACCAACAACCGCGCCATCAAGGCAAAGGCCTTGGCAAAGTCAGCTTGCAGGTGCCCCGCCGCCACTAACGCGTCAATCGCCGGACCAAGCTGCGGCCGCATGCCGTCATGCGTTTCCAACTGAAGCGCGTGAATGATGAACTCCATATCCACCAATCCGCCGGGCAGCAGCTTTACATCCAATGCGCCCTTTGGCGGCTTATGCGCGGCCATATCCTTACGCATCGTCGCAATATCATGGCGCAGTTTTTGGATGTCGCGCTTTGTATGCAAAACGTCATGGATGATTTTGGCGACATGCGTTCGCGCGCCCGCTGATCCAAAAAGCACGCGCGCCCGGGTCAGCGCCATATGCTCCCACGTCCATGCATTTTCCCTTTGATATTGGTCGAAGCTTTTTACCGACGCACATAATAGCCCATCTGCGCCTGATGGTCGAAGGCGTGTGTCAATTTCGTACAAAGCGCCCGAGGCCGTTGCCACGGACATTGCCGCAATCACCCGCTGCGCCAATCGGTTAAAATATTGCGTTGCGCCAAGGCTGCGCGGCCCATCGGACTCCGCCAGATGATCGCCAGTGAATAGCAGGATGATGTCGAGGTCCGATGCATGCGTCAACGCCTCACCACCAAGCCTGCCCAAAGCCAAAATGAGCAGCTCGCCGCCCTGTATTTTGCCATGTGCCTTTTCAAATTCGGTCACTGTTGCGGTCGTCAGCGTCTCCAATGACGCCTCGGCTAAATGCGCATACGCTTGCGCTATAGCGAGAGCGTCGCTGCGCCCCTCAATCAACTGCACGCCCAGTGCAAAGCGTTTTTCGCCAACATAATCGCGCACAATGTCGAGGGTGGATTGATAATCGGCGTTACCAATCCGGCGCTGCATCGCGTCCTGCAACGCCGACACGTCGCCGGGCAAATGCATGGCGCTGGTATCGATCAACGCATCGAGATAGCGGCTTTGGCGGCCCAGATCATCGGCCAAAGTTGGCGCGTAGCTTAAGATATCCGCGACCAGTTGCACAAGGCCGGGCCGCGCCTCCAACAGGCGGAAGACGTTAATCGCGCTGGGCATTGCCTCAATCATATTGTCGAAGCGCGCAATCGCACGATCCGAATCGGGTACTTGCGCCAGCGCCGCCATGATCGCGGGTAACACCGCCTCAAATGCATCACGCGCCGATGGGCTGCGGATCGCGCGGATTTTGCCACTACGCCAGCGGGCCAATCGCTGCATCACGGCGGCAGGGTCCGCATAGCCTAGATCAGTGAGCTGTTCCTCCAGCGGCAGACCTTCGTCCGCCAATCTGGGCCCTGCGCTGCCCCCTGCATCAACCATGCGGTCATAAATTGCCGCGACCAAAGCGGTGATCGGCGCAATCGCGTCAATCAGCGCGTCGGCATCGGTTAAGCCATGCAAGCCCGCGACAGCATCGGCGGTTTCGCGGTTCTGCGGTATCTCATGCGTTTGCCGGTCGCTGTGCATTTGCAAGCGATGTTCGAATATCCGCAGCTGCGTGTAAGCCGCGGACAAGGTCTCCGCCTCTTGCGCGCTGATCGGTCCAGCCGCCGCCAGCGCCTGCAATGCTGCGCGCGTGTCTGGCACGCGCAATGCCGGGTCGCGGCCGCCGTGGATAAGCTGATGCGCTTGGGCAAAAAACTCACATTCTCTTATGCCGCCATGGCCACGTTTCAGGTCAAAACCAAGGCCCATTTTCTGCCCCTTGGCATAATGGTCACGGATTTGCGCCGTCATCGCGCTGATATTCTTCAACTGCCCGAAATCGAGCGATTTGCGCCAGATGAACGGCTGAATGGCATTTAGGAAATAATCGCCCAGCGCGCGGTCGCCGGAACTCACCCGTGATCGGATAAAGGCAGCCTGCTCCCACGCCAAGGCGGACGATTCATAATAGCCGATGGCCGCTTCGACTGGCAGAACGATGGGGCTGACCTCCGGCGACGGACGCAACCGCATGTCGACGCGAAAGACATAGCCATCCCCGTCAAGCGCGGACAAAAGCTCAATCACCCGCCTACCATAACGCACCGCCGCCTCGGCCACATCGTCGCGCTCGCGATGGGGCAGGGTTTTGGGATCGAACAGGAATATCGGGTCAATGTCGGACGAATAATTCAACTCCCGCCCGCCATGCTTGCCCAGCGCGATGACGGCAAAACCTTGATTAGGCGCACCCGGCACACGTTCTTGTATCGCAGCGGCGATGGCCTGATCCAGCGCATGGTCGGCAAAGTCGGAAAGGATGTGCGTGACGCGCGTCAGGTCCCAGACATCAGACAAGTCCGCAATGGCGGTCACCAAAGCGACCCCTTGGCGCTGTTTACGCAATGCGGTGCCGACCGAATCTGCACTGCGGGCAAGGGCGCAGACAAGCGCATCGTCGAAATTGCCTGCGTGGATCAGCGGCATAAGGTCATCGTTGCGGTCAATCAGTCCGGCGAGAAACGGGCTATGCGCCTGCGTGCGGGCGATGGCTTTTGCGACGTTGCTCACAACCTAACCTCCACTACACACTCTTCGTCATTCCCGCCTACGCGGGAATGACGATGGTGTGAGAGACGAAGCCACAGATTGGTTTTTGACTGTCCGCTGCCCCCGCTTTCGCGGGAATGACGGAACGGGCGAGAAAACCCGCTCATCGCCCCAAATAATCCCGCCGGAAATCTTTCGCAAAGCCTGCAAAGCGCCCTTGCGATATCGCTGCGCGCATGTCGGCCATCAGCATCTGGTAATAATGCAGATTGTGCTGCGTCATCAGCATCGCGCCCAATATCTCGCCCGAACGGATCAAATGATGGACATAAGCCCGCGTCCATGTCGCGCATACGGGGCAATTGCAGCGGTCATCAATCGGCCCTTGGTCTTCGGCAAATTTGGCGTTGCGGATGTTAATCGGGCCATGATGGGTAAAGGCTTGGCCGTTGCGGCCCGACCGTGTGGGCAGTACGCAATCGAACATATCAATGCCGCGCTCCACTGCGCCGACGAGATCGTCGGGCTTGCCAGCGCCCATTAAATAACGTGGCCGGTCGGCGGGCAATTGGTCAGGCGCATAATCGAGACAACCGAACATCGCCTCTTGCCCTTCACCCACCGCAAGGCCGCCAACGGCATAGCCGTCAAAGCCAATGTCGATCAGCGCATCGGCGGACCGCTTGCGCAGTTCTTCGTCCAATGACCCTTGCTGGATACCGAACAAAGCCGCGCGCGCCGCATGGTCGCCGCCGCTGTCAAACCCGTCGCGCGAACGCTTTGCCCAGCGCATCGACAGCTCCATTGATTGGATTGCCGCGTCCCGCGACACGCCATTGGCGGGGCATTCGTCAAACGCCATGACAATGTCGGAACCCAATAGACGCTGGATTTCCATTGAGCGTTCGGGCGACAGCATATGTTTTGACCCGTCCAAATGGCTTTGGAACGACACGCCTTCTTCGGTGATTTTGCGTAAAGCCGACAGGCTCATCACCTGATAGCCGCCACTGTCGGTCAGGATTGGCCGGTCCCAGCCCGAAAATTGATGCAAGCCGCCCAACCGCGCCACCCGCTCCGCGCCGGGACGCAGCATCAGGTGATAGGTATTGCCCAATATGATGTCCGCACCCGTCGCCCGTACTTCGGCAGGGCGCATAGCCTTCACGGTCGCAGCAGTGCCCACGGGCATGAACGCAGGCGTACGAATTTCGCCCCGCAGCATGAGAATGCTGCCGGTGCGGGCCTTGCCATCGGTGGCGGAAATCGAAAACTGGAATCGCGTGGTCATGCGGAGGCTTTAGGAGGGTATTGCGTTTGAGAAAACCAACTTTGCGTTTGGAGGAGCGGAAGACGTACAATCCTCCTCATCGACTTGCGATGGGGAGGTGGCGCGCTGGAACGCAGTGGAAGCGTGACGGAGGAGTTTTCAACGTTAAGAGGCACCTCCGTCATTCGAAGCTAAACGCTTCGACTGCCATCTCCCCATCGCAAGTCGATGGGGAGATTTTGGTGCGCACAAACACAAATTATCCTTTCAACCGTCGCCGCACCGCCCCATATAGGTCCAATGACTTACACTGACCCACGTTCCTATCTCTATCAACCCGGCCTGCTTGACCCTGACGCCGCGCAGCGCATTACGCGGGACGCGCTGAAGGCGTGCGATGATGGCGAGCTCTATCTCCAATATAGCGCGACCGAGAGCTTTGGCTTTGACGATGGCCGCTTGAAAATGGCGGATTATTCGACGGGCTCGGGCTTTGGCCTGCGCGGGGTTTCGGGCGAGATGACTGGGTTCAGCCACGCCAATGACATAAGCGAGGCCGCGATTCGCCGTGCGGGTGAGACGCTGAAGTTGCTTGATCCGGCCAAGGATCAGCCCGCGCCGCCACCGCGCCAGAACAACCGGCATTTATACACCGATGGTAACCCGTTGGAGCTGGTGCCCTTTGCCCAAAAGGTTGCTTTGTGTCAGCAAATCGACGCCGCCGCGCGCGCGCGTGACCCGCGCGTGGCACAAGTCAGCGTGGGCCTGTCGGCTAGCTGGAGCGTGGTTGAAATTGTCCGCGCTGATGGTTTTGTCGCCACCGACGTCCGACCCTTGGTCCGCCTCAATGTCGCCATCGTCGCGCAAGATGGCGAACGCCGCGAAACCGGGAGCTATGGTTTTGGCGGGCGCTATCTGTACGATAAATTGTTTGAAGCGCATGAATGGGAACATGCCATTGACGTCGCCCTGGCGCAGGCGCTGACGAACCTGTGTTCGGTCGCTGCGCCCGCTGGCGAAATGACCGTGTTGCTTGGCCCCGGCTGGCCCGGCGTGTTGTTGCATGAGGCGGTTGGCCATGGCTTGGAAGGCGATTTCAACCGCAAGGGCAGCAGCGCCTTTTCCGGCAAAATTGGGCAGCGCGTTGCCGCGCCCGGCGTTACTGTGGTCGACGATGGGACGATGCAGAACCGGCGCGGATCGCTGTCGATTGATGATGAAGGCACGCCGACTCAGGAGAATGTCCTTATCGAAGACGGCATCTTGCGCGCCTATATGCAGGACCGCATGAATGCCCGCCTGATGGGTGTGGAGCCCACCGGCAATGGCCGCCGCGAAAGCTTTGCCCATGCACCGATGCCGCGCATGACCAACACCTTCATGCGCAGCGGCAATGATGATCCAGCCGAGCTTTTAAGCCGCGTCAAAAACGGCATTTTCGCCAAAAGCTTTGGCGGCGGCCAAGTCGATATCGTGTCAGGCAAGTTCGTGTTTAGCTGCACCGAGGCCTATTTGGTCAAGAACGGCAAGCTTGGCGACCCGATCAAGGGTGCGACCCTGATCGGCGATGGTCCAACTGCGTTGAACAAGATCATCGGTCTTGGCAATGACATGGCGCTTGATGAAGGCGTCGGCGTTTGCGGCAAGGCGGGGCAAAGCGTGCCTGCGGGCGTCGGGCAACCCACGACTTTAGTGAGCGCGCTGACGGTGGGCGGAACGGCGGGTTGATCGGCGCATATCTGGCCCAGAATGGCGCTATGGCCGAACTAACCGCATGATCCGGATATGAACCACGCGATCAAGGTTGCGACCTATAATATTCGCAAGGCGGTGGGGCTTGATCAACGCCGTGATCCGGCGCGCATATTGTCCGTGCTCAATGAAATCGACGCAGATATCGTTGCGTTGCAAGAGGTGGACCGCCGCTTTGGTGCGCGGGTGAGCGCGTTGCCGCTGGCGATGTTGGCGGCGGAGACGCCTTATGTGCCGGTAATGCTGAATGTCCATATGGCGGCGCTGGGTTGGCACGGCAATGCGATTTTGGTGCGCAAGGGCATTGAGGTGCGCCATGCGCAGCAGGTCGACATGCCAACGCTGGAACCGCGCGGGGCGGTGATGGCGGAGCTGTCGGTGCACGGGCATAGCTTGCGCGTAATTGGCGTGCATCTCGATCTGTCGGGGCTATGGCGGCGCAAGCAAATTCGCGCCTTGCTCGCCGCGATTGATGCCAAACCGCTTCATATGCCAACGGTGATGATGGGCGATTTCAACCAATGGTCGGACAAAGGCGCGCTGAGTGAGCTTGTCTTTCACCATCACCGGTTGGTGCAAACGCCCAACAGCTTTCATACCGCGCGCCCCGTCGCCCGGCTTGATCGCATCATCGTCAGCCATGAGGTGACGGTGCGCGCCGCCGATTGCCATATTTCGGCTTTGTCAAAGCAGGCGTCGGATCATCTGCCGTTGTGGGCAAGCCTAAAGATTGGATAATTGCCTAAATATTGTGCAGCTAAAAATGACTGATTAAATAATAGGCATATACTGCCTGCACGTCGCGCGGCATCACGCCCCAAATATCCGAATATCGATGCTTTTGCGTGCTTTTTGGTTTCTGGCACGGCGTTTGCATATTGCAGTGCACAACCATCGAACTGCACAACCATCGGGGGGGCTGTATGAAATATATTATCGCTGTGATTAAACCGCACAAGCTGGATCCGGTGCGCGAGGCGCTCACAGCTTTGGGCGTGTCGGGCATGACTGTGACTGAGGTCAAAGGCTTTGGCCGGCAGAAGGGTCAGACCGAAATTTACCGTGGTGCCGAATATGCAACCAACATGGTGCCCAAGGTCAAAATCGAGGTTGCATGTGCATCCGATCAAGCCCCTGCGGTCATTGAGGCCATTCAGCATGCCGCAGAAACCGGGGCGATTGGCGATGGCAAAATTTTCGAATTCGATCTCGCTGGTGCGTTACGCATCCGCACCGGCGACACCAACGAAACTGCGCTTTGACGCGGTGAAATCAAGCTAGGGGAACCAGATAATGTCAAAGACACTGAAATTTTTGGGTGCGGCGGGGGCAACATTGTTTGCCGCTTTGCCCGCCTTCGCGCAGGAGGCTGTGGAGAAAGCAGCCGACGGCGCAGCAGCGGCTGGCGCTGCTGTAGCCGAAGTTGCGGCCGCTGTCGCTGTTGCCGACGGCCCGATCAAGGCGCCAACGGTTGAACAAATGGCGGGCATGGTCGACAAGGGCGATACAAGCTGGATGCTGATTAGCTCCGCCTTGGTATTGCTGATGTCGATCCCGGCGCTCGCGTTGTTCTATGGCGGCCTTGTCCGCACAAAGAATATGCTGAGCCTGTTGATGCAGGTGTTCATGATCGTATCGGTCGCGGCTTTGGTCTGGGTTTCTTATGGTTACTCGATGGCGTTCACCAGCGGCAATGCCTACATCGGCGGCTTCTCGAAGATATTCCTTCAGGGCGTCGACACCACGACCTATGCGGCAACGTTCAGCAACAATGTGTACATCCCCGAATATGCCTTTGTAGTGTTCCAGATGACCTTTGCCTGCATCACGCCGGCGTTGATCGTCGGGGCCTTTGCGGAGCGTATCAAATTCGCACCATTGATGATCTTTACGGTATTGTGGCTCACCTTCGCCTATTTCCCGATCGCACATATGGTATGGTATTGGGCCGGACCAGACTTTCTGGTTGATGCACCAACCGATATGGGTCTGCTGTGGGGCTGGGGTGCACTTGACTTTGCAGGTGGTACTGTCGTTCACATCAATGCCGGTATCGCAGGGCTTGTTGGCTGCCTCATCATTGGCAAGCGCGTCGGCCATGGCAAAGAAGCAACTCCGCCGCACTCAATGACCATGACTATGATTGGTGCATCTTTGCTTTGGGTGGGCTGGTTCGGCTTTAACGCTGGCTCCAATTTGGAAGCCAATGGCCTTGCTGCCCTTGCATTCATCAACACCTTTGTTGCGACTGCTGCTGCTGCGGTTGCATGGTGCCTGATTGAACAGTTCCACCATGGTAAACCTTCGCTTCTGGGTGCGGTTACCGGCGCTGTTGCTGGTCTGGTTGCAATCACGCCAGCCAGCGGATTTGCAGCGCCAATGACCTCCATCCTGCTTGGCTCTGCGGCATCGGGTCTCTGCTACGTCTTTGTCGCTTATGTGAAGAACAAGCTTAAATATGACGATACGCTGGATGTCTTCGGTGTTCACGGCATCGGCGGTATTGTCGGCGCGATCGCCACCGGCATTGTCGCTGACCCCGCATTGGGTGGTCAGGGCTGGATCGACTACACGGTCTTCCCCGCCATCCCGGGCGAATATGACATGGCTGGTCAGGTGATGGCTCAGGCTTGGGCCGTGGGTACGACGGTCTTGTGGACCGCTGTGGTCTCCGCCGTCCTGTTCTATGGCCTGAAAATGACCATGGGCCTGCGTCCAACGGAAGACGCCGAACGTGAAGGCCTTGACCTTACCGAGCATGGCGAGCGCGCTTACAACTACTAAATCTAAAATTCGCCGCTTGGTGGCGGGGCGTTTTTTCCTCTCCCTTTTACGCCCCGCCACCTCCCGATGTTCCTCCCGCGAACATCCAACTCATGGCCCGGACCCGCGATGGTCCGGGCCTTTTTTATGCGGTGCGAACAGGTGCGGGCCGTAATCCTCCCACCTCGTCACCCTGAACTTGTTTCACCTTCGGTGACTGTCGTTCCAGGGTCCATCGTGCAGCGGGCTCTGAGCTAGAACGGATAAATGGATCCTGGAACGAAGTGACCATCGGTCAAACAAGATCAGGATGACAGGGGTTTGAGGGGTCGCGCATGCTATCCGCTTGTCACTCGCAACGACACCATTCCTCCGCCGCACAAAAAAACGCTTTCCTACAAATAACCAGATGGGTTATCTGATTCGCGTCAGTCAGGCCGCGGTCTAGAACGTGGGTCGGAATGATGGGAACGCTGTCGGGGGAACTCGCTGGCACGGCCGGCGCGATAGGGTGCTTGCTTCAGCCTCTCAAAAGGGCCTGTTGCATCAAGCTCTGAACAGCGCACAAGCGGCTGGGTGTGGCGGCGCAATCCGCCCCGTCTGTTATGGACGGCCTTGGGGTCTTTAGGAACCTTCACCCCCAAGGAAAGCAGCCCAGCCAAGATAAAGGCGGCTCCTAGAATTAGACTGATGGAACAAACGAGCCTTGATCAACCAACGCCATCAGCCGGAAGCAGCACCAGCGCTTCCGCGTCGGCCGTCCCTTTTTTCTATGCGTTCATACGCGCCCCAATTTTGTAGGAAATAATGTTACGCGTGTTGGAAATTATGGGGTTGCTGCGCACTCCGTCACCCTGAACTTGGTTCAGGGTCCGTTTGTTAATTCTGGCGCAGGGCATGCTGCTCGATGGATTCTGGAACGACAGTCACCGAAGGTGAAACACGTTTAGAATGACGAGTGTGGGGAATGTTTACCTTCCCTCTCTCTGCGCCTCTGCGTGAATCTATTTTGCACGCAGAGGCGCAGGGGACGCAGAGGATTTGCGCAAAGATAAAAGCCGTTCGTGTCGCGCGAAGGCGAGACACCTCTAAAGCCTGCGCTCCCGCCTTGAACCTTAGGGCAATCCCCATTTACGCGACTTTGGCATCCATTGTTAGGATAAAGGGATCAGCACCCTTGCCGACATTGACCGGTGCGCCTGATATGCTTGGCTTGGCCGTGGACTTGTTGCTGAACTTTCCTACAACCTGGCCGCCGGGTGCGATGGTCAGGTTGCTGTAGACCACGTCGCCTTTGATACGCGCGGACGATTCGATGACGAGGTCATTGGCTTCGATCAAACCTTCGACATGGCCCGAAAGCTTGGCCGATTCGGCAGTGACGTTGCCTGCGATAAAGCTGCCTTCGCCCTGCACCAAATTACCGCAGGTTACGTCGCCTTGCACCTTACCATCGATATGAAGGTCGACTCGCGCCGACACATTGCCGATGATTTCGACGTCGGATGCAATAATCGAGAATGTGTGAACTGAATTGTTGCGCACGTTTGCATTATTCCTTTGCGGCAGAGTCGGCACGGTGTCCGGCGACTGTTTGGACCTTGAGAACATCTGGATTTGCCTCCAAAAACTTACGAGGGTTAATCGCCTGACCGTTTAGGCGCACCTCGAAATGCAGATGGCTGCCGGTCGACCGACCCGTGTTGCCCATCCGTCCGACTCGAACGCCGCGTTCAACCATCTGACCCTTTCTGACATTTAAACCCGACAAATGTGCATAACGTGTTACAATACCATTGGCATGTCTGATTTCGACGCTGTTGCCATAGCCGCCGTTAAAACCGGCCAACACGACCCTGCCTTTTGCTGCGGCAAGGATGGGGGTTCCAATGGCGCCTTTAAAATCGAGACCGGCATGCATCGCGGCGGCACCGGTGAACGGGTCAGCGCGATAGCCAAAGCCGCTCGACATCATCATCGATGCAACTGGCATTGAGGTAGGGATTGCGGCCAGAGCGCGCTCCATCGCGTCCATGCGACCAAGCGCGACGGCAAGATTCAAGAAAAGCGGGTCGCGCGCTTCCTTTTTCCCTTTGCCAAAAAAGGGCTCGAACGGACCACCTTGCGCATTGCGGGCTTGGCGAGCCAACACTTCGGGGTTTAGCCCGAATTGGCGGATTGCGGCTTCTGCTTGTAATGTTCGCGCTTGCGCCACTTTCGTCATTTTTTCGGCGAAGCGAATTTGTCGCACCTCAATGCGGGCAAGGCCTGCGGCCTCGGGGACCATCGCGCTAATGGTCTTCATGGCCTTTTCTTCTTCGCGCGCATCGGCTGCGGGTGTTTGCACTTCGGCCTGCGGTACATCACCGAAATATTGGTCGCTCAGGCTTTCAAGCATTTCTTGACGGCGTTTCAAATCCTGCGTCACTTCCTCGATAGAACCACGATAGCTCGCCACGCGTTCTTCGGCGGATTCAACCTTTGCCTCTTGGTCGGTCAACGCAAGGCGCTGTGCGTTAACGGTGGCTTGATTGATGGCCATGCCAAAAGTGACAACCAACCAAACACCGATAACGGACGCAAGGATAACAGCGGAACGGCGTTGCAATTGCGCCGATATTCTCAAGAACCGGACTTGGCCATTGGCCCGCATGAAAAATTCGCGGTCAACAAACCATCCAGCTATCCGGTTTTTCCAACCGGACATTCTGATTTTTAGCGACACGACCCACCCCGTTATTTTGGAGCCAATCACCTAGCAGAGGAGATGGGGCAGGGCGAATCAAGCATAGCCGACTCGTGACGAGTCGGGTGAGTCATGCGATGAGCAGTGGACCCCCCCCTCAAATGCGCCACCGCCTATGTCTGAATCGGTATGCATTATTTACATTAAAATCGTAAAGTTACGTATATTCAGATATATAGGGTCGATTCGCATTTGTTCCCTATGCGATGCACGCGAAATGGGGACGATCGCTTTCCCTTTTGGAACTATTTCTCTAATAGTATCAGGCAATGACAGGCAGCAACATTTTGATAACCGATCTTACGGCCAAAGCGCGCACCGCGGCGCGGCATTTGGCTGGCGTCGGTGACGCGGCGAAGACGGCAGCGTTACTGGGTGCGGCGAAGGCATTGCGTGATGGTATGGCGGATATCCTCGCGGCCAATGCCAAAGATGTCGATGCTGCCGAAGCGGCCGGTATTTCGCCCGCGATGCTGGACCGGCTGAAGCTGGATGCCGCGCGCGTCGCGTCGATGGCGTCTGCGGTCGAACAGGTCGCAACGCTGGCGGACCCGGTGGGGCAAATCATCGACACCCGCGCGCGTCCCAATGGCCTAGTGATGGAGCGCGTCCGCGTGCCTGTCGGCGTGTTAGGCATCATTTATGAGAGCCGGCCCAATGTGACCGCCGATGCTGCGGCCTTGGGACTGCGGTCGGGAAATGCCGTTATCCTGCGCGGCGGTAGCGAGGCGGTACACAGCAACCGCGCCATTCATGCGGCGATGGTGCAGGGCATCACGCAAGCTGGCTTGCCCGCAGATATTATTCAGCTTGTTCCGACGCAGGATCGTGCGCTGGTCGGTGACATGCTGCGCGCGCAAGGGGCGATTGACATGATCATCCCGCGTGGCGGAAAATCGCTTGTGGCGCGTGTTCAGGACGAAGCCCGCGTCCCTGTGCTCGCGCATCTTGACGGTATCTGCCATAGCTATGTGCATAAGCATGCGGACCCCGAAATGGCGCAGGCGATTGTGGTCAACGCCAAAATGCGGCGGACCGGTATTTGCGGCGCGACGGAAACGGTATTGATTGATCAGGATTATCCCGCGCCTGCCGCGTTGATCACGGCGCTCATTGACGCAGGTTGCGAAGTGCGGGCGGACGATGTGCTGATGGAGTTGGATGCACGGACCGTCCCTGCCGATGCGCGGGATTGGGATACCGAATATCTCGACTCGGTCATTTCGGCCTGCGTCGTGTCCGGCCTTGATGAAGCCATGGCCCATATCGCGCGCCATGGGTCGCACCATACCGATGCGATCATCACGCAGGATGCCGCCGCTGCTGTCCGTTTCTTGGCAGAGGTCGACAGCGCGATTGTCATGCACAATGCCTCCACCCAATTTGCCGATGGCGGCGAATTTGGCTTGGGCGCAGAGATTGGTATCGCTACGGGCCGCCTGCATGCACGTGGCCCGGTCGCGCTGGAGGGGCTGACAACGTATAAATGGATCGTACGCGGGCAGGGCCAGACTCGCCCTTGAAAAGACCTGCGCCCTTGAAAACTATTGGCCTGATGGGTGGGTCGTTCAACCCCGCGCACGGCGGGCACCGCGCGATCAGCCTGTTTGCGATGGATTCGCTTGGCCTTGATGAATATTATTGGATGGTGTCGCCGGGCAACCCGTTAAAACCCAAATCCGACATGGCCCCATTGCCCGCGCGCATGGCATCGGCTAAGGCGCAAGCCCGCCGCACCCCGATTAAGGTCACCGCCATCGAACGCGACCTTGGCACCGTCTACACCGCCGAAACGCTGGCAAAACTGGTCACGCTTTATCCGAAAATCCGGTTTATCTGGATCATGGGGGCGGACAATTTGGTACAATTTCATCATTGGCGGCAGTGGCGCGACATTGCCCGCTTGATGCCGATTGCAGTTATCGCCAGACCCGGCTATAGCCCCCAAGTTGTTGCGGGTCCCGCAACGGCCTGGTTCAGACGGTTTGTCCGGCGTCCGGAACAGCGTCATCACTGGACGAAATGGAGTACGCCAGCGCTTGTCTTTTTGCGCTTTCGTCGAGATCCGCGTTCGGCCACCGCTCTTCGGCGCGCTGACCCATATTGGTTTCACCGATATAAGGAACTTGGAACGCGTGACGGCGTTACCCGAAATATTGTGCTTTAAGGAGCCATCTTGATCGACACTGCTTCCGTTCCTGCGCCGACCGCAAAGTCCAAGGAACCCACATTGACCCCTGACGCGCTGCACGCGCTGATCCTCCAATCGCTCGATGATGATCAGGCGCAAGAGGTGGTCACCATCCCGCTTGAAGGGAAAAGCAACATTGCCGACCATATGGTGGTCGCCTCTGGCCGTTCGTCGCGCCAAGTCGCGTCCATGGCGCAGAAACTTGCTGAGCGCATCAAAAAGGTCGGTCGTCACGCCCGCATTGAAGGTCTGCCGTCGGCGGACTGGGTGCTGATTGATGCCGAAGATGTCATTGTGCATCTGTTCCGCCCCGAAGTCCGCAGTTTCTACAATCTGGAACGCATGTGGGCCTTTGGCGACGCGCCCGAAGTCGCGTCGCAATAAGACCGATTGTCCGCCCCGATGGCGATGCGCCTGCACATCATCGCGCGCGGCAAAATTGGGCGCTCCCCCGAATCGGAACTGGTCGACCGCTATCTGAAACGGATTAGCTGGCCCACCAAGCATAGCGAACTACCTGACTTTCCTGATAAGGGGAGGGGCGGGGAGCTACCCGCGTCCGATTCTCCTTACAAAACCATCATTTTGGATGAAAAAGGCGCTCAGCTCAGCTCAGTTGAACTGGCGCGCTTGTTGGAACGCTGGCGCGACGATGGCGTTCGCGAAGTGCGCTTTCTCATTGGTGCCGCCGACGGCTTTGATGACACGGCGCGTGCAAGCGCAGACAAGCTGATCGCCTTTGGCACGGCAACCTGGCCGCATTTAATGGCACGCGCGATGCTCGCCGAACAATTGTTCCGCGCAACATCGATTATTGCCAACCATCCTTATCATCGTGAGGGTTAAGGGCATAGCGGTTGCAAAGCTGCTTTCACACAAGGTTAAGGCAGGATATACGAAGCCGACATGATGAAATGGAAATTGTCTATGAAGAACTGGTTGCTGCCCTCCACTTTGGCGATTGTCGTGGCCATAGCCGTGCCCGCCACGGTGCTCGTGGCGCAAAATATGCAGCAACAACAATATAAGGCGCAGCAGATTGAGGATCTCGACGAATTTCTTGCTGTCTATCGCAAGGTCAAATCCAGCTATGTCGACAAGGTCGACGATAAAAAATTGATGGAAGGCGCGATTCAGGGGATGTTGTCCAGCCTTGATCCGCATAGCGGTTTTCTGGATCGCTCCGACTTCAGTTCGCTGCGGACGCAAATTGATGGCGAATATGGCGGCCTTGGGCTTTCCGTAACGCTTGAGGATGAAGCGGTGAAGGTCATCGCGCCGACCAAGGACACGCCCGCCGACAAGGCAGGCATTAAGTCCGGCGATTTCATCACCCATCTGGACGGCAAGCTGATTGTCGGCGGCACCTTGGATGAAGCGGTGGAGGCCATGCGCGGCGTGCCGGGCACGACGATTAAGCTCACAATCTTCCGTCCTGGCCGCGATGGACCATTTGACGTCACACTGACGCGGGCGATTATCGACCTGAAACCGGTGCAATGGGAAGTGAAAGACCGCATCGGCGTTATCTCCGTGACTGGCTTTTCCGAAAAAACAGGTGCCGATGTTGTTGCAGCGGTCGCTGGCATCAAGAAGAGTGTGGGCGGCAATCCGCTTGGGTACATCATTGACATGCGGTCCAACCCCGGCGGTATCTTGGATGAGGCGGTTGTCGTATCCGATGCGTTTTTGACGAAGGGTGAGATTGTGTCCGAACGGGGCCGCGACCCGCGCAATGTAAACCGCTGGTGGGCGGAACGTGCCGTTCCCGGTGACGTGACCGGCGGCGCGCCGATCATTGTGTTGGTGGATGCAGGGTCAGCTTCGGCTTCCGAAATCGTTGCGGGCGCCTTGCAAGACCATCATCGCGCCTTGGTCATGGGGGAACGCAGCTTTGGCAAGGGATCGGTGCAGAACGTCCTTCCCCTGACGCGCGACACTGGCTTGCGCCTGACGGTTGCGCGTTACCATTTGCCATCAGGTCGTTCGGTTCAGGAAGGCGGGATCAAGCCCGATATTCGCGTGCCGCAGTTGACGGACCTGGATTATAAAAGCCGTGTGTCAATCCGCGAGTCCGACCTGCGCCGTCATTTGGTCAATGAATTGAAAGACGACAGTAAGGATCTGGAACAGGACATCACCGACGATCCCCGCTTCGCCATGACTGCCGAGCAGTTGAAGGCAAAGGGGATTGAGGATTTCCAACTCTATTACGCCATGGAAACACTTCAACGGCTTGGACCCCGGACGATGAAACTGGCGGCGAAGCCCATGAAGGGCAAAGCTAAGAATTGAGGGTGGTTCCTGCTCCCCGTCATGCTGAACTTGTTTGTGCGCTGCACGCCTTCGGCTCCAGCATCCATCGTGCGGCAAACCCAGAGCATGAACGGCAACATGGACCCTGGAACGAAGTGACCATCGGTCAAACAAGTTCAGGGTGACGGTTTGGGAGCCGTGGCACTGTGTAGTCACTTACAACTTGCCTCAACATGACAGTTCTCTAGATATCACCTCATATGACACCAAAATTTGATACAGCCCATTGGTTGGCATTTTTGTTACCCGCCGCATTGCTGGGCGGCGCTTATGGGTCGCAGTATATTGGCGGGCTTTTCCCGTGTGAGATGTGCTGGTGGCAGCGTTATCCGCATTTTGCCGCGGTGGCGATTGCTCTGGTCGCCTTTGGCGTCAGCAATGCGGGCTTTCGTAAAACTCTCGTCGCGCTTTCTGCTCTCGCCATGGCCACCAGCGCCCTGATTGGCGGATTTCAGGCGGGCGTGGAATATGGCTATTGGGAAGGGCTGACCGCTTGCACCGCAACCATTTCGGGTAGCGGTGATGATTTGCTCAAGTCGATCATGAATGCCCCCTTGGTGCGTTGTGACGTTGCGCCTTGGACCTTATTTGGCATTTCTCTTGCAGGGTATAATTTTCTCTTGTCGTTTGGCGGTGCAATGCTCATCTTGGCGACGATATGGCACAGCAAGAAAATCTAAAGACCTCCGCGCAGCGGACACAGGAAATGGAGCGCATGATTCGCGTGAACCAAGCGGGTGAGTTTGGCGCGAAACGGATTTACGCCGGACAGCTTGCGGTGATGGGCGACCGCACCCCTGCGGCGCGCAGCATCGCGCATATGGCCGAGCAAGAGGAACGCCATCTGAACGCCTTTGACAAGATGATGGCTGAACGCGGCGTCCGTCCCACGGCCTTGCACCCGATCTGGAATGTTGCGGGCTTTGCGCTTGGCGCGGTGTCTGCGGCAGTCGGGCCGGAGGCGGCCATGGCGTGCACCGTCGCTGTCGAGACCGAAATCGACCGCCATTATAGCGAACAACTTGCCGAAATTGGCGATAGTGACCCCGAATTATCGGCGATGATTTTGGATTTTCAAGCCGACGAATTGGAACATAAGGCCACGGCCTTGGCGCAAGGCGCGGAACGCGCGCCTGCCTATCCGTTTATGAGCGCGTTGGTCCGCATGGGTTGCCGCACCGCCATTGCCGTGTCGAAACATATATGAGCTTCATACAGCATTCAGCCTGCGCCGTTCAAAACAGGCCAACACATTCTTGGAGATGATCTCGTGAAAGCAACGGTCAGAATATCGCTCGCGGGCATCGCCTTGATGCTATCGGTTCAGGCGTCGGCGCATGATGCGCCGGCTGCAAAGCCTGGCGATGAAAAAATCAATCAGCTTATCATCTATGGCGACGACAAATGCCCCGAAAGCGTTGGCGATGAAATTGTCGTCTGCGCCCGCATGGGAGAGGCAGACCGCTATCGTATTCCGACCAGCTTGCGCGACGTCCCCAATGACCGGCGCAACGAAGCCATGTCAGAGCGTATTAAATCCTACGAATATGTCGCGGCAAGCGGCACGATGAGCTGCTTACCTTCTGGCGCTGGCGGCTTTACCGGCTGCGGCTTGGCGGAGATTAACAAGGCTTATGCCGAAAAAGCACAAGACCCCGGCATCACCTTTGGCCGCTTGATCGCCGCTGAACGTGCCAAGCGCATGGCGGGCATTGATGCCGAAGCCGCCGAAGTGGAAGCGCGTGTCGTCGAATTTGAAAAAGGTCGCGCCGAGCGG
>Ga0247843_1004676_pt1 | contig 20115 bp, 17 predicted proteins | sample LaCruzMarch2017__FD_192420 | JGI IMG/M metagenome (GOLD analysis project Ga0247843, IMG submission 192420) | Freshwater microbial communities from meromictic Lake La Cruz, Castile-La Mancha, Spain - LaCruzMarch2017_8m | ecosystem: Environmental > Aquatic > Freshwater > Lake | place: Spain...
GTGGAAGGGATTAATAACGCCATCAAGACCTTGAAACGAGGAGCCTACGGGTTCCGAAACTTTGAGCAATTTCGAGAGCGCATACTCGTCAATTTCCTCCAACCACTATAATGCCTGATGAACCATAAAATTGAATAATGCCGAACACCTCAAACGCTGGCAATGGGAAAACTTACAGGTGCGCCAATTCAAACTCAGTATGAAAGGTCTGGAAATTGGTCAGTATCAGCAGGCGGGAGCGATGTTTTTGAACGAAGGCAAGAATATCGTCATTACGTTTTTGGCCGCTACGGCGGTGGTCAACGGGCAGCTTACCCTGGGAGCAATGATGGCTTTGCAATACATTGTAGGTCAGATGAACAGCCCGGTGGAACAGCTAATCCAGTTTGTACAGCACTGGCAGGACGCCAAGATAAGTTTGGAGCGATTGAATGAGATACATGAAGTGGAAGATGAGAGCAGCCCCCTAATCGAATCGTCGAACCGCCCCAATAGGGGAACAACTGTTATTCCCCCTCTGGGGGTTAGGGGACTTGGTATTCACAATCTTTCTTTCACTTACCCCGGCGCGGGAAATGAGCCGGTATTGAAAAACATTAATCTGCATATTCCCGCCGGGAAAATCACGGCGATTGTAGGAACAAGCGGCAGCGGCAAAACGACACTTTTGAAGTTGCTGTTGCGGTTTTATGACTTGCCCACAAGCCCCCTCCCTCATGGAGAAATTTATTTAGGTAATACAAAATTGTCTGCCATACCCCATCGCCAATGGCGCAGCCAATGCGGTACCGTTTTGCAGGATGGGTTTATTTTTTCGGATACCATCGCCAATAACATTGCCGTAGGCGACGAAGTGCCCAATGTTCAGAAACTCCTTTATGCTGTAAAAGTGGCAAACATTCAGGAATTTATTGAATCGCTGCCTTTGGGCTACAATACCAAAATAGGCACCGAAGGCAATGGCATCAGCCAAGGGCAACGACAGCGCCTGCTGATAGCCCGAGCGGTGTATAAAGACCCTGATTTTTTGTTTTTTGACGAAGCCACCAACGCCCTTGACGCTAATAATGAGCGCGTTATTATGGAAAACTTAGAAGAGTTTTTTAAGAGTGGTTCAACAGGACGCCGAACCGTTGTGGTGGTAGCGCACCGATTAAGCACCGTCAAAAATGCCGATCAAATTGTGGTAATGGAAAGGGGAGAAATTGTAGAAACAGGAACTCATTCTGAACTCACAAGGCAAGAAGGTAAGTATTACGAATTGGTTAAGAATCAGTTGGAATTAGGAAATTAATCATGCCAAATCATAACGAAACGATTCATCTGCGCAGCAGTGAAGTAGATGAAATTTTGAGTCAGCCGCCTTCGTGGTTGGTACGTTGGGGGATTACCGTTTTTTTCTTTGTTCTTTTGGTTTTAGTGTTTGTGGGTTGGTTTGTGAAATACCCTGATTTGGTCAAAGGCTCTCTGCGCATTGTGGGAGATGATTTTCCTAAATCAGCCAATGCCAAATCTGACGGCAAATTAGTGAAGCTGTTTACAAAAGAGGGAGATAACGTCCGGAAGGCTCAGCAGTTAGCTTATTTGGAAAGTACTGCCAACCCGGACGAAGTATTGGCGGTAGCAGGAATGGTAGATTCATTGGTAAAATGCATTCAGCGTGACGATTTGGCTAACCTGTATCAATTGCCGATTCCTTTCTATTTCCAATTGGGAGAACTTCAAAAATCATTTCAAGCGTTTCAGGACATGTATACCCGTTCCAGTGCATTGCTGAAAGGAGGCACTTTTGACCAAAAACAAGCCGCTTTACAAAACGACCTCGCCCAACTTAAAATCCTTGAAGACAATCTTCATACGCAAATTATCAACCACAAAGGTGATTTAGAGTTGGCAGAAACCGACCTGCAAATGAATCGGAGTTTACAGAAAGAAAAAGTTGTGGCTGATGTGGAGGTACGCCGTTCTCAAAGTATCTTTATTGCTAAAAAACAGGTGGTTGACCAAGCACAAACCGCCTTTAACAACAACGGAATGGCGCAGAACCAAAAACGGCAGGAGCTGTTGGAGTTAGCAAAAACGCGTATTGAGCAAAAAAATAGCCTTTTTCAAGCTATCAATACCCTTAAAAGCGACATTGAAGCGTGGAAACAACGGTTTGTAGTGATTGCCCCCGTAAGCGGCAAAGTCGCCTTTTTAGCCCCTTTGCAGGAAGGGCAAACCGTAAAAACAGGACAGGAACTGTTTTATGTATTGCCCCAAAATTCGGGTTTCCACGGTGAAATGTATTTGGGGCAGTACAATTTTGGGAAAGTGCAACGAGGCCAGGAAGTCATCGTAAAACTGCCCGGCTATCCGTTTCAGGAATTTGGGTCGGTCCGGGGGGAAATAACCGCCATTTCTGAATTACCCCAAGACAGCCTTTATGTACTCAAAGTTACTTTTCCGCAAGGACTTGTTACCTCTTCCAAGCGCACCATTCTCTTTCGTAACGGCATGAGCGCCACCGGAGAAATCGTAACCGAAGATTTACGACTGATTGAACGACTTTTTTACGATTTTCGGCGAATGTTGAAAAGGTAAAAAGGTTCCGTTTCTCAATCAAACCCAATCGTAATCTCCACCACTTTCGGATTGATTTTTTGCATGGCCGGATTGGAGGATAAAAACGGCCCTTCGCCCATTACATTGTCAGCGATAGCGCCAAGTTTGTCATCTTCGATGTTGTAATAAAATCGAACTACGAGATTCTCCACTTCGTTTTTACCGGCGAGTTTTCCACGCTGCCAATCGGTCGCAAAGCCGCCATAGTCGCACCCAAAGCCTGCAATTTTGAACGGCTTACCATTTATTTTTTCCACTTCCTTCAGGGTCATTCCCATCATGATTCCACTGTCTACCAGCCACTGACTTGGCTTTCCTTGGGCCGAACGAATCATCACGCTCGCGGGCTTTGCGTAGTTGATAGTATCCTTCCACAAAATTTGAGCTTCTTCGGGAGTGCCTTTAAAAACAGTGGTACCTTTTTCGTAAAAACCTTCGCCGATGTAAACCGAATCCCGCACTACATTTTCTGCCCCTAACAGTTGTTTCAACGAAGCCTCGATGCTGTTGGCTTTCACAGTTCCTGCCTGTATGCCTGGAATACAATAAAAATTATTGGGAGCAGTAGAGTCAGTAGCGGCTGTGGCTGTCGAATCTTGGATGCCGGCCGCATTTTTATCACTTTTGGAGCCGCAAGCCCAGATTAAATAAAGGAAAAAGACGAGAAGGAAAAATGACTTCATGAAAGAAAAAAGGGTTAGATAAGGGATTAACGCAAAGTTACAGCAATTAAAGCGCCCTTTGCAATCCGGGTGCAAGCACATAGAGAGGCCGTTAGATAAACTTATTGGGGATTCCGGTTGTTTAAACTTAACTTTGTATCATAAAAAATCATAATTCGCTCATTTTGACTCCTTTCATGGCAGCAATAAATTGCTCATTTTGTGGCAGACGGAAAAACGAAGTCCAGCTACTGCTTTCGGGTATTGATGCCCACATTTGTAACTTCTGTATTGAGCAAGGCTACGGCGTAGTTCAGGAGGAATTGTATCCCAAAAAGAAGAAAGAAAAATCTTCCGCTCCCAAATTCAATCTCATCAAACCCCTTGAGATCAAGCGCTATCTCGACCAATATGTGATAGGACAGGATGAAGCAAAAAAAACGCTTTCGGTGGCGGTTTATAATCACTACAAGCGCCTCATGCAGCCTAAATCGAACGATGATGTACATATTGAAAAAACCAATATCATCATGGTGGGTGAAACGGGCACGGGTAAAACCTATCTGGCACGTACCATTGCCAAGTTGTTGCAAGTTCCTTTCTGCATTGCCGATGCTACCGTAGTTACCGAGGCGGGATACGTGGGAGAAGACGTAGAAACGATTTTGACACGTCTGCTGCAAGCCGCCGATTACAACGCCGAAGCGGCCGAGCGAGGCATTGTATTCATTGATGAAATTGATAAAATTGCCCGTAAAAGCGACAATCCATCCATCACCCGGGACGTAAGCGGTGAAGGTGTTCAGCAAGCGCTTCTGAAACTATTGGAAGGTTCCGTTGTAAATGTACCGCCACAGGGGGGACGCAAGCATCCCGACCAAAAATTGATTCCGCTCAATACCGAAAATATATTATTTATCTGCGGTGGTGCTTTTGACGGCATAGACCGTCACATTGCCAAACGTATCAATTCCCGCCCGATTGGCTTTACCAATGACCGTCGTTTGGGCGAAATTTTTGACAAAGGCAATCTATTGCGTTACATCGCCCCGCAGGACTTAAAATCATTTGGGTTAATTCCTGAATTGATAGGCCGCCTTCCGGCATTGACATATCTTAATCCGTTGGACGGCGATGCCTTACGCCAAATTTTGACCGAACCTAAAAATGCCCTTTCCAAGCAGTATCAAAAACTGTTTAATATGGAAGGCATTAAATTGAAGTTTGACGATGATGTATTCGAATACATTGTAGAACAGGCATTGATGTACAAACTTGGTGCGCGTGGTTTACGCTCTATCTGCGAAGCCATCATGACCGACGCCATGTTTGATTTGCCTTCCATGAAAGAAGTAACTGAATTTACACTTACCCTCGACTACGCCCGCGAGAAATTTGAGCGTTCTTCGCTCTTTGTCTTGAAGTCAGTGGCATAGAATTTTTAGCGTATTTCTTACCGACGAATAGCCCATGAAAGTAAAATTCGTGGGCTATTGTCTTATCTAACCATTACTGAAAGTATGAAAACAATTGTTCTTGTTCACGGTCACGGCGTGGATGCCTCTATTTGGGAAGAATTAAAAAATCAATTGTCTGGAGAATATCAGGTACTGACACCTGATATTTCAACGGAGACCGGCTGCAACAGCATTGAAGAATACGCCGATAGCCTCTATCAATGGCTTCAGGAAAGCGGAATTACCCAATGCGTACTGATTGGTCATTCGATGGGAGGGTACTTAACGTTAGCCTTTGCAGAAAAATACCCTGATGCATTACACGGATTTGGCCTGTTTCACTCTACTGCCTACGCAGATGATGATGCCAAACGAGAACAACGCAAAAAAACGTTGGTATTCATGGAGACTCACGGAGCGGCTGCCTTTATTAAGCAATCAGCCCCTACTATGTATGCCGAGAGTTTTGCGAAAGCACATCCGGATGTAATTAAGAATCACATTGAGAAATATTCACAACTTCCTACCCAAGCAGTCATTGCGGGTTTTAAGGCCATCATGAACCGCCCCGACCGCACACAGGTGCTACAAAATGCCGCTGTTCCTGTGCTGTTTATTTTTGGTCAGGAAGACAAGTTGATTTCGTTTGAAAAAAACATTGGTCTTTCGGAATTGCCCAAGGATGCTCACACGCTTGTATTGGCTGGAAGCGGTCACATGGGGATGGTGGAAGACAGCGAAGCAACGGCAAAAGCAATTCGGGAGTTTATGGAAGTTGTATAAACAGTTGCACTAATACAAGTATTCTTCTTCATGGAAACAACCGTTAAACGGCAATTTTCGAGCAAAATCGCTTTGGTTTTTATTGCCTCTGTGCTGCTTTTTGGAAGCTGCCGAAAAGAAGCCGAGCCAGAATACAGCGTACCCGAAGAAGTAGAACCTTACGTACAGGCGTTTGTCAACGAAGCCAAAGCAAGAGGTTTGGAAATGAAGATTGACAATTTGATTGTAGAATTTGCCCAGCCCGACGGTGATTTTATTTGTGGAATGTGTACAAGCCCCACAAATCATCAAAAACATATCATTATTGGAATTCAAAAATTTTGTTGGAAAGATGCTTCCCCCCAAATGCGGGAAGCATTGGTCTTTCACGAATTAGGGCATTGCTATTTGGCCCGTTTTCACACCACCAAAAAGTTCCCTGACGGTACCTACGCCAGCCTTATGAACCCCGACGATACGGAAGTCTATTCCATTTGTCAGTATCCTATCAACGGGGCTACTGATTGCGACAAACGTCCCCGTCGGCAGTATTATATTGACGAGCTTTTCAACGAAAATACACCTGCTCCCTCTTGGGCTAAGTAACCCACCGTTTGTCATTCTGAAAGAATCTGCGGAACTTTGAAAAGCGTTTCCGACTTCTTTACATAGAACTCGGATTCCACGGATACCCTTCTGCGCGGGCCTCCACGAATTTTACCTACTAAACAACATGCTCTCGAACGAAACTCTATTTTTTGGTGCATTCACGATTTTTGTCATTTTCGTAATGCTGATTGACCTCGGCGTATTTACCAAGCAAAAAAGCCACATTGTTAGTTTTAAAGAAGCAGGAATTTGGAGTGCAGTGTGGGTGGCTTTGTCCATTACATTTTATTTCTTCCTTAAAAAGTACGGCTATTTGGTTCACGATGTCTCAGATATGGCTCATTTACAGACCATAGTGGAAAAATATGCTCAGCACGTAAAACTGATTCCTACTGATTTCGAAGCCAGTTTACAGATTTTTCAAAACAACATGGCCCTCGAATACATCACGGGTTATTTGGTTGAATATTCGCTCTCTGCCGACAATATCTTTGTCTTTATTTTGATTTTCAGCTCCTTTGGGGTTCATGAGAAGTTCTACAAAAAAGTGTTGATTTGGGGAATTTCGGGCGCGGTCATACTTCGTTTTATCTTCATTTTTGTTGGAGCAGCCCTGCTTCAAAAATTCGATTGGATTATTTACATTTTCGGTGCGTTCTTGGTCTATACGGGTATCAAAATATTGTTTCAGAAAGAAGAAGATGAACAAATTGATCCTAATAACCATTTTGCCGTAAAATTTGCTTCCAAGTATTTCAACGTCTATCGTCGGAATGTGGTTGACCACTTTTTTATCTTTCACAAGCGGTATAAAAAATGGTACATCACTCCCATTTTTGTCGTAGTTATCGTAATTGCCTTTACTGATTTGATTTTTGCCGTTGATTCTATTCCTGCGATTTTCTCCATTACCAAAGACCCCTATATCGTCTTTTTCTCCAACGTTTTTGCCATTATGGGACTACGTTCGATGTTTTTCTTCCTGTCTAGTATCATGGACAAGTTCCATTATTTGAAACCCGGACTGGGCATTTTGCTTTCATTTATCGGCCTTAAAATGTTAGCACACCCCTACTTAGAAGCATGGGGTTTCAAAACCATTTACTCGCTTTACATCATCATCGGGATTTTGGCCGTGGCCGTTCTTGCGTCTTTATTGTTTCCTAAAAAAGAAGAACCTGTTAAAGTTTCCGCAAAATGATTTATCACATTGTCTTTCCTGACTATTGGGCAAAGTTTGAAGGTGCTTCTGAGTACTTCAGCGAAACATTTGAGGTAGAAAAATTCATTCACTGCAGCCGCAAAGAGCAACTTGCGGGGGTTTTGGAACGGTTTTTCGCAGGAGTAAATGACCTGCTCATCGTAGAAATTGACGAATCAAAACTCACCTCCCCTTTACTGTACGAAGCCGTCCCCGACAGCGAAAAAACTTTTCCTCATATTTTTGGACCTATAAATAGGGCAGCGATTGGGAGGATTGGGAACGTTAACGGATTTTACGAATGATTTAGTTTTCTTATTCTTTAGGGTGGAATGCTTAAGGCCTGTTTTTGGGAAAGCTTACCTCTAAGCATTCGATTTTTCCTTTTAGCTTTTCGGTTGATTTTTCCAGTTTAGACTTTGCTCTTACGATTTCATTCTTCTGCCAATCCTTACCCGCAAAAAACTGCGGTAACTAACGTAGTGAGGGCAAGAGCGATTGCTGCGATCTAAAGAGAAAATTTACTACAACACCATTACAAACGTAGTTCCCCTTCCTACCTCAGACGAGACCGTCAGCGAGCCGCCGTGTTGCTGTAAGATTTGACGGGAAAGACTAAGACCTATACCAGAGCCTGTTTTTTTGGTGGTATAAAAAGGAATAAAAATTCGCTCCAAGGCTTCCGGTTCAATCCCCGAGCCATTGTCAACTATTTCGATATACACCCGTTGATTCATATCTGAATACCCACGAATACTGATGGAAGGATGGGAATGTCCCTGCAACGCTTCGATGGCATTTTTGATTAGGTTGATAAGCACTTGCTCTATTTGGTCGGCGTCCGCAGTAATAATGAGAGTATCCGGCAAAATAGTGACGGTGGTAACAATAAACGCTTCCTGCAAACTTTTTTGAAACAGTTGAAGAACGCCGTTGAGCAGTTCTTTGGCAGGCATTTCTACAAAAACTGGTTTAGGTAATGTAGTAAAATCGCGATACGCATTAACGAATTGAATAATACCTGCACTGCGTTTTTCTAATGTTTGAAGTGCTTCCTTTAAATCCTGTAATCCTTCATTTTCGGGAATTTCGGGAGCGATATCCAACTGCACAATTTCTTTCATCGTCCCCACCAACGACAATATCGGCGTAAGTGAGTTCATGATTTCGTGCCGCAAAACCCGCGTAAGGTTTTGCCAAGCTTCAATTTCTTTTTGCTGTAATTCTGACTGAATGTTTTGAAGTACCACAATCCGTAACACTTTCCCGCGCAACTGTATCTGCGTGGCCTGTACCGATAAGGATTCGTCATCGGAGGTTTGGTACAACTGACGGACCCCCGTACGAAGCGTGGCAATCAGCGTAAACAACTGTGGATGCGGTTCATGCAAATCTTCCAACTGCCGTAACCGATAGATACCCAACATTTTGAGTGCGGCACTATTGACAAGTTCTACGCGCCCGTCACTGCCAAAACTGATAAGCCCCGTACTAATTTGCTGAACAATGGTATTGAGGTATTGCAAATTGGCCTCTTTTTCGGCCCGAGCCACGCGAAAAGCTTCCAACACTTCATTGAATTGTTGATTGATTTCGCGGAAGCTCTCCCCCATTTTATCATCGGAGCGAAATTTAACCGCAAAATCTGAATACCTGACCGACTCAAAAAAGCGGGCCAATTTACGATTGACGTTGGTCACATAATGGTATAACTGCAACGTAGCAATGCCACTTAACAGCCCCAACAGACTGACCATGGTCCATTGTTGTTTTTCGCCAAAATAAACCGCCGCGCCGACACAAATCACCAGCCACCCAACGCGCCACAGTACTCCAATTGAGAAATGCTTCATAGCTCGTATTTTTCCATGCGCCGATAAAGTGCCTGCCGTGAAAGTCCCAACTCCCGAGCTACTTCGGTGATATTGCCGTTGTATTTTTTCATTGCCTTCACAATCAACTGTTTTTCCATTTCTTCTAACTGATACGTTTCCGTAAACTGCGATGTTTCCGTAAACGCATTTTGGAAGAAATCTTCGGGTTGTAACGTATTTTGTTGCGTCAAAATCACGGCTCTCTCTACTGCACTTCTCAATTCCCGCACATTACCCGGCCAATTGTAGCGTTGCAGCTGCTTGATTAAAGCCGCACTGAGTGTAGTAACAACGCGCTTGTATTGATGACGGTATTGTTTCAGAAACAACTCTGCCAAAGGCACAATGTCTTCGAGCCGCTCGCGTAAAGGAGGAAGCCGGAGTTCGATTGTATTGATACGATACAACAAATCCTGCCGAAAGGTACGCTCGGCCACCATTTGTCCGATGGGTTGATTGGTCGCGCAAATAATGCGTACATCAACCAAACGGGGTTTGTTGGAGCCTACACGCGTCACAGTTCTATTTTGCAAAACAGTAAGCAATTTCGCCTGCATTTGGAGTGATAAGTTGCCAATTTCGTCCAAAAACAAGGTACCTCCGTGGGCTTCTTCAAAACGTCCCGCACGGTCTTCCTTAGCATCGGTAAAAGCACCCTTAACGTGTCCGAACAACTCACTTTCAAACAAGCTTTCAGGCACTGCCCCTAAATCCACAATGACAAAAGGTTTATCCAAACGATTGGATTTTTGGTGAATAAGTTGGGCCAAATCGCTTTTTCCCGTTCCATTTTCTCCTAAAACCAATATCGTAGCATCTGTCGCGGCTACTCGTTCGACCGTGTCATAGAGTTGTTGCATTACAGGACTTGAAGCCAAAAAATTGGGTTGGGATACCGCTCCTTTAGTCACTGTTTTAGGACCTGTGGCTGCCGGTTGGCCTCCTGCCTGTACTTTTCCATCAGCTCTTTTTTGAACAGCAGCCTGCATAGTCGCCAGGAGTTTTTCGTTTTCCCAAGGTTTCAGGACAAAGTCCATGGCTCCCGATTTCATGGCTCGAACGGCCATTTCTACGTCTCCGTACGCTGTAAAAAGTACGACTACTGCCAAAGGGTCTATGTCCAGAATACGATCCAGCCAGTCAAAACCTTCTTTGCCGCTAATGACATCACGGGTGAAGTTCATATCGAGCAAAATGGCGTCATAATTGCCATTGGTCACTAAAAAAGGAATGCGTTGTGGTTTTTTTTCGATGTCCACCTGACTAAAATGACGTTTGAGCATTAACTTGGCGGCACTCAAGACGTCTACATCGTCGTCAACGATTAAAATTTTGGCTGTCTGCATTTGAAATAATTGTGAATGAGCGAATTAGAGAATTTTACAAATAAAGGTTCTTTTTCTCAATAATTTACTTTACCCAATAAGAGTGCCAAAATACAAAATATCTCATTATCAACCTTTAAGCAAAAAGGCACTTTTTAATCTTGTCCAAACCCGTACAACCTATGTCCGAAAACGGACAATTTCAAAATTTTATCACCACAACAAATAGTTAATAACCAACAACTTACGTTCCCGGCACGGGTATTGAAAGAATACTGTTCAGAACTCATACAGCCATAAAAACAAGGACTTAGAAATTTAGTTTAGATTAGAGAAGCATGGGCCAGACAAGGCGTTGTTGTTAACAGCCATTTTGTTTAAAAATTTTTAAAATCAATTGGATCAAATTAATCAATCATGGAAGTTAGAAATCCTCTCATCGGCCAACCCACAAGCAGTAATGCTCAAGGCTCAATGGATCGTGTACGTAAAAAGAAATTTTGGAACACCCAACGCATTGCCATTTTTGGCGGAGGAGGCGCACTGTTAGCCTTTATTGTTTATCAATTATTTTTTTCGGACAAACGCTCAAAACTGAATGTAGAAGCTGAAAAGCTGACAGTATCAGCCGTTACAACCGGTTCTTTTGATGAGTTCATTGTAGTCACCGGCGTTGTACAACCTCTGAAAACCATCCGTCTTGATGCTATCGTGGGTGGATACGTGAAAGAAAAAATTGTGGAAGGCGGCAGCATGGTAAGTCAGGGACAGGTATTGCTCAAACTTGAAAATCAAAACTTAAAACTGAACTTTTTACAGTCAGAAACAGAAGCCAGTCGACTGGTAAACGACCTTCAAAATACGCGTCAACAGTTAAGAGTCCAACGGTTTACGATTCGCCGGACCCTCAATGAACTTGATTTCAGAATTGACCAAGCCAAAGACATTTACGACCGAAATCAAAAACTGTTTAAAGACAAAGTGGTTCCTGAGTCCGAATATTTGAAATCAAAACGTGACTACGAACTTTTGGTGAAACAACGAGAAATCGAAACCGAATCTCAAACGTATCAGGAAGAAAACGCCAAAATGCAAATCACGCAATTGGAAGGTACACTTACCCGTACGCAAAAAAACGTAGAGCTTTGGCGTCAAACTCTTGACAATTTGGTAGTAAAAGCTCCCGTAGGCGGTATGCTTTCTTCGATTGACGTGGAAGTTGGTTCCAACATCAGCCAAGGTCAAAATATTGGTCAAATCGATGACCTGAATGGCTTCAAAATGCGAGTAGCGGTTGATGAACACTATATTTCACGCATTTTCGCTGGACTAAAAGGTAGTTTTGATTTTAATGGCAAAGAAAATGCGCTGGAAATCACTCGCATTTATCCTGAAGTTCGTAATGGGCGCTTTGAGGTAGATATGCGTTTTTCCAACGGTGCTCCCGAAGGTATCAAACGCGGACAATCTACCCCTATTCGTCTGGAATTAGGAAAAGCTGAGAAAGCAACCCTCTTACCGGTGGGCGGATTCTTCTCCGATACCGGAGGTAACTGGGTCTATGTATTGGACAACAGCGGCAAGAGAGCTATTAAGCGTAATATCACACTTGGGCGTAAAAACCCTGAGTTTTATGAAGTCTTAGAAGGTCTTCAAACCGGAGAAAAAGTGATTACAAGTTCTTATGCCAACTTTGGAGATAAGGAAGTATTGGAAATGAAATAGCCCCCATCGGGGCGGTCCGCCGCTGCGGCTTAAACAGCCGATTATTTCGAGGAAAACACATAAACCAAAAAACGCTTCCCCTTGCGTTCCCTCATCGGGGGTTAGGGGGCTAACAATGATAAAAACAACCAACCTTCAAAAAATCTTCACTACTGAAGAAGTTGAAACAACAGCCCTGAATGGTATTGATGTACAAGTTAACGATGGAGAATTTGTTGCCATCATGGGACCTTCAGGTTGTGGAAAATCTACTTTGCTCAATATCCTGGGTTTGTTGGATAACCCTTCCGAAGGCAGTTATGATTTTCACGGCACAGAAGTCGCTCAATTATCGGAACGTCAGCGCGCTCAGTTGCGCAAGGGAAATATCGGCTTTGTATTTCAGAGCTTTAACCTGATTGATGAACTGACAGTGTATGAAAATGTTGAATTGCCTTTATTATATTTAAAAATACCGGCTGCCCAACGCAAAGAAAGCGTTGAAGCTGTGCTGACCCGCATGAATATCATGCACCGTCGCAATCACTTCCCTCAACAACTATCGGGTGGACAGCAGCAACGTACCGCTATTGCGCGTGCGGTGGTAGCCAAACCCAAATTAATTTTGGCCGATGAGCCTACGGGTAACCTTGACTCCGCCAACGGTGAAGAAGTAATGAAACTCCTTACCCAACTCAACGATGAGGGTACGAGCATCATCATGGTAACTCACTCGCCCTATGACGCAGGTTTTGCCCATCGTATCATCAATTTATTTGACGGCAAGGTCGTGACCGAAAAAGTACGCGTATAAGTACATTTCATCATAAAACAGCGTATGTAAAGGCATAGGACAGCGTTCCTCTGCCTTCTCCATTATACCCAAAATCCATGCAGCCATGATAAGAAACTACTTCAAAATTGCCGTTTTCACGATAGGCCATTAAGCCATGCGTACTGCTTTGATGAATCCTGTGACAAGTTTGAGATTAGAGTAAAATCTATTATTTAAACACCTCAGCCAGGCTGATTTCAATATTCAGATTAGCGTCTTTAAGCATCTCTATGTTATGAAAAAACGAGTAATTAAAGGGATTGTCATACACTAAAATTGCCTGTAAATCGGGAACAACAATCCAGCATGATTTTACGCCAAAATAAAAGTAAGGCTCTAATTTACTAACCATGTCTTTGGTGCTTTGCGAAGGCGATTGGATTTCGATTGTTAATAAAGGAGCATCGGTTCGACGTGAAGGGTCGTTTTTATAGTCCAACTCGCTCATTGGGTACAAAACCAAATCGGGGGTACTGCCATCGGGCTTTGTATCTAAAGTAACTTCGCTCGCAATACGGTATTGGTTTGGATATTTTATTGCAAGTTGAACTATCAAATTAGCTTGAATAGCTCCATGAATTAAAGTAGGCATAGGTTTTTTTCGTTCGATTTCGTATTGCGAAAGCTCTTTGAGTGGCAATACGGTTTCAGCTGATAATTCCATAATGATTGATTTTTTACCAAATATACAAAAACCCATACAGCTATGCTACGTAACTACCTTAAAATTGCCCTGAGAAACCTGCTCAAAAACAAGGTTTACAGTTTTATCAACATCACTGGTTTAGCTTTAGGAATGGCCTGCAGCCTTATGATTATGCTCTGGGTGCAGGACGAGGTAGCCATGGATGCCTTTCATACCAACGGCGCTCGGCTGTACCGCGTGATGGAAAATCAGTACTATTCGGGTAAAATAGAAACGTATTCTTCTACGCCGGGAGTTTTAGCCGAAAACATTGTGAAGGACATACCAGAAATCGAAAAAGCAAGTCAATTTTTGTGGGAAGAGGAACCGCTTTTTACCGTGGGCAATAACTTTGACAAAGAAAAAGGGCGCTATGTACAGGGTGATTTCCTGACGATGTTTAGCTTTACTCTTGAAAGAGGAGATGCTAAAACGGCACTTAAACGTCCGGACGGGATTGTCCTTTCTAAAAAATTAGCCAATAAATATTTCCCCAGCCAAGACCCGTTGGGAAAAACGATTCGGATTGACGGGAAAGAGGATGTGATGGTAACGGGAGTTTTGAAAGAAGTTTCTGAGCATTCTTCCGTCAAATTCGATTTTTTGATGAGCTTTGACCGTTGGCTGAAAAACAACAATTGGGCCAAAGAATGGGGAAACAACGGGCCGCGTTGCTACGTACTGCTTTCCAAAAATGCTTCTTTAGCCAAAGTAAACGCCAAAATTAAAGGCTACATCAAGTCCAAAAACAAAGACAGCAACGTAGAGTTGTTTCTGCAATCTTTTCCCGAATCTTACCTGTACTCTAACTGGGATTCGGGAAAACAAAACGGCGGACGGATTGAATACGTCACCATTTTTTCGATTATCGCGATTGTCATTTTGGCCATTGCCTGTATTAATTTCATGAATTTAGCCACGGCTCGGTCGGTCAAACGCGCCAAGGAAGTGGGCGTGCGTAAGGTAGTAGGAGCAGCCAAATCAATTTTAATGGGTCAATTTATCGGAGAAGCCATTTTGATTGCCTTTTTTGCTTTATTACTTTCTCTTTTAATTGTCTTTTTATTACTGCCCACTTTTAACACCCTTACCGAAAAACAACTGAACCTTAACTTTGCTGACCCTACCTTCCTGCTGGTGCTTGTCGCATTTACGCTCATCACTGGATTGGTTGCGGGTAGTTATCCCGCCTTATTTATGTCATCACTAAATCCGGTGGTAGTGCTAAAAGGGGCGTTGAAGTTCAAACCCAGTGCTACTTATTTCCGCAAAGGGCTGGTTGTGTTTCAATTTTGTCTCTCAATTATTCTGATTGTGGGCATGATTATCGTATATCGGCAGATTGAATACATTCAAACCAAAAACATTGGGTTCGACCGCGAAAATCTGATTTACTTGCCATTAGAAGGCGATTTAGCCAAAAGTTTTGCCACGTTTAAGCAGGAATTACAAAATCAACCGGGGATTAAATCGGTTACCTGTTCCCAATCAACTCCACTTGAAGTAGGCTCTTCAACGCAGGGAGTGAGGTGGCCCGGAAAAGATACAACACAACTGTTGCTGTTCGCTAACAATGCCATTTCTTACGATTACATCAAAACGATGGGCATAAAACTCATTGACGGCAGAGATTTCAGTCCCGAATACGGTACCGACACGACTAATTATCTCATCAATGAAGCCAGTGCCAAGAAAATAGGTTACAAAGACCCAGTCGGCAAAGAGTTGACGATGTGGGGCCGTAAAGGGACTATCATAGGTTTGATGAAAGATTTTCACTACAATACTCTTCACGCTGCCATTGAACCGCTGATTTTACGATTACAACCCAAAACCGAGAGTTGGGGCGTCGTGATTGTCCGTACAGAACCCGGGCAAACCCCCAAGGCCATAACGAGTACGGAGAAAGTTTTTAAGAGATTTAACTCCAATTTTCCCTTTAAATATTTGTTTGCCGACCAAGAATATGCTAACCAGTACAAAAGCGAAAACATAGTTAGCAAGCTCTCCAATTATTTTGCCTTTTTAGCCATTTTTATCTCGTGTTTAGGACTTTTCGGCTTGGCTGCTTTTACGGCGGAGCAACGAACCAAAGAAATCGGCGTACGCAAAGTACTCGGAGCCACTATCCTCAATCTGGTAGGAATACTGTCGGTTGATTTTATTAAATTGGTACTGATAGCTACTTTTATCGCTTTTCCGGTGGCATGGTATTTTTTGAAAAATTGGCTTGAAAAATACGCGTACCGTATTGAAATACAATGGTGGTATTTTGCCTTAGCCGCCATTGCCGCTGTCGTTATCGCTTTGCTTACGGTGAGCTATCAGGCCATTCGAGCGTCGTTGATGAATCCGGTAAAATCATTAAAAACGGAATAATAAATTTAACAGACCATCTCAAACATGAAAACTATCTCAATTCTCAGCTTAGCCCTCGTTAGCTCGTTGGCTATTGCCCAACATCGTTCGATTACCAGCAACACCAACGACGATGGTAAAACAATGTCTATCCGTATTCATGGTACCATCGACGGGAAACCCATTGATTTTGACCGTACTTACGACGTTGCCAATTTAAGTATGACGGAACGGAAAGAATTGCGAGCTCACATCCTTGATTCATTGGGCCTTGATATGCCTGTGCCGCCAACACCACCTACTCCTCCAACACCCCCTACGCCGCCTATCCCGCCAACACCACCCACTCCGCCAATACCGCCTGTTCCACCCATTGAGTCTTCTGATTCTTATGGAGTTTCCTCTCAAAGCACTCATAAACATACGCAAACAACGACCGGTACCGATCAGCTTTTTGACAAAGAAGTTAAATACAGTGCTGAATCCAGGCAGCTGTTTGTCCATTATCGCTATATAAAGAATGGTGAAGAAGTGCTGTATGAGCGGACGCTGAACGCACCCAACAAATCAGCCGCCGAACGGCAACGGATTGTAGAGGGCATTGAAAAGGAACTGGAGTTGCCTGCGAAGAAGAAATAACCCATTTTAACTTATCCACCCATTTTTACCGAATAGAAAAATATTATTCTGGTTGCTTCCGGAAATCGTACACTTTCTGTCCAGAACTGAACAGAAAGTGTACGATTTCGGACAATCTCTGTCCCATAAAACAGTCTAATTCAGCCACCAAGGCACTTTTAAGCAACCGGCAAAGGATTTGTTCTACAAAAGTTAATTATATCTCTTTTTTATGAAACGGACGTACTTAGGCGAATTTGAGGAAATTGTACTTTTAACCGTTGCCGTCCTTGGTCAAGGTGCATACGGCGTTGCCATCACCGACGAACTCGACCGTCAGACGGGGCGGGCAGTGAGCATCAGTGCGGTACACGCCGCTTTGCATCGTCTGGAGGAAAAGGGAATGCTTTCCTCTCACATGGGCGACGCCACCGCCGAGCGCGGCGGGCGACGCAAGCGACTTTTCAGCGTAACAGCCCTTGGCAGCAGAACGTTGCAGGAAGTGCGTGAGCAACGCAATCGCCTTTGGGATTCCATCGCGCCCCAGTCATTGCCCGCATTCGGTATTGTAATGTAAAAAAATGGCCATAAAACCCAAAAACGCCAATCCACCTCGCTGGGCTGAACGCCTGCTCAAATTCTTCTGCGCACCTCATCTTTTAGAGGAAATAGCGGGGGATTTAGAAGAGCGGTTTCAACGGCATATGCTGCTGTTTGGACCCAAAATAGCCCGACGACAATACGCGTGGAATGTCCTGAGTTTTATTCGTCCTTTTGCTTTAAAACGTAAAAAATCTGAGTATCCAACAAGCTTTTTAGACAGCCCAACTATGCTACGGAATTATTTCAAAATTGCTTTCCGAAACCTCGTCAAAAACAAGGTTTACTCATTTATCAACATTGCCGGTTTATCGGCCGGCATGGCCGTAGCGATACTCATCAGCCTTTGGATTTGGGACGAAGTATCGTTCAACAAATACCATCAAAACTACGACCGCATTGTACAAGTCATGCAGCACGTGACCAACAACGGCGAAGTGCAAACGTGGCCGAATACGCCGCTTCCGTTGGCCGAAGAACTGAGAAAAAGTTACGGCAGCGACTTTAAACACGTGACAGTGGCGCAGGATGCAAACAGTATCCTGTCGTATGGCGAAAAGAAATTCAGCAAAAAAGGGGCCTATTTTGAACCTCAAATCACCGAAATGCTGACCCTAAAAATGCTGAAAGGCACAAGAAACGGCATCAAAAACCCTAACTCTATCCTGCTGTCTGAATCCGTAGCCAAGACCTTTTTCGGAGAGGCCGACCCCTTGGATAAAATCATAAAAATGGACAACCAAACGGATGTAAAAGTAACGGGAGTGTATGAGGATTTGCCGCAGAATTCTGATTTTCACGATCTGGCATTTATAGCCCCGTGGCGATTATATTACAATAACAATGAATGGGTCCGGACAATGGAAAACCCATGGCGACCCAATGCATTTCATATTTATGCTCAACTCATTCCAAACGCTGATGTAGCCACCGTTTCTCACAAAATTAAAGACGCTAAGCTGAATAAGGTCAGTAAAGAATTGGCCAAGAAAAAACCAGAGGTTTTTCTGCATCCCATGAGCCAATGGCATTTATACTCTGATTTTAAAAATGGCGTAAATACAGGCGGTAAAATCCAATACGTATGGCTGTTTGGCATCAGCGGTCTGTTTGTGCTGTTGTTGGCCTGTATCAATTTCATGAATTTGAGCACGGCTCGCAGTGAAAAACGCGCCAAAGAAGTAGGAATTCGCAAAGCGGTAGGCTCGGTTCGTGCCCAAATTGTCTACCAGTTCCTTTTTGAATCCCTTTTAATGGGGTTCCTCTCCTTTATCTTCGCTTTGCTTTTGGCGCAACTCATTCTGCCTTTTTTCAATAGTGTGGCCGACAAAACCATGTCTATTCCGTGGGGCAACCCTTTGTTTTGGTTCACAGGGCTAGGCTTCAGCTTGCTTTGTGGATTGGTAGCGGGCAGCTATCCGGCCTTTTATTTATCCTCGTTTCAACCCATAAAAACTCTGAAAGGAACTTTCAAGGCGGGACGTTGGGCATCCATGCCGCGTAAAGTGTTAGTGACAATACAGTTTACCGTTTCCGTTACACTGATTATCGGTACCATCATTGTGTTTCGACAAATTAAGTTCGCGCAAAATCGCCCTATGGGTTATGACAGTGACGGCTTAGTTGTGCTACCCATGTACACTTCCGAAATTCATACCCATTTTGACGCCGTAAAGAGAGAATTGACCGAATCAGGAACAATCTCAGAAATGGCCGAAGCGGGAAGCCCGCCCACGGAGAATTATTCAAGCACCAGTACGATTGAATGGAAAGACAAAGACCCGAATCTATCCGTCGATTTTCATACAATAGCTATCTCGTTTGACTATGGCAAAACCATCGGTTGGTCTTTCAAAGAAGGACGTGATTTCTCCAAAGCATTTTCCACCGACTCCACGAGACTGATTTTAAACGAAGCGGCGGCGAAATTTATGGGCTTGAAGAATCCGATAGGCGAGTCCATCAAATGGTATGGCACTCCCTACAAAGTAATCGGCGTAGTGAAAGACCTGATCACTCAATCTCCCTACCAACAGATAAAACCTTCCATTTACTATTTGGACCCATATCCGGGAGGGGTTATTGTCTTAAAAATCAACCCTTTGACAAGTGCGAAAAAAGCATTGAGCAACGTAGAAACGGTTTTCAAAAAGTTTAACCCTTCCCAACCTTTTGAATATCAGTTCGTAGATGGAGAATATGCCAAAAAGTTTGACAATGAAGAACGCATCGGCCAATTGGCTACCTTTTTTGCCATTCTCGCCATTTTCATCAGTTGTCTGGGAATTTTCGGTTTGGCGTCTTTCATTGCTGAGCAACGCACCAAAGAAATCGGCATTCGGAAAGTACTGGGCGCATCAGTGACCAATTTATGGCAAATGCTCTCCAAAGACTTTGTCATTTTGGTTCTCATCTCGTGTATCATTGCGGCTCCTATCGCTTATTATTTCTTACAGGAATGGTTGCAGAAATATACCTATCGCACCGAAATCTCCTGGTGGATCTTTGCCGTGGCGGGCGTCGGAGCATTGCTAATTACACTTCTGACTGTCAGTTTTCAGGCCATTAAAGCTGCGTTGATGAATCCGGTGAAGAGTTTAAAAACGGAGTGAAAAAGAGTGTAAAGTGTAGGGGTTAAAGTGTAAAAAATGTGAAATTGGTACTTTATACCGCACAGTCCCGTTTAACCCCTACACTATAATACGGTACACAATGAATAAGTGAGGTAAAAGAAGTGTTGTTGTTGTGCAACCAAAACAACGCAAAATGTACGCTCACTTATTGAACAAATTTAAGGAAAACCATCCGGAATGGAAAGCAG
>Ga0247843_1004678_pt1 | contig 20107 bp, 18 predicted proteins | sample LaCruzMarch2017__FD_192420 | JGI IMG/M metagenome (GOLD analysis project Ga0247843, IMG submission 192420) | Freshwater microbial communities from meromictic Lake La Cruz, Castile-La Mancha, Spain - LaCruzMarch2017_8m | ecosystem: Environmental > Aquatic > Freshwater > Lake | place: Spain...
CAGAAATTGGAGCGCTGTTGCAGTTGTCAAATTAAATCCCTTGAAAGAAAAAGAAAAGCAAACTACGAATACAAAACATCAACTCGCAAGTTGATCGACCCGACAACTATCCTGAAATTTTCCGCAACCGATGTGGCCTCCGATAAACTGTGCAGTGGCCTTCGAGGCAGTCGAGTCGTTAGTTACTCTTTCGGCTATGCCTCCTCGAATTCCCGCGGCTCCCAGCAAGTTGACCGAAGCGTCGACTCCCATGTAGGAGCCTTCGATACTGGAGTTTGAATCGTGATTGATTCGGACGATGATGGCTGGCGCAGCGAGAGTTGGTGAAAGCCACGAGGTTCTTGCCGTGATTTTGGTTTTGAAGATAGGGACTACTTTAGTGATTGTTTGACTTTTGATACTACCGAATTTTGGTCCTAAACCAAAATTGGCAATCTGAAAAGTTCGACCCATAAACATGGGATCTCGAAGAGTCAGTTTGATAATAATTTCTTTGCAAAGCATGTATCCACCTTCGAGAATCAAGGCTCCAGCTTCGATTCCGCCACACATCAGATAGGTTCTTTTTGTCGACGAGGCCGTTGAGACCGGCAATACCGCTGGCAAGGTTCCAGCCGCTTCGACTGCTTGCTCAGCTAACATTTTATTCATCGCAGCTTCCTGTTTTTCGGACAGTTCGAGGGTGGCGTTTTCCAGTTCCAAATTTGGCCCTTGATAAGCTGTCATCGTTTCAGCAGTTGCGGGTGAATTGCAGAGAAAAAAAACTGCACTTAACAACAAAATAGATATCGAAGAATTTTTCATGAAATGCCTCCAAAGCATGAGTGAATTGCAAAATGGTTCAATGAATCTGGTTTGCAAAAGCAGATCTCGGCATTTCACTTTCTAACATCTTGATATGATTGGGCTGGATCTTCGAAAGTTGCAGCAGCGAAAGTAAATTGTCACTCACCTGCCACTGGCTTTGACAGCCAGGATTCGTTGGATATCGACTTCATTGTGTCCTTGACCCGTGAACAGTCCAGTGGTCTGTTCACCCTGTCCTCGCTCTATTGAGCGAGCTGTCATTGGTGTATTTCTAGGTCCTTATGGATTTGTACCTTTTGAAAGCGGAACTTGAGTTTGCAGATTAAGTGGCCAAGTCCCCTCCTGGGCATAAAGATGCTGTGATTACCTAACTTCTTGATGAGTCGGTGGTCCGACCTCCTTCCTTGCAACTGAACTTAGAAAGTCTCTGTACTCCGCAAGATTTTGAGAAATGGGGCGTTTGTTCATATAAAAAATGTTCTTAGAGAAGCCTGCACAGTGAATATCTTTTTCACTCGTTTGATCGAGCACCTGCTGCGACTTTCTCCCTAAAAAGTTGATGATCCGGGACTGAGTTCCACTAGAGATCTTCTGCAGCTGATCAGGCAAATGATCTTTACCCAAAAGATGGCTTGTTCCGTAAAGAATTACATATTTAGATTGAGGATTTTTTATTGCATCTTTTGCAATTACCTCTGCAGCGAATTTATCCCTTTCCTTATATCGGTTATTCAGGGCATTGATCGGTGGGCTTTCTCCTGCGAGTACTCGTGTTCCTGTTGATTTAGCAAATTCAAGCAGTCGGATGACATTTTCCCACTTCCACCCTCCTGAGTTCTCTAAAAACCCAATCTTCCTTTTCAGTTCCGCAGATGATAATTTCTCTTCAAGAAAAGAATTAAGATGCATTTGGTGTTCATGTCTTACTGATTCAAGAACCAAAGTGACCTTTTGATCACGCTTCTTTTTTTTAATCTGATGGATGAACTGCTGAGCAAGCAATGAAGACTCATCATTGACGTGATTGTCTCCGACAAATATGAATCGAGATTGGCTCGCCCTTTTAACAATGCCTTTACATCTGACTTTGGTAGCCGACTCGCTTTCTAAATCGTCGTAGTATTCATCAAAATAGGATTTAAAATCTACTCTATTTTCAAGCTGCTCAACTTCTTGGCTCAACTCTCTAACTTGGCTGATAGAGTTGAAAGAGAGCAACAAAATGCCCGCAAAAAAATATCTGCCAATTGTTGAGTAGTTGAAGCTCATAATATTTTCTGATGCAAGACTATGACCAGTAACATAGGCCATAGTAAGAACTCGTAGGAGTTCAAATCGCGTCTATTTTTTTGACAACCGCATCCTTCTGTCTCACCTTTTTCGTTCTATCTTGGTTTCGTATAAATCATTGAATCTGTGCTGGGATGAATCTTGAGTTTAAGTATACCGTCGCACAAGCACTTCCCAGCGATGAATTTCCCGCGCTTCCCGCGCTTCCCGCAGGCGAGGTTGCTCATCACCCACAGGTTGTGCAAATGCCTCCCGTCTAAATCGCTTTAGCACCGCTCATGACCGATACCTTTTCTTCAGCTGCTCGAAAAGTATCTGCTCTGACTCCCGATCCATGGGGCCTGCTTGGGGAATAATCATGGACCAAAATTGAGTTCTATTTTCGTTTACAGTAATTCTGAGGCAGCCATCAGGCAGGATCTCAAAGTGAGATTTTGCAACCCCATTTTCGGTAAAACTATTTGTGAGGCAACTCGCAGTTGTCTGATTTAGAGATTCCGATCAAACCCAGAATCCCAATTCACCTTCAAATCAAATTAGTTTTGAGTTCCCTGATTCGTCCATAAGCATCTGAAATTATTAAAAAATAAAAATACTTCTAAAGTTTTAACGCAACGTGTCGATAAGCTCACTAGACTGTTGTCGAGGACTAAAAAGATCCGGTCTGTGGGCAGAGAGCTCAAAGCAAGGGTGACTCCCTTGTGGAAAGTTTAGCGGAGGTGGCTTCCCTCTTCTAAATCCTTTCCGAGCCCTCCGGTGTTGGCTCTGCATTTCGCAGTGGCGAGCACCGTTTCTTTTCTCTTTAAAGGGAGGATGCTCCATGGGATTGCGTATAAATACCAACTTAGCGGCCAACGCCGTTCATCGCCTGATATCAAAGTCTCAACGTGAGACTGTCAGTACGATGAAGCAATTGGCAAGCGGAAATCGCTTCGCAGATATCTCTGAAAATGCGGGCGACTATGCTATCTCGGAGCAACTGCGCGGTCAAATCGCCAGCCAAAAAGCTGCACGCAGAAATGCGGACAATGCTATCTCCTTTGCGGCCATCGCCGAGGGTGGCCTCAGCGAACAAACTAACATTCTGATTCGTTTGCGCGAAATCTCGATTCAATCGGCCAGCGATACCTTTGATGATCGCGAACGAGAAATGCTCGATATGGAATTTCAGCAGCTGAATCTGGAGCTGGACCGAATCGCGAAATCCACACAGTTTTCCTCACAGAAACTGCTGGCAGGTGACGAAAAAGAATATGAATTCCATATCGGTGCTTACGGCGAGGAAGAGGACATTGTTCGCTACAAATCTGACACGAACACAACCACTCAGGCACTTGGTACGAATGGTTTGGGAGTGAGTGATAAACAAGATGCGCGGGACAGTTTGCAAACGATCGACGAGGCTCTGGAAAAATTATCTTTCGCTCGTGCAGGTTTTGGAGCCATTCAGTCGAGGCTATCGACCGTGGTGAACAATTCCGATGTGCAGATTGAAAATTTAGAGGCAGCAAGGTCTCGAATTGCGGATGTCGACATCGCAGAAACCTATTCTAAAATGACGAAGAACGCAGTGCTGGGTCAATATCAAGCCGCCGTGCTTGCTCAAGCCAATCAATTGCCGCAGACGGTGCTGAGGCTTTTGGCCTAATATGGGTTACCGGTAAAAATTCAGTCGCTGATCCAATCGGCAAACTGAGACCCTCAATCAAGCCCAAAAATAAAATGAACTCTCTTCATGAGCCTAGGATTCTGCAGCAGATATTCATATTCATATTTTGTAAATTCAGTTCTGTTCAGGACCTTAGGAACGAAGAAGTAGATATCGTATCCAAACGTGACCACTCTCCACACAAAACTTGCAGTTTTACTTCGTTTTTGAGCTTCAGTGAGACCTTCCATATAAGAGCTTTTCCAGACGGCCTGGTAAAGAGATCTATAAGTAGAGAGTCCTGTGAGGCTTGCAATCCCTTCAGTTGCAGGATCGTCAATGCCAAAGAGACCTCCTTTTACAGAGGCGGGATTTGAGTCCAAACGAGCGAAAAACTCGCGGGCCGTCATGGCGCCTGCGGAATGGTTTTCCATCAACTTCAGATCACTTTCGGGTATGCCGTTTGATATCGCGATTTCGCGCGCGGTGCCCTTAGGAAGATGAGGGTCTATTGCTTCTCTCAATCGGCTTTTGAGTAGTGCCGTCGACTCAATAGAAAGCCCCTTTGATTGAGCATGTCCACCGATTTCGCCCAAGATCTCCATGAACTTTCTCCAGTCGATCCTTAGGTCCGCAAGATCCTGCATAAACTGATCAAGAATTAAATTCTGATCTTGAACAAGACTTTCCGGACTTGCATATGATTTTTTTGCGGCAACATCAAGCATGCGGGCCAGAAACCAGCCAGCGGAGTTCACGAGGTGTATACCTTTCGTGTGCCAGTTGTAGGGACTGAGTTGAAATATGAATCCGTGGGACTTTAATCCTCTATAAAGGTCTAGAGCCTCTTGTGCGGATACTGCTCCACTTCGATATTTCGTAAGCAAGATGACAGTCATGATCTGTTCAGGTCGCGGTCGGAATTCCCCTTGCGCAAATTCATTCTTATAGATTGGCCCCGCCTGGTCATATTGATCGGGATATTCTTCCCAAAGCGTTTCTAATACCAGCTTCAGCCCCAGTAATTTTTGGAGATCGATTTTACTTTGGTCCAAGAGACTGGGATCCAAACTAAACAGTTTTTCGACGACGGTGGTCACTCGCTTTGCGGTGCCTGAAAACAGGGGGTTCAGATCGCCCTTCTTAATATGTTCGACTGTTTGTTTGACCGCTGAATTGGATTCAAAAATCTGCTGGCACGTATTGGCTCTCAAGGTTTGGACATGAAGTAGAGAGAACAACAGTAGGGTTTGGAGAGACCAACCTTTAGTCATCTGTAAACTTCCTTTCAGAAGGGACGTCGTCGAAAGGGACTCTTACTGCCTTAATTCCGTTTCCAGCGCTGAATCAGCGACTAGAAACAATTATAAATTGAACCTGCAATCAGTGAGCCGATCCAAGAATGTAGATTGCGAAAATTGCAGCCCAAGTGTGTTGTGAACGGCAAGGGCAAAGGCAAAAAAGGGGAGCTGCATTTAGCTTAAACAGTCAATTGGCGTCTCAATGGAGATGAGCCTCGAAATCATGGGAACAATATTTTCATACTAAGTTTGTGTTCGGCCAAAAGGCTGCATGAAGGAGTACTTATGCGAAGACTAGGAGTAGAGGTAATTAAATGTTCTTCAGTGTAAAAAATTATGTTTTTAGCTCAAATTTTCATAACAAAACCTGGAAAGTGGGGTTCGGCAGAAGGGGATATATTTGACTCCAGATGGTATTTAGGTGGCGATGTTGAGGCATGCCCAGCCAGAATTCCTGAAATTGGTGGAATTCGTGCTCTCAAGAAAGACCAGGCACCGGTTCATCCTCTGATTCCGCAGAAAGTCTTCGAGCGCTCCAGTGACCTACCTTTTGGTTCCTGGAAAGACTTCGACTTAAGCGTTTGCGTCGACGGAATGTAAGGCGGATACCCACCACTTTTCATTAAATCGTTAAACTTGTTTTCATTCCCACCTAACTCGAATCTTTTCGTTTCAGAGAAAGCAGCACTGGCCAGCACTAAAATCTAAAATTCAATCGCTGCTCAGGTGATTCCGATCCCCACGTAAAGCCGCAGTCACTGTACTTAGGTCCTGCACTAGACCATGGTCTAAAATAATTTTATTTTTTCTTCTTCCAATACTTCCAACAACAAGACGCGCTGCATCCAAAGCTAGACTCGACCAAGGGCCTAAAGTTTTCTGGACCAAGGCCGAGAAGTGTTTTGCGACCTCAAAGAACACGTTGGAGCAAACGGAAGATCGGATCTCAAGGGCCTCGGCAACAGTCTTGGCGAGTCCTGAAGAAACTTCTCCTGTGTTCGAAGTGCGAAAGTGTCAGTCACCACTTTCGTACTTCGAAGCCTCCAATCAAATTTTATTTTTGATTATTAAACACCAGCTTGGGCGCTGGTGAGGAGGAGACACTATGGGCTTAAGAATAAACACAAACGTACCGTCGATTTCCGCGCAGCGCGTGTTGCAAGGACAACAAAAACGACTGGAACATTCCTCGCAGGCTTTGGCCTCGGGTAAACGGATCGTTCAGGCTGCTGACGATGCCGCGGGACTTTCAATCTCAGAAGGATTGAGGGGCCAGATTCGTGGGTTGGCGCAAGCCAGAAACAATGCCTTCAATGCTGGATCATCGATTCAGATTTCTGAGGGCGGTCTTTCAGAAGTCACCAACATCTTAATTCGTTTGCGGGAGCTGGGGATCCAGGCTGCATCCGATAACGTTGGTGAAAAGGAAAGAGTGCTTCTCGATGAAGAAGCTCAGCAATTGATTTTAGAGTCCGATCGTATTGCGAAGACGACTCAGTTTGGTTCTCAAAAACTTCTTGATGGCAGCGGCGGTGAAATGACTTTTCACGTAGGACCTTTCGCCGGAGAAGAAAACACGATCTCTTATACCCTCGATGCCAATGCCACAGCGGGTGAACTTGGAATTGATGGCTTATCCGTAACAGATAAAAGCGGCGCGGTGGATTCACTCGGAAAAGTGGATGAGGCCCTTGAGAAAATTGGAAAAATGCGTGCAAACTTTGGAGCAGTCCAAAGTCGATTGAACGCCACGGTTTCCAACTTAGATATTCAATATGAAAACTTAAATGCCGCAAATTCGCGTCTTATGGACGTCGACATTGCAAAAGAAACAGCCGAAATGGCTTCTGCGCAAGTATTGCAAAGTGCAGCGATTTCGGTTCTTGCTCAGGCGAACAACTATCCGAATGTGGCGCTCAAGCTGATCGGCTAATTGCAAGGCTCAAACTTTCGAATGCGAATTAATATTCACTATATATAAGAATCGAGTCTTTCGCCCACAGACCGAGAGACTCGGAAGCCAACCCCCGGAGTGGATGAATCCCACTTCGTGAGGAAGAACACTTCGGGGGGTCCATTTTGTATCTTCAAGGAAGGACGACTATGAAAGTTCAAACAGTATTATTGAGTGTAGTGATTCTACTTTCTGAAATTGCTTGGAGTGGTGACGGCGTAAATTGTGATGACAAAGACTGGGATCCTGGAACTCAGACTAAGCTTGCACCCGAAGATGAGATGGAGCTTGCCTACGGACCCAGTATTTTCGAAGACCTTAAGCGAGATCCGGCTTCGCTTTCCCCGGAATACAAACCTGCTGATAAGCCAGTGCTGCTGAAGCGAGATAGGTTCCGCGATTGATTTGCTGATTCATTGATTTATCAGAAGGTTTTTTAATTTCAAAAGTTCTAATAGTTTTAACAGGTTTTTGAGCTTTCACCGGTGACGGTCGGTGATTCTTAAGCCCAGCCCCAGAAGGAAACTTCTGGGGTTTTTTTATATTAAAGAAGACTTTATCGTGCGTTGGTAATGACTTTGGCGTTGTCGACCGTACTTTTATTTCGATCCAAGTTGTTCTCGTAGATATCCAAAATAGGAAAGATCAAATCAAAATCGCCCCACATTAATTCGCCATCCTTAATGCTGAAGCGTTTGAAGAGTTTTGTGTTGAGATATTTTCTAATTTCTGGATGCCCAGCATTCTTTAGGAATGGACCAAAATCTACGATCTGTACTTTCCCATCAGAAAAAACCAATTGGAGCTTGTGTTCGCTGACATATTTAGCTCGACTAATTGTTAATGTTTTTACTTTTGCGCTCATAGCCTTCCTGCGATCTTCTTGGTCACGATTTTCTTATGATAGACGAAATAGTTTACCCAGTGCTGTACAATTTCATCTGCCAATACCGTCGCTAGCTTCTTAAAATGCTTTGACTGGGTCGCAGGCAGAGGTGCTTTACCGGGAACAGATTGTAGTTTGAGGGATTGGACAACGCCATTCTCGAGCACAATCTCAATTTTGCTTTCAGTTTCGCCATATCGCCCATGGACGTGAATTGGCTCGTGTTCATTTGAGTAGAAAAAAACTATGATTCCAAGATACTCGTACAGTTTAGGCACAAAAGGATTCTCCTCAAGAAAACCAAAGCTATCGCGAGATATGTTTCTCAAAAATCATTTGAAAATGCACGTTTTTTGATTGATTCGTTTCGGTAACTTAAACTTGAGATCATAGCCATATCTTAGAATTCGAGTTGCCGCTCCCTACAACTGGGGGTGATCTTCACCAGACTCGCCCGAGAGCGGGGCAGACCAACAACTGATCTACGGAAGTCTGTGCCTAGCCAGATCAGCCTTTGGGTGGATCAAAAAATTCCCCGACCATCGTCTTGAAAAACTCGACTTTTTCCTTTCCTTAAGTCCAAATTTCCCCATCTAAAGTCTAGAACCTATCTGACATTGGTCTAGAAATGCTCGACGGGACTAAAGCCTTTCACAGACTCGCCGATTGTTGTGGTGTTCGAGAGAACAAAGCTCGACTGGATGGTCCAGAGAATCTTTTGCGGAGTGACTGCTGTGAATGAAACGATGAAGGACTAGACCGGGTAAAGCCAAGATCTTTCCAACGTGTTCTTAAACATCCCTGCGAAAGCAGGAAAACAAAAAAACCCGGTCAGGAAGACCTAGGGCAATTGGTGTGGATAGGTTCCCACTCAAGCCTGATTGCAGATGCATTTGCTACAACGATGGAGGTCCCAAATGGGAATGAGAATTTCAACAAACGTGCCGTCTCTCAATGCGCAAAGAACATTGAGCAACTCACAAAGATCGATCCAGAACAGCATGAATCAGCTGGCTTCGGGAAGCAGAATCAACAAAGCCGCAGATGATGCTGCAGGCCTGGCGATTTCTGAAAACTTAAAAGGGCAGATCCGAAGCTACGGACAAGCTGCTCGAAATGCAAATGATGGTATCTCCATGGTGCAAGTTGCGGAGGGTGGTCTTTCCGAAATCGGAAACATCGTCACGCGTGTGCGAGAACTTGGAATCCAAGCTGCTTCTGATACTGTCGGCGACAAAGAGCGAGGCTACCTCAATATGGAAGTCGGCCAGCTCAAAAATGAATTGGATCGAATTGCGCAGACCACACGATTTGGTACGACCAATCTGCTCGATGGATCCGGTCAAAAATTTGATATTCAAGTAGGTATTTTTAATAACGACTTTCAAGATCGAATTTCTTTCGACTCTGCAGAAATCAATTCGACTCTGAGTGAACTGCAACTTGACGGAGTGGACTTGTCTTCAAAGGATTCAGCTCAAAGTTCCTTGGCAGCTTTGGATGAAGCACAATCAAAGGTCGCGGGCTTTCGCGCCAATCTGGGTGCTCTTCAAAATCGCTTTCAGTCCACGGTCGACAATTTAGCGATTCAGAATGAAAACTTGTCAGCAGCTAATTCGCGAATTCGCGATACTGACATCGCAGCGGCAACTTCTGAAGCCACTAAGAATCAAGTGTTATTGAACGCTTCGACTTCTGTGTTGTCGCAGGCGAACGCACAGCCGCAACTGGCTTTGAAGTTGATCGGTTAATTTAAGAAAATATTAGAATTTGTTTTAGAAGGATCAAATAGAGAGAAGCCTCCATTTCTCTCCGGTGCGAACCTACCCAGGGGGTTAAACCTCTGGGGTGCCGTTCGGTAACCAAAGAAGCTCGGAGGCCGTTTTATTGATCTCAGCGAATAGGAAATAAGATCTGAATCGATAGTGTTCGCTGATTCGTTTGTTTATAATAGGTAGAATAGCAGCATCAATATTCTTTGAAAAAGATTCTGTTCCCAGATTTCTGCGGTCCCTGAATTGTACAACAGACCTGCACACATCATTTATACGATGGCGGCGACGAACTTTTTATTCCCCGCTATTTCCTTTGAATTTCCAAATCATTTCCATTTTCATTTCATAGTATTTCATTTCAGTGCATTTCATCGATACAGGACTTGTTTCCGCCGGAGACCCGCCACTAGCCTCCAAAACGAGCCATTCAATCAAGAAGGCTCAATCAATCAGGAGGGGACCATGACATTGATGAAAAGAACAGGACTGGTGGGAGTCATTATTTTTGCTGCAATCACTGCGCAAACTCTGCGAGTTACAGCTGAGGCTAATCCGGAATGTGCTGAATTGGAGAAAAAAGTAGAGGCAATCTATGCTGATCCACGGGCAGAACAATGCGATGGAAATTTGGATGGAGCTTGCGGAGAATTTTGGAGCCAGTTGGATTCTATTTATGACCGCATGGATGAATTGAGCTGTCCAGTTGATGAATCTGACGATGGCAATAGCGATGGCGAGTGAGATAAACTATTGATTACAACCGCAGAATCTTATGGCGCGACGTTTCTTGGGCGTCGCGCTTGCAACGGATTGACAATGACTCCATATCGAAGCTTAGCAAAGAAATTGAAGGTCATTGATTTGACATAAAAATTCTGGCTTGTTTTGCCCTAGAATTTTATTTTTAAATAATTTTTCCTGAAAATGTAATGCGTTCTCTGTGAAGATAGCCTTTGCTATTTGAAGTTGGCCAAGCTCCCGAGCCAATTGGTAATGATGGGTCTTAAGCAGTTCATTTTCCACTTTGAGCCCGAGTTCAGTTGCCTCTGATTCTGCCAAGTTATTGGCGATCACAATGACATAACGGGGATTTGGCCTATGTACGGCGATGAGGCACAAGGCTTCATAGCCGAGTTTTTGCAGTAGTTCGACAATTCTTCGAGCCACTGGTTCATCAATTTTTTCCCCAACAAGATCGACTCCGGAATTCCTACCGAGAAATTTCAGTGCGGGTCCGGCGCAGTCATTTTCTATAACCTCCAGACGATCATTGAGCGGATAGCGCAAGAAACCAGAAGAAGTTGTTAGAATTGGCTGCACTTCCATTCCATGCCGCAGTTGCCAGGATGGAAAAATGTTCTGCGTTTTAAAATCTCGAAACTCATAAAAATGGCTGCGAACAGCAAGTCTATGCAAACCCTGAAACGGAAACGTAACAACCCCCTCGGTAGCCCAAAGTCCTTTGCCCTGGACGGGAACACCCTTGAAAATGGTCCGCACTTGATTTGCCCAAAGAGCTGAAGAAGATGTATCCCAGCAACTCACGAGAGCGAGGCGAGGCCACAGCTCAAGAGGCGAAGATGGCCTCGAATGCGGCAGTTCTTTCCGCTCACCGGGAGGAAGCAGTTTCAAAAGCTCGTTCCACCGAGTGCCAAGGTCTTCCCACACACGCAAAATAAAAGTTGGGCTCCACACTGAGATCAAACTCAAATCGCTGGCCTTCATAAGCGACAGCAAAGTCTTAGTCCAGGCCTCTTCCGCTGTCTTGGAAAGGGCCACTGCTGGTGAAACAGCAAAAATTTGCTTTAACAGCAGAGACTGCCACCAAGGAAAGAGGTCTGAATCATCTGTGACTGACTCGCGCCGCAATTGTTCTGGAAGCCACGAAAGTGACCAATAGAATCGACCATTCAGAGTTCTTGGATGCTCCCGAAAAACATCAGCCATCCAAGCTGCAGCTGCTCGATTTAACTCTTTGAGGAAACCAGTCGTGTAGGGTACCCACTTGCGTTCGCCGGTGGAGCCACTGGTGGGCTCGAATCTCTTTATATCAGCCGGATTACAGATTAATGCTTGAGAACCCGCACGCTGAGCTGCCACGCGGACCTGCCAATCGCTTTCCGAAAGAAGGGGCACATTTTGTACGAAATTTTCATAAGACTTGTATTTTGAAATCGGTAGCCCGGAAAGAATTTCGTCCAATCGGGTGCGCTGAGTTTCCTCGATCTCTTGCAGAGACTTTAAAAATTTCCCACGTTCAAGATCGTAGTATGTACGAAGAGCAGAAGTGAATATGCTCAAATCCAAAATTCCCGTTGACGTTCCGTGGAATTTTCTAAATTTTTACGATCTTCAGGGGAGCGCTGACCGGCTTCGCGCATGCGATCAATTGCAAGATGGTGTTCGTCCGCTTGAGTGGATTTAAAGGGTCCCTCACCGAGAGCACGTAAAGAGTCGCCTTGCCAGCGCATAATTTCAACGTCCTGTTCGATCACTCGGCGGGTGTACCACTTCATTATGGGTTTAATGAGGGGCGTGAACAATCCCACGCGATAAGAGATCCACGTATAGACCCTTGTTTTAAAACGGCTCACGGGTGTGCATTGAGAGTTTATAATAAAATGGTTGTCGCCAAAACGGTAGTCGACTCGGGTGATGTTCGGATAAATGAACTCGTCGGTATGGAGCATTGGCTTCCGCAGAGGATTCAGAGCCAAGCCAGTGAAACCGATGGAGTCATTCTCTTGATGGTAAGTGACCTTTACGTTGGAAGTGCCGCTGGCGATCGTCACCGGGACTTTCACAAGTTTGCGCTTTCGGAACCAACCGCTGTGTACAAAAACTGTGTGAGGAACGTCCATGAAGTTTTGCACAAGATGAGTCACTTCGTTTTCGAAGTTTGTAAGCATGAAATAGCCAATACTACCTTGCCCAGCGATCGGAAATTTCCATGGCAGATCTGCAGATAAGGGTGGGGTATCTCCGGTCCAAATCCAAACGCAATTATCCTGAATAAGACTTGGAACCACTGAAGCCCCTATTTTGAAACGGCTGCTGGCTTCTTGCTGAGGGCCGTCCGAAGGGATTTCTTTAATTTCGCCATTCTTGCAAAATCGCCAACCATGGTAAGGACATTCGATAGTCCCCTCAACGCATTTTCCTTTGGAAAGAGGCGCTCCACGATGGGGACAGGAATCCAGGAGCACCGCAGGACTTCCATTCGAATCTCTGAAAATCACATAAGGTCGATCATAGACAATTCTTTGGATGGGTTTGTTTTTGGGAACTTCGGATTCTAGGCAGACGATGTACCAATTGTTGACGAGAAAGCCGTCTATTTCCCGCAGCTGGCTTTTCATTCAAGTACCAATCGGTGGTATTTATTAAAGTCCAGATTTTTCAATTCAGTCACGTGACGACCATGGCACCATTCAATGCGCACGTCTGCGGAAGTTGCCTGAGTTCCCAAGCCAGTGAGAATCCGCTTTTCACTTTGAGCCGAAAAGCCACTATTCCCTTGCAGTTCATAGAGCTGCCGCCATTGTTTGCCGTCGGTTTCCTGAACGCTGACCCATACTCTCGAACCAATCGCATCCCGGTTGCAATCCTTTTTCATGGATTTTAGTTCAAGACCCAGCCAAGCAGGGGACTTGGCAGTATCCAGCATTTCGTTGCGGTAAACTGTGGGTGCGGAAAATTGATGAGTCACGATCAAATCAGTTCGACCACGATTGTCCATATCGAGGCCCGCAATCCCTCGTGAGTTTGATAGCTCGTCCGCACCAACTTTTTGGGCGATGTCTACGAATTGAGGAGTCGAGCTCGTTCCCAAATTCTTGTAAACACGATTCCTCTCGCTTCCATAGATGCAAGCGCCGCGCAGGTCACCCCAGCGATTGGCAAAACGGTGAATGGAGGGCGGAGACCTGGCCACTTTTTCGTTCACGTACCAATAGTCCACACACTTTTCGTAAAGTTTGTCATAGGTATCGTCGACCATGCCGTTTGCTTGAACGATGTCGATCCAACCATCGTTATCTAAATCTGCAGCCAGTGCGCCCCATCCAAAACGATTCTCATTGAGAATATTTTTCTTGCTCGCGAGTTCTTCTGCATTTTGATTTTGCTCGCTGAATTTCAGCGGAAATTTCCACAAAAGACTGCCCTCAGCTTGCAGGGCATGATGCACGTTTGAAACGTAAACTGAGAACTGACCATCCCGGTCAAAGTCGGCCGCGGAGGCGTTCATCCCTTTGTAAGTATCTCGTCCGAGGGATCCAAAGATATTTCCTTTGATGTTTTTAAATTTTTTTCCAGCTTGATTCAAATAAAAGTCGTCGGGTCCGAAATCGTTGGCGACATAAAGATCGGGATAACCATCAAAATTCACGTCGACCGCGGACGCGGCGAGGGACCAACGGGTCTCCGGCAGGCCCCACTCGTCTGAGTTTTGTAAGCTAAAAGTATGATCGCTGTTCTGAAGATACAGAGAATTTTTTCCCCCATTATTCGACATATGCCAGCTGTCGTGCATGAACTCAAACATGCGCTCGTCCCCTGGATACTCGGGCTCCGGTAAATTAAAAATATTCAGCCGCCGCGGAGGATTATAGCTCGGGAAATTTTCTGGCCAGACGTTGAGGATCACAATATCCAGCAGACCATCAGCATTGAAATCCGAGATTGCGGCTCCCACCGAATTTGTATAAGACTCAAGGCCCGCCGCGCGGGTTACATTGGAGAACTCGGCACGGCCTGTTTCAACGAGGGCGTTCTTCAAAAGTAGTGGCGAGCCAAAACCAACAGTGAAAAATAGATCCTGATCCCCGTCGTTATCATAGTCTAAAAAGTAGCCTTGTGTGATCAGGCCTTTCTCTTTAGGCAAAAGTGAAACTTCTTTTATTGCAGGAACCAGCACGGGCTCAAAGCGTCCCTCGCCAAGATTTCTGTATAGTGTCGCACGTTCTTCTGGCTGTTTGAGTACATTTGTCAAAAACACATCGGTGCGACCATCATTGTCGAAGTCAGCAACAGCCACCGTATCACCCACACTCAGAATCCATTTGATCACATGATGGATGCGCGGATCAGTAAGGGCCGCAGCATCACCTTGTTTTGCTGAACTCAGTCCAGTGTGTTCCGAAGACAAAGCTGTGAGCTTCCAATTCAGATTTGAAATATCCAGTCTAGGACTCACGACTCCGCCATAAAACCCCGTCGATACCAAGGCAATTGCGGCCAAAGTAATAGGCTGTTTCCAATAGCCAGAAGTGAAAAATCGTGTTTTCGCATAATTTAGTAAGCCTTCTCCCCAGCCCGCTTTGAGGTGCCTCCAGGCTAACCGAGTTGAACCCACGATCAGTGCCGCATAGAAAAAGGTGAAATAGCTTTGATGCAAGTGCAGCAGCAAATCTGTTAAAGCAAGCGAAATTCCAACAATGATCTGATCTTTCTTGCTGGAAGGACTGGTCGCAGGATCTGTGATCATGAAAAAAGAAAAAATGAAAAAAGAAGGGGAAGAAAGCGTTCCGAGGAACAAAGTCTCGAACGGAAGGTGGTACTTCATAATGTAAGCGCGCAGAGCTGTTTGCAGGGTAAATGTGATGAGAAAGCTCGTCACAAGCCAGATGCGGATACCTTTTCCGAGGACGAAGATCATTCCAAGTGCCGAGATAAATAGGGCCATATGGCTCCAGCCGTTCCACTGATAAGCGGGCGCAGCAGTCACAAGATCCCTAGAAAGCAATAAAGAAAATGCGACTCCGCAGAGGGCTGGGTTCAGAGCATGCTTGCCGTTAAAATTGAAAAGGTATTTCGATCCAATGGCGAAGAAAACAGGAATGAACAAAAGAAATGAATCGTGCGAATAATTCAGGAGGAATGATAAGGAAAAGCTGGTGATCAAGGCGCTGAAGGGGAAGATCCATCGGCCTTTAAAAATCCGAGACAACAGTAGTTCAAAGCTTAGACAAGCCGAGGTCGTGATCAAAATTTGCAAGGGCGTGCGGTTGAAACCCAGCACAGTCAGTCCAATGACCAGATAGCTAAACAATATCAAAGCCACTGGAATGCGGGGGTCCATTGCCTGAAAAGCCGCTTTGAAGCTTTTCAATTTTTCCCAAAGAGCAGACGTGAAAGGCTGTGCTGTGGCTGTTTGCGAAATTTTTATCATTTCACAATGGTAGGAATTCTTCGGAGGACGAACAAGTTATGCTTAGGAGGAGGCGGTGCAATAAAACCCCACTCGACCGATTGCCTGAAATAATGCTCGACCTATTGTAAGACTTTAAAAACCAGCGCCAGGCTTTGCAAGGTCAAATGGCCCATGCAAATGACCACAGCTCTCAAAGTCCATTGGTTGATTCGGCGCCATTTGGGGTCGTCCGAAGCGAAATAGATATTCTCTGCTTCTTCTTGAGCTGTGCGAGCGGCTTTGAATTTCCAGGCAAAGAATACTTCAAAGACTGTGGAGTAGACGATCAACAAGGCGAAGGCGAAAGAAAGTGTATGAAAGAAACTTCCGGTGGAAGCTTCAGGCAGAGCAACAAGAATAAGCGCTACAAAAACAAACATGTGTACTAGGTCGTGGCCGATCCCGTAGCGAGGGCTCCAGTTTTTCCAGCGATAAATCATCACAAGTTCCAAGGGGCCGCGTACCCACCAGCTCAGCAAATGAAAATAAAATGCGAACCTAAGAAAGCTCGGGAAATCAGGATGAAGGCAGAAAATCACAGGAGCTAAAAACCATGTCAAAACAGTGAAGGCCAGCCAAAATGCTTTTGGTGTTGAAATTGGTCCGCCCGTCCAGGCTTTGCGGGAGTTCTGTTTAGAATAAAAAAAATAGGCGCCCAGCGTGATGAAAAGTGGCCAAAGGATCAAGAGGCCATTAAGAATATCGGAAAGCTGGACCATCAAAGATACTCCATTCTCAAGAAAGAATATAGCGGCGAAGTACGAAGCGCCAGAAAGAGGTTTGTCTTTGTTCTTCGGGAAGGCTTTGATAAATATTTTTTCTCGAAAATTCAGGTAGATCCGCCCAATGCATTGAGGGCTTCAGATGATGGGCGATGTGGTAACCATTGTTCAGCAGAATATAATTCAAAAAAGGTGAAACAAAATCTCTTCCGGGCCATTGAGCTCCCGCCGGAATCCCATCGTGCTGAGGAAAGTTTGCCGCCACCAAAGTGAAGAGGCCTAAAACCCAAGGCAAACCGAGATAGGCTGCAGCAACCCATGGACCTTGCCAAGTCGCCGCGAGCAGAAACACTCCAGTCGCGAAAAGCTGTTCCGCAATTCTTAGTTTTTGAAGGTTTTGGATTGCTCTGGATTGAGGAACCTGATTTCTTTTCTTGAACATTTCCCCAATGGCAGCAAAGGTATATCGGATCCAGCGAAAGATTCCCCAGCCAGTGCCTGCAAGCGAAACACGAATCCAATCTTCAGGGGTGTTATTGTAAACGTGATGATTCAAGTTGTGAGGCAGAACAATTCCTGTGGCAGAACGACCCGCTGCAGCCGTCAAAAGAAAGTCGAAAACCCGGTTTGCAAAATGACCCACGAAGATTGAAGTGTGCTTGTGGTTGTGCGTAACCAGGCAGGAGATAAAACACAATAGCCAGGCCATCGCTATCGCCAGAGGGAATAAAACTCCGGAAGGTTGAAACTTAAGCAGCCCAAGCAAGAACAAAAGATTAAGGACCACAGCCGCAATGCTGCGCCGGTCTTCCCGCCTTTTCAGTTGAGGCAAATGACGTAAAATTGACATCCCTAGCAAGAAGCTAGCATGGAGGCTATCTGCCGAGCGAGAAATTGTTTGCTTTTTTTTCGCAGAATGCAAAGCTTCAGGCGTGCAGTCACACAAAGTACTTATCATTAGCGGAGCCGTGATCTCGCCACAAGACCGTTCTTTAGTCCGGCTTTTGCGGAAGCAATTTCTTCAGTTGAAATCGGCGCAAAATTTTTGGCTTGAGCTTAAGATCAAAGCCAATGTGAGCGAATCTCTCCTCTTGGGAAAATTCGAAGTCAGCAGGACATTGAAGCGCACCAAAAATCCTGCACTCAAGGAGTTTCTCAGTAGCCAGTTGAACGACGAGGCTCCTGAACTCACAGAGGTATCCATCGCGACATCCTTATCCGCGGAAAATATCGATTTCGAAGTGGCGCAGTGGGGCGATGTTTTCGATGAAAGCGGAACATTCGAAGATCAGCTCCGTCGCTGTGATGTGATTTTCGCTTCGACGACTTTTTTACGGGATTTAAGCGAGCTGATTCCGCTGATCGAGAAAATTAAAAGGCCTCACCACAAAGTCGTGATAGGTGGTGCACTTGCAGGAACCATTCACAACCATTGGAAGGGTCATTCTTCAATTGATGTCGTGGCAGTGGGCTATGGAGAATTCCTTGTCCCGCGTCTAGCTGCTTGGATCCGTTCGGATTTCAAAGAACTTGAGCCTCCCCCGCGAGGGCGACTCGAGCGCCGAGATCCGAGCCAGTTCATCTTTAGTGGTTCTCCCGACTCTCTGAATCTCGATTTTATTGAACGACCAAATTGGGCACTGATTGAGAAAGTCAGAGGTCGGAAATTCGAAATGATTACCTACGAAAGCGTTCGAGGCTGCCCCTATCGCTGCGCTTTTTGTAATTATCCTTACCTCTTCGATGATACCAAGTTCCGGACCAAGTCGGCACAAAAGATGGCGAACGACTGGGAAACCTACAAGAATGATCTTGGGATTAGCTACATCACTTGTTTGGATTCTCTTTTCACGATGCCAAAGGCGCGTCTGACGGAATTTTGTGCCGAACTCATTTCGAGAAAAGTGGATGTGAAGTGGATTTGTTATGCGCGCGCAGACGACCTCTGTGATGAAAGCGCCGTGCAAATGATGGTCGCTGCGGGATGTATCCAAGTTCAGATTGGTATTGAGTCCGGCGATCAAAGAATTTTGAACAATATGAATAAACGAACCACGGAGGAGACAAACAGCAAAGCCCTCCTGAATTGTCGAAAGTACAATTTGACTACGGTTGCGACTCTGATTGTCGGATTCCCTGGTGAAACGGAAGAAACGATTCGTAGAACTCTTGATTTTTTAGAAGCTTCGCCACCCGATTTCTTTTTCATTGCGACTTTTAGCACGCGGGTTGAAGGGGTTCCAATTCTTACTCCTGAGAGCCGTGAAAAATTCAATCTGGTCACAATGAATAACCTGTTCACGATTTCACCTTATTGGTCGCATTCAACAATGAACTGTCATGAGGCCGGCGATTGGTCTCGGTGGCTCACGCGTGAACTGATTCGTCGTAAGATTTCTTTGGACGCGGCAGTGTTCTATAGTTCAATTTTGTTTTTTGACCCCAAGTTGAGGAATGATCTCTTGGACCTCCAAGCTCGGGCCTGGCGCAATTCACCCATAGCGGCATTTCTTTTTGAAGGCTTACATCGCTTTCTTAGTTTTTGTTTGAAAAAAGATGTCATGAAAGTTCTCAAGAAACCGGTGGTTCATGAAGAAGTTTTATATAGCACCTCCCGTTGATGAAGTGGCCCTCGAGCAAGAGGTTCTGAGTTCCTATTCTTGGCTGCGGGACAGAGTTCCCTCGCGTGAGGACCTGCGAAAGATCCAAAATGATCATGGTATAGACCATGCGACGATGGCTCTTTATCTTTCTGTGATGAAATCCGCGCGCTATTCACCTTTCATCGAGGCCATTCGATCGCAGCGAATTTCACAGCAAGGTGAGGCTTTGCCAGGTTTGAAAGTCGGCCTTCTGCCTGCAATGTTTCATGAGGAACATCCCGAAGTCGGTGGTGGAGGTGCTCACATTATTGCAGCTGCGAAAGCCGTGGGCTTCGATGCCGAAAGACTGCCGACCATCAGCAAAGGCGGCGTTATCCAGAACGCCGAAATTCTAAAAAAATGGTTGGAAGCTCAGACCTCCAACCGAATCATGCTCATCACAATGAGTAAAGGAAGCCTTGAGTTCCGCTACTGCTGGACTTATTTGATGACTGATGCGGAAAAAGCAAAAATAAGGTTTTGGCTGAATTTCAGCGGCTTTCCGAATGGCAACGGATTGGCAGAAACTCTATTAGCTTCAAAGTGGCTGCGCTGGCGTTCCATTCTTACGGCTTATATTATTGGCTTGTCGCCAAAATCTTTTATTGAATCCGATCCGAACTTTCCTGCTTGGAAAAAGCCCTGGGATTTACGCCCCGATATCAAGGTCTTCAGCTTTTTTCCAATTCCACTCACTTCCCACGTACAAACTTCTTTGATCCGTCGTTATTTAAAGCTCCGCTGGCTTGGGCCGAACGATGGGATGTCGGATTTCCTCGATTTGTGCCAGGCGATTTCCTGATCTTGTGCCACTCCTAAAAACCTGAGCAGCAGTTAGTGTTGCGCAATTTCCTGTGGCACAGATTCAGTGTCAACTTTTTCTTGTTGA
>Ga0247843_1004679_pt1 | contig 20099 bp, 12 predicted proteins | sample LaCruzMarch2017__FD_192420 | JGI IMG/M metagenome (GOLD analysis project Ga0247843, IMG submission 192420) | Freshwater microbial communities from meromictic Lake La Cruz, Castile-La Mancha, Spain - LaCruzMarch2017_8m | ecosystem: Environmental > Aquatic > Freshwater > Lake | place: Spain...
ATTGTAAGCAGATCTGGCGATTATGTATTTAAAGTAAAGCGTAATAAGAAGAAAATCATTGATGATATCAAGCAAGGCTTTGAGCACTATAGTAATAACAATCTTGAGATCGATAGATATGAATATACTGTCAAAGGTCATGGCAGGATGAGTCTCGTAAGATTGATGCAATAGAAAGTCATAGAAAGTATTTTGGTGGCTGGGCTATGAGTACTATCAAACAAGCAGCTATTATCACCAGTAAAACATTTAATATTCGCAAGCAAACTGAAAGAATAGAAACTCATTTTGTTATATCAAGCTTAGAAAGAAGCAAAGCAAGTGCTAAGGATTTATTGGATTTTATAGGATTTTTAAGAGAAAAATCATGATGAATTATGTTATTATCTTGCTCCATCTAAGAAATTCCTTTAAACACTTTCGTTTACTTAAGCTAAACATATCATCAATAAGTTAACAAAAGGTTAAGTAATTTCTCATAACCCGACCATCGAAGTAGCATTGTCTACTACCAGAGTATTATCCTTAACATAAACCTCAAGCATTTTGGCAGATTTATGCCGTGAGTGCTTCATTATGACATGATCTGGCACTGAGTGCTTGGCGGCAGTAGTGATAAAACCGCTCCTGAGCGAATGTCCAGCAAAGTTATTATGATCAAAGCCGATATCTCTGACCCATTTTTGAACGATGCGGGCTACATCCCGATCTGAAAGTCTATTATCACTAATTACATCACTTTTGTTTATTGCAGTAAAAATAGGTAAGTCTACTGATTTATAACTAAGCTTCTTCCAGTTATTGAGGTTAGTAATAGGGCAGGTGAGGGGGTTGCGGCCGTTTAAGATAGCTACTTTCTGGCCTTGTGCGTATTGGTCGGTTTTGCTTTTGGTTATGGTAACCAGAAGACCTTCCTCAATGACAGCAATATCTTCCCAGTTTAGTGCTACGATTTCAGAGCGGCGCATGGCTGATGCCCAGCCAAAGGAGAGGAGAGCACGATCACGTATGCCACCATTAGTATGGTTAGATATACGCTCAAGGATTTGACGTAAAGCACGGATAAGGAGGGGGGTTTTACCAACTTTAGAGATCCCTTTATTACGCCTGATACCCTGCCAGACTAGACGGAAGTTTTCATCTAGGCTTAGAGGTTGTTTAGATAATTTATGTAATTTAGTAATGGCATAGATTTTACGTTCAATTGTTGAGGTTTTATAGTTCTGTTCAGCCAGGTCGGTTATATATAAAGTAAGAACGGTTATAGTAGTGGGTAGGGAGGTAAAGTTATGAGCTTGACACCATAATTCAAAAGCTGCCCAGTCTTTTTTATAGCTAATTATAGTATTAGTAGAATAATTATGAGCAGCGTACTCTTTAGCTTTCTCAGTTAGGTCATTGATTATAGCAGGAATATTATTTGGTGCTACAGTATTAAGGGTAGTCATTTGAACCTCGCTTTTAAATGTTTCTGGGCCGTCAACTAACCTAGAGAGACTTTTAAATAACCTTGACTAGCCCAGTTAATTATCTTTTGATCACGAGTTATAAGGTTACCAGCAATTTCTCTAGTGGAAGCAATAATTAAGCAATCAGCTGGATCACTGTTAAATCCTCCTGGTAGCATTACACTTTCGGCGGCAATGCTTGCATTGATTGGAATGATGCTTAGGCCATCAATATTGGATATAGTATTTAAAAATTCAGAGCTGCGCTCAAAAACACTGATCCTATTTTTATGAATAAGCATAGCAATTTCCCATAAAGATATTGCAGATATGTATAAATTATCAGATTTCTGTGCAGTATTTATTTGGCTTTTAACGGACACATCTAAATTTTCCGGGGTAAGTAAACTCCATAATAGGATGTGGGTGTCAAGAACGATCTTGTCATTGATAACATTTTCATTAATCATTTTCAGCTTCCCACTTGTTTTCTATGGGAGCTAAGATATCACCATTGATCTTGGCTTTGTTACACATCATCCCAAACAGAGATTTTTTAATTACTTGAGTACCTATAGGTATGATTTCAACTATAGGGGTATTTCGTTTAGTAATAATAATTTTTTGATTATCTTTTTGAGCCTGATCTAAAATTTGATAGCAATGGGTTTTTAATTCACCTATAGGTATATGTGTTTTCATAATTTATTCTATAATTTGATTATACTTATTAATAGTACATATAGATTAATATATTGTCAATAGAAATAATTGAATTAAATAAGACCTGTACATAGGTATTTAAGTCGTAAATATATATATAAGTATATTAAATTATTATGTCCGATAATATACCCTTATCGGACATAATCTTATATGAAAAAACTTGTACCATATATTAAGTAAGTTTGCTAATTAAATGTCATGATTTTTTGTTCTGATGTTTATAGTGCCATATTATCTATAATTAAAATAAATGTTCAATAATCTGAATATTATTACTACCAACTACAATATGATCTAATATCTCTTTTTCATTACTATAACAATAATAATGCTCTGCAATATTACTCTCATCATTATTTATGCTTTTACCATTACCAATATCTCTAATTTCCATACAATGTTCATAACTTGCATCATCAGACTTAACTCTAATATGCTTAGCTTTTAGGACTTCAGCTTCTTCCTCTGTAATACTACCCTGCAACACTTTATTTAATAAAACATATTTTTCCTCAAGGATTGGTTCGTAAATATACTCGTAGAGTTTCTGACCAAACTCTCCTTTTTCTTGTACTAATTTAGCTTTTAAAGCTTCTTTCTCCGCTGCTAGAGCAATATTGTTAAGCTCATCATCATATCCTTTAGTGGTGCTAGCAAAATCATATAGTTGCTGCAATGAAGAAGTTGATAAAGTTTTTGCTAAATCTCTATAAGCTATAGTTGACCTCAGTATAGATTCAGTGTCACTAGTTCTTTCTAAGTAAAATGAATAGCTATTAGTAATCGCACTATAAGCAGTATATGTGGCCATACCGATACCATAAGCTAAACCAAGATGTGGTATTGCTGTATATGCTAGTAGGCTAGGTAATGCCATGTAACCTATAGTAGTAGCTGCTTGCTTTAATGCCTGTATATACTTTTCTTGATATGCTAGCTGTAATACGTCTACTGCACTTATTATAGATGAATAACTAGTAACCCCATAATACATGCTGTAAATATAGCTAGAATCAAAAGCTACAGCCTTAGCATGCGCTACTGTCGGCTCATGCATAAATCTAACCGAATCTACTACGGTATCTAACATCTTAAAGCCCATACTAACCTTATGGATAATAGGTTGTATGGCTTTTATCTTATCATTTATTAGGTTTTTAACATCTAACGGATCATAAAACTTTTCTCGTAGATTCTGAGCTACTATAAAATCTTCTTTGCTGCCCCCTTTGTCTGTATGCAGTTTTAATAGCACTGATTTCTTAAAATCCAGAGAATTAGCTTTTAGCAAGATATCAATAGATTTGTCGATGCCATTCCTTTGCAGTATCTCCTTAAATTGGCTGATTTCTTTGTGGTATACTATTTGTTTCAAGTACCACTCGAAAGTACTATAAAATTTATGACTAACAGCGCTAACTCTACCACCTGAATGAATATGGCTATTACTATCAACGTCAAAATCCGTCATTGACTCTGTTGCAGAATGTCTTACATCATATAAAACTAGAGCTCCTAAACTCTCCTCTTGCAATTTTAATTGAGAGGGACCTATAAATATTTCCTTATATTTATTCCAACTTTCTTCACCCTTGTCTGAAATATAATATTCTCCATTTGCAATTTGCATAACTTTTCTCACTAGGGTATCTGATTGACTAGTTGAATATTCTACAACTGTCACCAAATGATTAGGACCAAATTTATTGTGTAGTTGTACTGCATATGCTCTATACTCTTGCATTACAGCCAGAGATAATAATGTATTATCGGCACATGAGTTTGTGTTGGAATAATCATCATACTGAATTCCACTAGATATCAGTAAAACATTAGGTAAGCTTGTTAAAACATCTAATTTTGATGCTACCTTTAAATCAGCTCGCTCTGAATCTACTATTAAGTACCTTTTTTTGGAATCAATTCTATGTAAGAATTCTCTACTTCCTATAACTCTTTGAGCTAAAAAAGGGTTTATCCATTGCAACAATAACTGTAAATTCAAATCTATAGATATCAGTGTCATGCCGTCAGAAAAACTATTGTATAGCCCTAAGCCTTTAAATTCACTCTTATCTATATTAGCTGTAAATTGAGGTGTAGGTATCACTGATGGAGTGATTGGTGCTATAATCTTTTGCAAACTTGCCTTAATAGATTCTGGCACTGTGCTTGTTTTCTTGAGGTGTTGGGCCATTTTAATATAATCTGCGTTTTGAAATATATCACCTTGCCAACTTCTTAGAAATATTTCAGCAACTTTGATATTTGCAATACTACTTTGTGTAAAAAGCTCATTTAAAAATGTGTCGTCTTCATTTAGTAATCCAAACATAGTTGCAATCATTAACTCATCACCTACTAGGGCTGATTTTTTTACTAAGATTTTGATAGCTTCATAATTTTTACACTCAAAAGACCAAGCTAGTGCAGTTAAACATCCTGTAGTAACATAAAATATAAATGAATGAATTTTTGCATTTAAATCTATATTTGGATGCTCGCATAGTTCCGTTACAATTTCATTATAACTTTCTTGGATTGCCAAGTGCAGCGGCGTATATCCAGCGTCATTATGAATATTAACTTGTATTTCTATCCATGGAGTAGTAAGTAAAATTTTAACTAAATTACCATCTTGTTGAGTCACTGCCCTATGTAAAATAGTATTACCCTGATCATCTTGTTGATTAATATCGCTATCTACCGGATAATTTTCTAGTAGCATTTTTATTATATCGTCGCGATCATCTAGATCACCAACTGCATTGATTATTTCATTTGTTACTCTACTGCCTCTTTGCAATAATAATTCAACTATATCTTTTTTACACTCTTCGCATGCATAATATAGAGCACTTATGTCATCTTCATCCAATGTATCTATATCTCTTTGCCATATATTGTCCAATACGTATCTTGTTATTTCTAAATCTTGAGTACATACTACATGAAGTAATGATTTGCCATCGAAAATAAACTTATAAAAAGACTCTTTATTACCATCATAGGCAAGCCATAATGCCTGAAATTTCTCTAAACTATCTGACTTAATTGCTTTATATAATTCTATATATTTTCTTAGAGTCTGAGGACCTTTACTTTGATCTTTTTCTAATATTGATCTAGGAATATTGATTAATCCTAAAGTTTCCAGTGCGCTAAATAAAGGAACACTAACAGCATTTGCGCTTAGAGCAATTGAATTGGTAATGCGTTTTAACATCCAAGGTTCAATTTCATCCCAGATAATTTTCTCTTGTTGCACAAGTAACTGCAGTATATCTAAATTATAATTAGCAATATTATTTATAATCTTTATTCTATTAGTTCCATAAATATCAACCTTTTTAGGCTTAGAACTAAAATTTGCTCCTGCTTCCAATAACATCGTTGCTATATCTAGCTTGCCTAGTTCGAGCATGCAGTACAATGGAGTATAACCATCTTCTTTTGTAATATCTACGTATCCAAGGATCCGAATAGCAGTTGTCATCTCCTCTACAGATCTAGAGCTATCAAACAAAGTACAACAAGCGGTAAGCCATTGCCCAAGAATTACATCTTTGCTGTAGTGTTCTCGAGTTGTACTAAGTAATTTTTGAAAGTCTAGTCTGGTACCTTTGCTAACTATCTTTTGTAGCAACTGTACACCTCCTGCCAATATAGAAAATGAATGAGAGATTTCTCTATACCTAGCTCCATGATCGATAAGAAATTCAGCCAATTCATAATCTTTATCATCAAGCGCGCTGGTTAGAGGTCGCTGCGGAGCTTTACCATTTAAATCAGAGCCAAGACTCACTAACGCTTCAAAAACTTTTTTATACTCACTACCTAAAATTGACGTCTTATGAGCAAGATAATGATCTAAAGCCAAGTTTACTAATTTATGACTATGAAAATCTGCTGTATTTATTTCATCTTGAATTCTACTTGGATCAATATTGTTCAGCATTGTTAGTGCTAAATCAGGTCGTCCAATACGCAACATTGTTGATATAGGAGAGATAGGATAACTATAGTATACTTTAGCCCCTGCCTGTATTAACAGTTTGACGATTACTAGACTTTTATCATCTAGTGTTTCTGCTTCTTCTTTTAATTCAGTATCATATGCCTTTCTTTCTTCTTCTTTCAATTTTTCATCTAATAAACTTATAGCAAGTAATAGCGGCGTAACTCCATTATCATCCCGGGCTTCTAGGTTCACTTTTCTTGTTATAAGTTGTACTACACTATCCGTATTACCATGCTGTACTGCAGCATGTAACGCAGTTCCTACACTTTTACTCTCTCCTACCTCTAATCTTCCTTGTGCAGCTGCTGCATTTATTAGTTTTAGATAGATACCGCTATTAAATGACTCATCATCAACAGCATAATGAAGTGCTGTACTCCCATCACTACTTATTACTCCTAAATCAACATTGTATTGCAGTAATAAATCGACTAAAGCCTCAATTTTATCCATAACAGCATACATAAGTAATGTATGTCCATACTTATTCTGAACGTTTACATCCGCTCCTTTCTTAAATAACATATCTATTATTTGCAGTAAAAGAGCTGACTGTTCTTGATCTCCATACATTAATTGATAATGATACTGTTCGATTAACTTAAAAATAAGCAAATCATTATTATCAATTTTGATTATTGCAATCAACGACGCATTAATCTCTTCTTCTTGTAATAATTCAATCACCTTCTGATAGTCTGTACTATCAACATCTTCTCCAGTCAGCTTATATACTACTTGCAGGCTTTTATTTATTTTACTAAGAGTATTATGCTCTCTTATATGACTAATCGCTATTTTAGTTTTATCATCTGGGTCATCTTCACCTTGGTATATATAAAACTCTTGTAACTGCTCTTCACTGATGAGCATTATAGGAAACTTCAATAAATTTTCTAGGTATATTTTAAAATCCCTTAACGCAACAAATGGATCTGCTCCATTTAGTACTTTGACCAATAATCCAGTTCTGTCCAATTCATTTGCATAACCCAATTTTGCCAACTGTCCAAATAATCCAATTATTTCCAAATTCAATTCATGTCCTTTACTTATTAATGCTTCATGATGTATAATAATATCACCTACATAAATTGATCTAGCGGTTACTAATTTTGCTTCAACTTGAGTTAATAATGGAATACTGTCTTCATAAGAAGTTATGAATTCTTTCATTAGTTCATGATCACCTTGATGATAAACTTTTAAAAGCTGATTATGTGACATTGCAGCATAAAATAGAGCAAGATCATTTTCAGTACCTATTTTTAATAAAGATGCCATAGAACTTTCTATGGTTTTAATTAAGTTTAAAATATTTTGTAAATAAGCATTAAATTCTACTCTTTTGGCACCGTCATGATGAATTGATTGCGGACTTAAATCATTAGCAAAGTAGCTAAAAATAAATCCACTTTCATCAGCATTTTGTATACGTCCTGCAACATGTGCTAAACTATTTCTTACAAGTTTTAAAAATTCAAGTTCCAAAGCTAATTCTTTAAAACCACCGGCTTCAAGAAAAATTTCTTTTGATGAGATGTTTCTAGTAATTTGGCCGACAGCAGTAAGAATCAAAAGACAAAAATAATGTTTAGATGGAGTCAAATTATAATATAGTCTCAATTTAACATAATCGCCATTAACAGCTTGCAAATCTTGCTCTGTTGACTCTTTTAGAAAATTTATTAGATACTGCATTAATTGCAGTTGTTTTACTTCGTATAAAGTTTGCTCTCCAGAAGAATCATTCTTTTTTTTCACATGAGGAGCTCTGGAAGGAAAAAAATCTTCCTCATTTATAACAAACAGTTTTTTTATTTTATTGAGGAACGCATTTAGGTTACTTGCTTGTGCATCAGTTAATTTACCAGCTTTCTTCACTGTTGCTGTAAGCCCTTCGATTAATTCTTGCAACGCTCTTGCTAGCGATGCACCATTTTCAGTAGTTAGTTCAAGGTCACTAACAAGTTTCTTTGTGCCCTCTAATAAATCTTTTAAATCGCTAAAAAATTGTTTTTCATCTAATTTAACTTTATCACACTTCTCCACCTTCATTTTACTGATAATTCTGGTTGATTCTTTTAAAAATTCTCTTACTTCCAATAAATCTAGAGGTAGTTCTCTCAATTCTTTTTCATACATTTCAAGAGATTGCTTTATTTTATCAAATAATACAGTATTTTCTTCTTTGATATAGTCAATTAGCTTTCCTGCTTTTACCGTGTTATCCCAAGAATGGTCTAGTTTGTCTCTAATTTCTGCAAATGCATTTGCGTATATACTTTGACCCTTTGGAACATCTTTAGAAACTTCACCTATACATTGTATTAAGTATATCAACGCAGCTCGGCCATCAATACTATTGGTATCGCATTTTTTTGCTTCTAAAATATATTGCAGAATTTTTGATTTTATAGATTGATTATGTATTTTTTCTATATACTCGCTAAAGTATTTATTCTTGGTTATTAATGCATCATAAATATCATTAAGTTTTTTTAAAATAGCATTTGAATCATCCTCAAGCTTTAAACCTTTTTTAAAAGCAAAACCTTGAAAAGAAGTAGATAACTGTTCTAATAGCTTAAGTAACTGCTGTTGACCAGATTTTGTTGATTCTTCCCATAATCTTTCTAATTCAGGTCCTATACTTTCTAGATGTGACCACAATGCTTTAGGTAACTTAAGTCTCAAGCTACCTTCATGTACACATAATTCTCTTGCTTCAACTGATATAAGTTTAAAAAGCTCTATAATAGATAACTTAGAATTTTTTCCTGTATCAATTATACTTGGCGACCCTATAAACTCATCCTTATAATAACTTTCTACCATATATGGTGTATTCTCATTATATCTTTCTTTTAGATGTTGACCAATACGAAACAAATGAGCTATTTTATTAAATGCCTCAATGATTCGCTTAACTCTAATTACATCTATCTCTTCCAACTGCTTTTCATAATCTTTTTTATAACGTACTAGCAATCTATCACCTTCTGAAGAGTCAGATTTTGTATCTGCTTTCTGCTTCCCTATTTTTTTTCCTAAATTTCCCTTTGTTTGAACATTTTTTGAATCCTCATCATTTGAGGATACTAAATTTTTTCCTGTCTCAGCATTGCTATTTAGAACATTTAACATCTTGAGTTCTTTTAAAAAAGAAATAGCGTATTCAACTTCTGCATTGCTTATTACTAAATGCTGATTTTTTCCTTCCGCCTCTCTTTTATTAAAAATAATTTGTATTACTAAAAGAAATTTTACAGGATCAAGACTTTCAAATATGCTAGCTTGTTTTTTTAATATTATATGAGAAGTATCTTTAATTTCTGCTCCTATAGAGCTCATAAGTTCTTTAACCGCAGGGTTTTCTATACTAGAGACTACAACATTATAATGATTACCACCTACATATTGTATTTCAACTTCTTGTGCATCAACATCTCCTGAATCATTATATGGATCGCGTTGACCAGATAATTTAATTTTAATTTTTAATAACCTACTTAAAATACCTAATTCTTGACCACTGCCCCAAATGGTGCCATCTTTTATACCATTAATATACTGCTGAATTAACTCATCAGTTATTTCATCACCTTGATAATCAACACATTTTTGGTCTTCAGGATGCATTCTTTGATACGTGTTTCGTATATCTGCCAATCCTAAACCATGAAGTCCTACAAAATTTCCTATCTTAATTGCATCAATAAGGGCTGCTTTTAGGAAAATTTTAACATTTTGAAAGTCTTGCAAGTAATAAGTGCCTACCACAAGTCTTAATTGCTCTTGTGTTCTGATTTCATGCCCTTCTATAATCGGATACTGCCCATCATGAGCATTAACATATGCAACTAGCACAGCATTAAAAAAGCAATTTCCGTCTCCAGGGATCTGTACTACCTTTTTACTACTTGCGTCTACCATACTTGATGATGATACTTTTGAGCTCTTGCCTTTCATCTTTCACTCCAATAAATAAAATTAACTACAAGTTTTATATAGTAATATAACCAATTATAATCAAAAGGGCTGCTTTACAATGATTATCAATTATTGATCTAAAATGGTAACATGTGGCTTTTTAAAAAGCAATATTATTGGCTACTATAATTATATCGCTAATTTATACTTGAGAGCAATATTATCACAATAATCTAAGACCCACTTCCTATTAGGGGTTAATTGCACATCAATGGCATTCGGTTAAATAATATAATATGATAATTTCGATATTAATTATAAGATTGAGGTTATTAAAATGACTACCCGTCGCTTCCATACAAGCGTGAACAGTATTTATACCATTGTTTTAGTTCAGAGAATCCTTTGGAAGTATTACTAAACTTTTTAGTTTTTACTTTATTGTCATTTAATAAAGCTACGTCAAATGTTAATTTGGAAAGATCTACGCCTAAAATAATGTTGCTCATAACTAACCTTTTATGTTAATAATAAATAAGATACCCAAAGATCAACCTTATGAATACAGGTTTATTAATTAACTTCAAGATCTCAGATACCGTCTGATCTTTAATGAGTATGTTAAGGCCAGCTACTTAATCTTAAGGACAGGATCATAGTCCTGTTGGTTGACAGTGTACTAGCTTTCTACTTGGTGCCCCAAGTATCTTATAGTTATTAACTAAAGGCAAATCAAGATACAAGTCGGTTGGCTGTTCTATTGCTTCTCAAGCTAGCTATAGAAGAGATGGTGGTAACTAAAGGTTCTTCAATTTTTTATATACTTCATCATCATTCCTCTTTCCAACTAACTCTATTTTTAAATCGTCTCCTTCAATCGTGTAAATTACTCTAAATTCACCTGAATCTACCCTATTGTAATGCTCATATCCCTTTAATTTTATAGAATCGTTCGGATAGGGGTTTTGAATTAAACCCAATATCTTCATCATAACTTGTTTAAATTGTTTGGTTTGTAAATCAGATAATATGTGGTAAGCTCTTTTACTAATATTAAGCTTCATTTTTTGTCAATCTCTGCAGTAAATGAGCAACCATCTCTTTACTAGCATATCCTTGCAGGCTTGCCTCTTCTGCCATTTGTGCTAAATGGGCATCCTCAAGCTTAGTAAGTCTCTCATACTCACTTTCTGAGATTAGAACAGCAACGGTTCTGTTGGTTTTTGAGATGTGAACTGGGCTTGATAAAGCTTCCTCCAAATATTTTCCGAAATGTGCTTTGATTTCTGTTGAACTAATTACATTATGCATAAAAATAACCTCTGTTTTTATTCATATTACACAAAATAGACAAAATAGTCAATATGTTTTTACTAACTATGTGCATACTGACAATTTATACTTTCTCTAAAAAGAGTATTGGGGTTGTTTTTTAATGTCAACTTTTACTTTTATGACAGTAAGTCTTAGTCTATCTTTTACCTTATATTAGATAACCAAAAATCTCATTACTTTCTCTAAATAGAGCACTTTAGGGAATGTTTTTAAAGCAAAATTAAACTACTGTTGAGAAAATTAAATGAAATAAAAAGTCCTTAGAGCTACTTGGGGTTAATTGGTGATTCGATCGGTCTACTCACCAATTAACCGCTATTTCAGAGAAAATATTAACCGTTATGGCGTTTTTAAATTATCTAGATTAAAAAACAATGCCGTTAGAGTTTGCTATTAACTGTATCGGCTAGAAATGATAAACAATAATACTAACAATAAAGGACATTTTTATATTATTTTGGTATATTTTTTATTAAATGGACGCTAGACGGCATAGCCGTTGCTTCATCTTAAATCTTGAATTGAAATTTTACAAAATTTTTTAAAAAAGTAATTATTTAGTATACCATAGCAGAATTGATATATTAAGAAAGCTAAAGAAACGCCAAGCAAATCTAGATCAAAATATACAGACAATAGGAATGTTAAAGGGATTTGAACTATCCATATACTAAAAATATTGCATAACATATCAATCTTTATTTTCTCAATTAGTCTTAAAGATGAAGCAGAGTGATAAGCACATGATATTATTGGCATTGAGATTGCAACAATTACTAAAGGATAAAAAACAATTTTTCTAATATGTTCAAAACTTGTTATTTGTAGTAATAGTTGATTTAAAGAGATTAATAAAATAGTGGCTGTAATAATTGAAGAATAAAACAATAATCTCTTGGAGTATTTAAAATAACTTAGAAATTCTTTAATATTATTTCTACCCAACGATCTACCACCCATGACCATAAAACCAGAATTTAAAGAGATAATGGTAGTAAAATATAGCAATATAATTGTATAACATATTCGTCCTGCAGATAGGATTTCTTCTCCAAAATATTGCCACATTTGAGAATAGATAATAAAATTTGCAAAATAATCTAGAAGCGTAGAAATTATAGCAGGAGCACTAATATAAAATATTTTTTTAAGTTGTATAATTGAGAATGTGCGTATATCGATTGTAAATGTTTTATCTTTTTTGATATAGAAAGAAATAGCCAAAGCAAAGCCTATAATATTTTCCACTAGCATTGCCCAAGCTATTCCTAAGACTCCAAATGGTTTTATTCCAAATTTTCCATATACAAAAAAACAACTTAAGACAACTCCTGTAAGATTCATAATTATGCTAATATAAAAAACATATATGGTTTTTTTCTGTAATGAAAATGCAGTAAATATTAGATTAATTACAGCTATAAAAGGATAGGAAATAGCGGAAATTTTAAGGTAAGATTTTACTAGGTATTGTTCATGGTGATTTTCTTTAATCAACAAATTGATTATATTTTCTGGTATAAAAAATGTAATTAGCATAAATAAAAATGATAAAAATAATGAAAAAATTGCATTATTATTAAATATAATATTTGCTTGTTTTAAATCTTCTCTTCCTAATTCTTTACTACACAAAATTCTATAGCCGGTAAATGAAATCAACAACATACTAATAAAAATCATACTACCAGAGGTTGCAATTGACGATATTGCCATTGCTGATACACTATGATGTCCTAAAATAGGTATAGCTGCAACACCCAACAAAGTACTTGTAAAAGAAGATAATAAAATAGGTATTGATATACGTAACATTTCTTTGTAGTAAAATGTAGATTTTTCCATCTTTTAGTTTACAAAGATTTGATGATTATTTATGAGAAAATTTATTTTTTATTTTATTAACAGCTTCTCGTAATGATTGTTTATCAGATTTATTATCAAATAATAGGTCGCTAACTTCAAATGATGGAATCATAATATTAAAATCCCTTTCATGATCTGATATAATAAATTGACTATCAGGTAGCTGATCAATCAAAAAAACGTAATCATTGTGTAAAATCTTACCGAATTTACCAAAATACTTATCACGTAGCAATTTTGCGCTTTTGGTTACAAATTTTTTACCATTTTTATTAAATTTAACTCGAAAAAACTCCCTAGGTACAATTTCAACTAACTCTTTGAATTTTTTTCCATTTACTTCTAAATTCAAACTATTTATTAGAGCCTTTGTTCTGGTAGTATCTTTGCGTGAGCAAATTAATATTTTCACCTCAGTATTTTGAGCTTTAGCTTCATTAAAAATTGCTTCTAGCATTTCTATTATGGCAGGCCTTATAACTACTAATTCTTCAATATTTAAAAAATTTTTAGTAAGATCAAATTTAATATTATCTTCTATCAGTCTTTTTTTGTAATAACTAAAAAAACTATCTTCCTTATTAATAGTAAAATTTATATGCTTGATTTCATAGCCCTGTTCAGAGAGTGTTTGTTGCAAAGCTTTATTTGTACTACAAATCCTATCTATAATAGTATTATCAACGTCAAGCATAATGAATAACTTTGGTTTATCATTAGTTGCATAGACACAGCATGATAAAATAAAATTTATTATCATAATAGCACCAAGTCTAATCAATTTTCTTCTCTTTATATAATTAGTTACAATTTTTAAAATCTCTATTGCTAATGAATTTGCTCATGCTTATAGAATTTTCTAATGAAATCACATGATGAAAATAATAAGCTGGAATAAATAAGACATCGCCAGGATACATAATCACTTGTTTCATAGTTACCTTTGCAAAATCTGGATATTTATTTAAATCTGGATTAATTACATCAATAAAACTTGCACATTTAAGTGGCTCATTAACATATGAAGTTGAGCAATAAATTGAGTCTTTATATTTTGAATCTATTAGTGTTACAAGTTTTATACCATCGAAAAGTGCTAAAAACGTAGCTTTATGATTATGAAGATAAGTAATTTTATTTTTAGGGATTATAAAAAAATCATATTCTTGTGCTTTGCACTTAGAATCTGGAAAATGAGATCCTGTTAATATATTACTATAATTTCTCCAAAATTCTTTACTGTTGCTAGTAACAAAAAAAGATTTTTGAGGATTATCTTTTAATAATTCAATAAAACTTTTCATTAACATAGTACCATTATTTATTCTAGCATTTGGGTCAAGAGTTTTTGTAATAGGGCTTTTTGAATAATATTCTATTGGTAAATCTCCATAATCCTTGATAAGACTTCTTAAATTTAAATTAATATTTTCCCAATTTATAGCAGCTTCTCTAAATAATATTGGATCAATTACTATCTTGTTATTGCCGTATATTTGATTAAAATCAGAGTATAATAATGGTAGTTCTTGATTTAATTCATATACAGGATCAATTTTTACTGGATTATCTTTAGCCACAATTGGGATTGTTAGACAATGAGTTGCTTTAAAAAGTTCTGAAAAATCATTCCATACTGGCTTACTATGCTTGCTAACAAACATAGTCATGCTAATAGAGGCTTTTATTGATAAAACTTGATGAAACCAGTGATCTGGAATAAACAGAACATCCCCGGGGTAAAGAATTGTTTGATGAATTATTGTTTTCCTAAAGTTTGGATATTTTTCTAAATCTGGGTTCAAGGCATTTATTAAGCTTGAGCATTTGAGAGGGTCATCTTCATGAGAAGTATTACAGTAAATGTAATCTTTATATATTGGATTGATCATGGTAACTAATTTTGCACCATAAAAAAGTGCTAAAAAAGTAGTTGCATGATTATGTAAGGTAGTAATTTTATTCTTATGCACTATAAAAAGATTATTTTCTACTGAAATATTTTCTGGATCTGGAAGATAACAACCTGATAGTATTTCTGAAAAATTACTCCAAAAATCAAGTCCTTTACCAACAAAATGACCAGCTTGATATTGATTAAAAATCAGATCATACATAAACTCCTTAACTGTCATTTCAATTCTACCATTGCGTGTTCGTTCTTGAAAAGAGAAGATATCATTATTTTCTGTTCTCATATTATCTAACGAAACGATTAGAGGCAAATCTCCATATTTATTAGCTAGGAACTCTGGTGTTAATTGATAATCAGGCCACTCTATTGCCGCATTCTTGAATACCATAGGTTCAATATTATCTGAATTATTAGCATAAACATCTCTAAATTCCCGAAGAGTTTTAGGAAGATTTGCGAATATTTCCTTTACTTTAACAATATTAAGATCTTCTGGATTAGCAGCGATTGGAAAATTTAGCATGTCACAAACATTATTACTCCAGCTAGTAATATTGAGCAGGCCGTGATTTAAATCATATGAGCCATCTATAAAATCATTAATAATCATTATTTTCTCCCTAATTTTATTTAAAATTATAAAATAACAAGATTAGATATCCTATCTTTAATAAAGGAAACTAATTCAAACTCTTGATCATAAATATAAAAGTGGTTGCCATCCATTATTTGACTTTCAAAATAACTTCTGGTAACGGAAGACCAGCCATAAAGAGCTGCAGGGTTTACTACATTATCCTTGTTGCTACCTAAACTAATAATAGGGCATGATAAAATTGGAATTTCATAATTTTTTAAATCATCGAAAATCTTAAGATCCAAACGGTACAGATTAACCATATGCTGAACCATTACTTCATCTTTCATAAATTCTTTTGACACTCCTCCAAGATATATCAAATCGTACAGTAATTCTAAAAAACTTGATCTTGAAGTAGACTTAAATCCGTGGTGAGCAACATAAGAAGGGGAGTTCGCGCCTGAAGGGAAAAATAAAGACGCGCTCTGATAGAATTCACGTTCTAATTCTGCTAAAATTCTATAGGATATATGGCTCCCTAAGCTATGTCCAAAAAACACAAATGGCTTACAAATAGTTTGTGAGATCGGATAAGCTAAATCTTCAATTATTTCATTTAATGTTTCTGGCATTAATTCTTGAAATCTTTTTCCTCTGCCTGGCAAATCGACTAATATTATTTCAAAGAGGTTAGAAAATTTTTTAGCTAAATTTTTATAATTTGCAGATGAACCTCCTGCATGATGAAAAATGAATAATTGCATCTTGGCTTCATTATTTTCTATCTTGGTTATGCAATTATAACTATTTTTCATGATGTTACAGCTAATTTATGATAGTTTTTTTGATATAAATTCTGAGAGCTTATCAATATTTCCATGTTTTAAAATATCATGAATATTAATTTTATAGCCATAAACACTTTCACATACTGCAGCAATTGTAGCTGCTGTTAATGAATCTCCTCCAAGGTCATAAATATTTTCGAATATATTGATTTCAGTATATTCAAGTGTAGCACCCCAAATCTTGCTTAAGTTACGTTCTATTTCAGAATAAATATCATTTTCTCTTCCAATTAATTTTACTTCTTCAAGTACAAGATCTCCGTCATCTTCATTATCTTGATTTCTTTGCTGATAATGCTCAATTTTTGCCATAATATCATCAGATAATTCAAGGCCATATCCTGTAAGAGATAGTATTATTTTATCTTTAGAGTTCAATTCGCCTATTAGGGCATTGGAAACATTATATTCTATAACTTTAGTTAAACCTGACAAGGCATCATAGTTTGATATTGCTTTAAATGTGGTATTAACATTTGTATTTAAATCTTTCGCCATACCAACATCTCTCCATGCCACCCAGTTAATAGCATAAAAATTTCTACCTTTTTGATTTTGAATAGTAGCATATGAATCTAAAAAGGAATTTGCAGCACAATAATCTCCTTGACCGACCGCTGGAAAGATTGTTGCAACAGAAGAAAATAGCACAAATAAATCTACGTCATCTTGTATTGTGAGTTGATCTAATATAAATGTACCTTCTATTTTTACTGATGAAACTTCTTTGAATACTTCCAAAGATTGTTGACCAGCAAAACTAGAGCCTGCAACTCCAGCACAATGGAAAATTCCATTAATTCTGCCATATTTTTTTCTTAGACTATCAATTATAGTTTTCATGCTTTTAAAATTACCTATGTCTGCAGCGTAACAGTCTACACTAGCACCTAATTTTCTTATATTATCTAATATAATTTCTTTTTCTAATCCTCTGACTTTACCTAATCTACTGATTAAAGCAATATTGACTTGATTTTTTTGCGCTAAATAATCAGCTATAGTTAATCCTATTCCACCAGTACCTCCAGTGATAATATAAACACCTTCTTTTTTAATAGATATTTTCTTTTGTGGTACATTTATAAACTGTACTGGGCAGAATTCTTGAATAAATCTAGTGTTTTTTCTATATGCAGTAAAAAATGTTTTTGTTTTAGAAAAGATCTCATGAATTATAATATCATTGCTAGTGGAGTAATCTATGTCTATTGCTTTACAATTTAATCTAGCAAATTCTTTCGGAATAATTTTACCAAAACCAATTAAACTTGCATATTCTGGTTTAGTAAAATCTTCGGTGTTATCAACCAAATGGCTATAGTCAGTAAGTAAAACAATTTTAATAGGATTGTCTTGTTCCTTAGAAGTAATAACACTTAGCAAGCAATGTAAATTAAACATACCTTTTTCTTGAGCAGTAATTAGTTCTTCTAAATTAGTTGAGGGATTTGTAAATAAGGTTCCAGCATGAATTATATAGTCAATATTATCTATCACACTATAGTTAAAAAATCCTTCTAAATCAGAGCTAGTTGGTTCTAAAAGAGTTGTTATTTTATGCCCATTATTTTTTAAATCTTTAACTAGATCTTGAGTTTTATTATGATTATTTACAATCATTAAAATCGACTTAGGTTTAGCACATATTTCCTCTTCTAATTTCTTTTTCTTCCATATTAAATTGTAATGAAATGGATTTCTTAAATAGATTTGCTCTAAATATTCATTAGAAAAATCAAACCAAAATCTTTTTTTCTCAAAAGAGTAAACAGGAAGAGAAATGCGTTTTCTACCCTTGTCTTTATAAATTGTGTTCCAATTAATTTGAAGGCCTCTAGCATATGCTCTTGCTATATCTTTAAGTTCTAAATAAGAATAATTGCTATTAATATTATCAGTTGTGGGTATTATATTAGAATGACTTTGATACAATACTTTATCATTGTAAAATATATTTTCTGAATCTATTTTTGGCCAATTATTTAATATATCATGAATCTTTTCTTGAAGCTCTGATATAGTATTACAAATTATTGCCAAACGACAAGAATAATGCCCACGTCCTATGTTAGTTGTGTAACATAAATCTTGTATTGAAATAGAGGAATTTTCTTTAAGAAAATCCCTCATTTTTATCAAATTTTCTTTTAATATAGTTTCCTTATAAGCTGAAATAGTGAATAACTCATATTCTTGTGGTAATAAATCAAGAGATGTATTATCATTATTGCGGTATTCTTCTAGTACTATATGACAATTAGTTCCACTAATACCAAAAGCATTTACCCCACAAATACGAAGTTGATTATTCTTTGTTTCCCAATCTTCTAGCTCAGAGGTTACATATAACGCTGAGTTAATAAAATCTATATTCTCATTAGCTTCTTCAAAATGTAAAGTTGCAGGTAGCTTTCTATTTTTTAAACATAAAATAGTTTTAATCAATCCTACTATTCCTGCTCCTTCATATAAATGACCTAAGTTTGTTTTTACAGATGATATTGCACAGAACTGTTTTCTATTGGTATATTGATTGAAAGCTTGATCTAAAGCTTTGACTTCAATAGGGTCTCCAACTTTAGTTCCAGTTCCGTGAGCTTCGATATAAGTGACACTTTCTGGTACAATTTCTGCGTTTTTCCATGCATTTATAATAACATCTACTTGAGCTTCATAATTAGGACACGCAATTCCCATAGATCTACCATCTTGGTTTATCGCACTTCCTTTTATAATAGCATGTATGTTATCATTATCATGAATAGCTTTTTTTAATGGTTTTAAAAATACAGCCCCAGCTCCTTCGCCTATACCAATACCATCAGCACTATTATCAAAAGCTCTAGAATAACCTGTTAAAGACTCAATAATTGGTCTTGGAATATTAGCAAGAGGTGCCAAATTTAGTTTAATACCTCCGGCGATTGCCATATCACACTCTCCAGTGATAATGGATTGACAAGCTTGATGTACGGATACTAAAGAGGCCGAACATGAGGTATCAATAGTCATTGTAGGACCCTTTAAATCAAGAAAATAGGATATTCTCGAAGGTATAACCGAGATTAAGTTTGGAGGTATTAGTGAATCAATAGGTATATTATCAAATTTTAAAGCTAAATCTTTATAATTAAAAGGGCGAAAATCAGGCATAAATCCAACAAATACACCAGTTCTGCTCTGTTTCAGGTTATCTCCTCCATAACCGGCATCCTCAATAGCAGAATAAGCAACTTGTAGAAAGAGTCTTTGACATGGATCCATCAATTTTGCTTCTAGAGGAGAAATTTTAAAGAACTGGTTATCAAACTTATCAATTTCTTCTAAAAAAGCACCTTTTGCTATTTCAAGGTCAATATTTTTACCAAATGCTAAATGTCTGAATGCGTCATCAAAAAATGGTAATAAATCTTTAATGCGACTT
>Ga0247843_1004681_pt1 | contig 20096 bp, 10 predicted proteins | sample LaCruzMarch2017__FD_192420 | JGI IMG/M metagenome (GOLD analysis project Ga0247843, IMG submission 192420) | Freshwater microbial communities from meromictic Lake La Cruz, Castile-La Mancha, Spain - LaCruzMarch2017_8m | ecosystem: Environmental > Aquatic > Freshwater > Lake | place: Spain...
CGACGAACGTTTACGTGAGACTGCTAAGCCAAGGCACTAAGTCCACGAAGATCACCGTCACAAACCCTTAACCGGGCTCAATAGAAAGGCCGAGGGCTTGGTGCAAACCAAACCCTCGGCCTTCTTTGTTTTTGAACGATCCACATTTTGATAAGGCGTGTTTTCAAAAGCTTCTGTGTTTGTTCAAAATCTGGTGGAAGATGGGTTGGCAAAATTGCGCGTCAGCCGGGCGGCGGAGCTTTTGGCGTTTAGATACTTAGCAAGATGTGCCCCATTCAGAACCCCAAGATCTTGCTGGACGCTCGGCTTTTGTCGTGCGATCGCCCCTTTTGCACTAGATCAATCTGGTGAACGATCGATCTGATTCGTTCATTGCTCGCCCTTGAACTTAAAACTTTCTCGATACTCCACATTGTCCAATCGATTTGGATAGACGCCAGGCGAAATTTTTAGAACATCTCTTCGCATTTGCCTTACATTAGGTTATTGCGCTACCATCATAAGTATGCTGTAATACTCATCTGCTTCAAAGCAGACCGGATTAGTCGAGTGCGCTCATTCCGTCACACCAGGACCCAATGAATTCACATCCTAGTATAGTCACGTGGTTCTTTTGGGTTACCATGTATCTGGTAGTATTTTTCTGGGCGCATTATTCCCGTAGCCAAAACGTGCGCCCCCCAAAAGCATGGCTTACTCAACTCGCTCAAAAAGACTAGTCTCCTAAACAGCGAAGGATGTAATCAAGCTTTCATGTTTGCCGAAGTTCTGTTCGCAACTGCTGACACACATTTCAAGTTGATACACAAGCAACTGAAGTTTTTGTTGCGATAAAGGGACCAGTTACATGAACACATCCTCCGTCATTACACGATTGCAAACGATGCTGAATCTCTCAGCTAGAGAATTAGAAGTTGTCCATCTGGGATCCTTAGGATATTCGGACAAAAAGATCGCTACCGCTCTTTCGATTAGTAAATTTACAGTGGCAAGTCACTGGCAAAACATTTTACTCAGAAACGGCGCGGTTAACCGGACACTTGTAATCGCTAGATATTCAGCCGCCTTAGCCCGCAATGAAATCAACGCTGATGCTCTCATGAACCTCCCAGATGTGACACTCGCAAGGCCACCGCGAGGAAGCGCCATATCGCAGTCCCTTCGCCGCAGAATGGAAAAAGCAGTCCAAGATTGTCGGGCTCTCTGTGAAGAAGGGTTGACGGGTAGCGACGACGTGTTTCGCCGATACCTCCAAGAGTGCGTTATGTTAACCGATTCCGCTAGCGGATTCTTGGCAGGAATACGCCAAGATGCCGATCATAACTACTATGTTTCGGCGAGCGCCACGTTCAACTTAGAGCCAGGCACTCTGTCTCCCATCGTAATCACGGGCTGGAACGAGGTTAACCCGCAACCAATGGACTACGGATGTTGGTTTGCTGATGTCCTCCGCACAAAAGCGGCACACTTTACAAATGAGCAATCTGCAGAACACTCGGTTGTGAGCGAACGCCTGCAGACTCCGATTGTTGAAAGCTTCGTTGGGCTCCCTTTAGTGAGAGACGGCATTGTGGTTGGTTTGCTTTGCTTAGCGAATAGACCTGGCGGATACGATGAATCTATTGTCAAGTTCCTTGAACCCCTACTTAATGAGTGTGCAACATTTATCGAAGCTTGGGTGAGTCAAGTTGACCGGCTGGCTTTAGATCGTAAGATTACTGATACAGCGCTCATTCTGAAGACGGTTACAGATGAACTTACGAACGGTTTCATTTACGCATCCTCCGATGGAACTGTGTTGCACGTAAATCGCATGTTCCTAGACACCTTTGGCTTAAAGTCTGACGAGAACCGTTTTGCTGGCCGTCCAGTGTCGAGCTTGTTGGAAGAATGTCTTCCTTCTGTCTGCAACGCAGAATTGCTTACAAACATCATCCAATCGCTTGTTTCAACGGGTGAAAGCCGATTCGGTCAAACGATACACTTGCAAAACTCTCGAATCATTGAGATTGACAGCATCGGAGTTCGAGTAGAAGACACGTGCACGGGCCTGATCTGGAAACTATCTGACGTAACAAAGCTTGAATTAGATCGTTTAGCTTTTGGAGAAGTACTTCAGCACTCACGTGATGGCATCATTGTGATCACCGCCGATGGCGTAGTCCAGCACTGGAACAAACGCGCTGAATCCATTTTCGGCTACAGCGCTGGAGAGGCATTGGGACAAATGCTCGTTGAGTTAGTTATCCCGGACCGATACCAAGATGCCCATTTGGAAGGACTGAAACGGCACCGTGAGACCGGGGTTAGCCGAGTGATGGGTCAACTCGTGAACATCGTCGGAAAGCGAAAGTGTGGCGCTGAGGTGAATATTGAATTGATGCTGTCGTGCATTGATGCCGGCGATCATCCTCGTTATTGCGCTTACATCCGCGAAGTATTGGACTGACCGATCCCGCAACTCTCCATCTCGGAAAGATGCCTTTTTAGGTACGTGCTTTGTGACGTCATCCTACGTACCCTTCGGCTGCTTTCCGAGAACGATCGTCCGCGAGAGTTGCGCTTGCATATTCTGCTGCTCACTGCTAGACTAAGAATGTGGTTTTGGAAATTGTTCTGATCCGGCTTTGCATCTAGCCGTCCTTTACGAAGGTCGGTGCCGCATCACATTTACCGATCATTCTTGAAACCACAAAATCACACTTTCACTTGTCGTCATTGCGGCTTCTCCATTCCGTTCAGCGGAATCGGTACGAGCCAAAGAAATCATTGTCCCGAGTGCCTGCACAGCGTTCACCTAGACGAAGTTCCGGGTGATCGAAGTGCCCGATGCGGCGGAGTGATGGATCCGATCTCCGTTTGGGTCCGCAAAGGCGGAGAATGGGCCCTCATTCACCGATGCCGAACCTGCGGCGTGCTCCGGAGCAACCGCATCGCGGGCGACGACAACGCCCACGTCCTTCTCTCGCTCGCGGTCCAACCGCTAGCCCGACCACCGTTCCCGCTGGAGCATCTCCATCAGGAGCAGAGAACGTAGTGCATCTACGAACCGTGCCGTCGCATTCGGCGGCACGGCAGACCCTTACAAGGCAGCCGGCAAAACTTGCATTACTTCTTTTTGGGTGACCGGGGTCTAAAAGCCAGCCGAAGAACGCCGAAAGCAACTGCGGTCGCAAACACCCAGCCGGCAACAACCTCGCTCCGGGAAAGCAGCGGAATCCGCCCATCCGAATACTTCTCAATCATCTTTGCGCTGACCGTGTCTGGGTACTTCGTTCGCACTCCACGCGCCGATTGAACGGCGTCGTCCGTCATCCCTAATTCCGCCTGACAAATCGCCTTCGTCTGCAAAATTGGAGCTGCCCACTCCGGACCCATTTTCTGGTCTTGAGGAAGTCTTGCCTCAAGTTCCTCGAATTCTGCGATTAACTGAAGGCACTCTCGATACTTGTTTTCCTTAGCTGCGGCCTGAGTCGCGCCATAAATGACGTTGATGCCCCATTTATTCTTGTAGTTCGGATGGGCTTGAAAAAGTTGCTGATATTGAGAGAACGGGATTCGCTCGACGCCGAGCTCTGAAGCCAATACGGCACGATGAATATGGATCGTCGGTTCTTCGACGGGAAATCGGCGAATCCATGCTTTCGCAGCCCGTTGCCAAGCCTTCACTACCTTTGGATCTGGCGAATCCGAGGATTGCATCAAAATCGCGGCAAGCCGGTCCAGTCCTTCGGGCGTGGAGTCACCCAGATGACTGATCACCCCATAGATCCGACCATCGATAAATCCGTCCAGTCCGATCGCTTCGGAGATTTCCCATACAAGTGCTTGAGTCGACGCTTCAGAATTCGAACATCCTCGCAGGAAATCACCAGGGTTTTTCAGAATGCTGGAGAGTTCCGAGGACTTCGTAGACGCATGCGTTCGATAAAGGTAAAGCCGCGCCGATGAAATCTGTCCGGGAGTTGCCTTTGGATCGTTGCGACTGATTCCAGATGCGATACTGCGGCGCTCCACTTCCCACGCGAGAAGTACACAATGCCCAATCTATGTTTCGCGAAAGCACTTTGTTCTGGCCGCGTAGCCAGCATCTCAAGAAGTTGAAGCTCGTACTTCTTGGACTCCGCCTGACTTTCTGGAACGCGTTCGCTATATGAAACTTGAGCCCGCCCGAGGGCAAACATAAGAATGGAAAGGCATACAGCGACTTTCTTCATTTCGGTCAGTCAGGGGCAAGACGGCAACGGCAAGTCGCTTTAGTTGACGATCATAGCCGCACGCGCATTCAAAGCTGAATCGTGACTTCAGAAACGAGCACGTCTGCTTCGCAATCAGCCGCTGGCTTCGGCCCAGTCTCGGCCATCGCTAACGCGGCCAAGCACAAAATAGCTGCCACCACCAACAGAATGGGTCTCATTAACCTTACTTTAATGTAGATTCCGGGGCAAAGCAAGAAACTTCTGGTGATTTTTGCCAATTGCGAACACATTAGCAAAACCGCGTAGCGCTTAAATTCTTTCGAGTGCGTGGAGTGTGTTTGCCACGGCTGACCGGCCGTGGCAACGCACTGGGTCTAATCCAAATTACTGAGTCGCGCCGGCGTAGAGCTTGATGAAGGCTACGTTGCCGACCGTTCCATCGATCGTGCGGACTTCGTAGACCTGCCCGATGTTCTGGGATCGTGCCGATCCGTCAGCTGCCGCGTAAGTGGACTGTCCTGCTTGGCCAACGGTGAAGACCTTTGTCTTTCCGCCGCCCCAGCCGCCCGAAGTGTTCTTTCGGCCCCAAGGTCCGGTGTAAACCGTTCCGGTCCAGCTCGATGGCGTGTAAGCCGTGAAGACTGCCGGAGTGGTTGCCGTTCCCTGAACGAAGGTCGAAGCACCTGGCGTGGTCAAGAAGCCCTGATCGTAGGCACCGGCATCGGAGACCATGATCTTGTTGGAAAGGTCCTCGATCGCCGTCTGCGAGAGAGATGGGAATGAGGCTCCGCCTTCAACGGCATAGCCGAACGGTCCGTCTACTCGTGCCGAACCGTAGGGGTTCGTCAGGAAGAACGGTGCCGCAATGTTGTTTGCGGCTTGGATAGCCGCTGCCGAAGGAACGACGCCGAAGTAGTTCGACTGGGCAAAGGCTCGGGCCATGCCCGTTCCGCCTACGGCGCCTTCAAGCGGAGACGTATAAATGTCTCGGTTCTTGGTGTATGGGAAAACCGATTCCGTCCAAGGAATGGCGCCCGCTGGCGTGGTCGTGGTAGTTGGCAGCAGGTTGAAAGTTGCTTGCTGGTTGGCTAGCGACTCGAAACGCACGGCAAGGGCAAAGCTGTCGTCGTAGTCAGCTGAGTACTGCAGATGTGCGAGGCCAATCTGTTTGAGATTGCTTAGATTTGCGGCAGCCTTGGCGGCAGCCTTCGCTTGGGCGAACACCGGGAATAGGATCGCAGCGAGGATCGCAATGATTGCGATAACGACGAGCAGCTCAATCAGCGTGAAGGCTTTTTTCATGGTTACTTTGATCAGCGCCCCTCAATTTGGCGGGCCCTGAAATGTGATGACGCCTTCGCGCGCCGGCTTTGTTAGGAACTTCTTAACAATTCCAGAGCGTCTTCAGGATTACCAATAGATTTATCATGAATTCGTTATATCCGCCATTGATTTATTAACACCAGATATATCTAACTTCTGCAACTTTCGGACCGGTCAATATTGCATCACTCCGGCTACACTTCACTCAAGCCATGATCACCTGCCTGGCCATTGCCTACTCCGCCGCCCAAACCAAGTTGGTAACGCCTTATACGCAGGTGTACAAGTTGGAGGTCGTCGCGCCGGCGATTCCTTCTCTCAAAACCTTCGAGATGTTCGAAATGGCGATCGACGCCAAGGGGACATTTAATAACCCATTCGATCCGCAAGACGCCGCCCTAGATTTGCTGGTCGAAAACTCGGAGCGGAAGTTTAGCGTTCCCGGCTTCTGGACGGCTCCGTTTGAACGACGACTAAACGGCGATACCGAAGAACTCACCCGATCTGGCTCGCCGGGTTGGAAGGTCCGCTGGACTCCAACGGAACCCGGGACTTACCAGGTTCGAGTTCGGTTCAAAGACCAAAACGACACTTTCCTCACGCCCGCCCAAACCGTTACCGTAAGCAAGGGCACCGCGCCCGGATTCGTTGCCGTTGGCGGAAAAGACCCACGCTACTTTGTCCGAACGGATGGCAGATCCGTCTTCCCGATTGGCACGAATTTGTGTTGGGCTGGTCCGCGCGGGACGTACGACTACGACGACTGGCTCCCCAAGCTCTCCGCGAACGGGGCGAACTTCGGTCGCCTCTGGCTCTCGCCCGAGATCTTTACCTTCGGCATCGAGCGAAAAGGCAAAGCGGAGGAAGGATTAGGGATGGGCCAGTTCGATCTCGGCAGGGCATGGAAGATTGACTACGTGCTGGATTCCGCGGCTAAGAAAGGGATCGATATCAAGCTCTGCATCGATAGCTTCAACATCTTGCGCCAGCGTGACTCTTTTAACTATTGGGAACAGACGCCCCACAACCGCGACCACGGCGGGCCGCTGCGAATCTGGAGCGACTTCTGGACCGACGCCAAAATGGACCGGCTCTACCAAAATAAGCTCCGCTACCTGGTCGCTCGGTACGGTGCGTACACCAACATGTTCGCGTGGGAGTTCTGGAACGAATGCGACATTACAACCGACTTTGATCCCGTGACCGTCAAAAAATGGCACCAACGGATGTCGACCGTGTTACGGGGCCTGGACCCTTATAAGCACTTGCAGACCACAAGTTTTTCGTCTGCCACCGGCGTTCGAGAGATTGACGCCATGCCCGAACTGGACTACGTCCAAACTCACCACTATTCGAGTCCAGACATTGTCGGCACGATCATCAATCAACAGGTGAGAAAGGCAAGCCTCGACAAGCCGCATTACGTAGGCGAGGTCGGCGCTGATTGGACGGGCCCACGCGGGGAGGAAGACCCGACCGGTCTTCAAATTCATGATCCTATGTGGGCATCCGTCGTCACCGGCGGAGCCGCAGCCGCAATGCCGTGGTGGTGGGACAACTTCATCGCTCCGAAAGACCTTTTCAAGCTCTTCAAGCCCGTTAGCGAGTTCACGAAGGGAATCAACTTCGCGGAAGAAGAGTTCCGCGTGACCCGACCATCGCTAGCTTTTGAAACCAAGCCGAAGGTTGCATCTTATCAAGACATCGAGATTTCGGGTGGACCGGAGGCCTGGGAACCCGCGCCGCAAAACCAGCCGCAGCGGGTCAAAATCTCCCGCACCGGAGCGGTTACCGGTAACGTGCCGGTTTCGGGACTCTTACACGGTCAGCGGAACCATCCGACCTGGCACAACCCCGTCGCATTCTCCGTAAACTTCGAGCGCAAGACACGGTTCGAAGTAGATGTGCGTGGCGTGTCCGGCTACGGTGGTGGTCGCTTGGAAATCTGGGTAGACAACGAGCGCGTCGCCGCAAAACCGTTTCCCGCAGCAGAAAACGCAGTGGACGGCGCCATCGTCAATAAGTACAACGGCAATTATGGGGTGGACCTTTCGCCCGGAGTTCACTCCGTGGCCGTGCGAAACAATGGCAACGACTGGATTCAAGTCTCGTACCGGTTCAAGGATGCCGTCAAACTGACAAAGCCCGCGATTGACGTCTGGGCATTGAACGGCCGCGACTACTCGCTCCTATGGATGCGCCCGACCGGTCGAAGCTGGCGAGCGGTGATTGAGGAGAAGCGAAAGTTTGCGAAGTCGGCTCCCGCCGTGCTCGGCTTAAAGGGTCTAGCGCCCGGACAGTGGGAAGTTCAGTACTGGGACACTTGGACCGGCGAGATCTTCAAACGGGCAAATGTCTCGGTCAGTGCGAACGGAGCCGTTCGCATTCCCGTACCTAGCTTCGAGAAGGACCTTGCGATCCGAGTAAATCGCAAGTAGAGCCGGGCAAATGGACACTTACCAGTACGACTACATTGTCATCGGCAGCGGAATCGCCGGGCTCAGTTTTGCCATCAAGGTTGCCGAGCACGGAAGGGTTTGTGTCCTGACGAAGAGCGACATTACCGACAGCAACACCAAATGGGCGCAAGGCGGCATCGCGGCCGCGGTTGGAGAAGCCGATTCTTGGGAGCTGCATGAGCAAGACACGCTCATCGCCGGCGCCGGACTTTGTGATCCCGAGGCGGTCCGATTCCTCGTTCAAAACGCTCCTCGAGCCATCGAATGGCTCGTGAATCTCGGCGCGGACTTTGATTCCAATGGCCGTGTGCTCGACCTCGGCCTCGAAGGCGGCCACAGCCGAAACCGAATTGTGCACACTGCCGACCGAACCGGTGCGGAAGTTGAACGCGCGGTCGTCGCGTCCGTTCGGACGAATCCGAACATCACCGTCATCGAGCGTGCGTTTGTCACTCACCTGCTCATTCGCGATGGCGAGTGTACGGGCGTGGTTGCGAACATCGAAGATGTCGGCGAAGCGGCGTTCTCTTGCCGAGCCGTCATGCTGGCCACCGGCGGAAGCGGAAAGATTTACCAGCACACCACCAACCCTGCGGTTGCAACGGCGGATGGCATTGCCTTGGCAACCGAGGCCGGAGCAACCATCGCGCAGATGGAATTCATGCAGTTCCACCCGACCACGCTCTACCACCCGCAGATGCGGAGCTTCCTCATTACAGAGGCAGTTCGTGGTGCGGGAGCGACCTTGCGCAACCACCTTGGGCGGCGCTTTATGTACGACTACGACGAACGGCTGGAACTCGCCCCACGAGATATCGTCGCCCGCGCCATCGATTCAGAAATCAAGAAGCACGAAACGTGGTGCGTCTATCTCGACCTCACCCACCTCGATCCGGCCCGTATTCACCACGAGTTCCCGACCATCTACGAGCGCTTGCTGAGTATTGGAATTGAGATGGATAAGGAGTGGATCCCGGTGGTTCCGGCTCAACACTATTCCTGCGGTGGCGTGGTTACCGATCTTGATGGTCGCACGAGTTTGCCTGGACTGTACGCCAGCGGCGAGGTCGCTTGCACCGGGGTTCATGGCGCAAACCGCCTAGCCAGCAATTCGCTCCTGGAAGCGATGGTCTTTTCAGACGCGGCGGCTCGAGCGGTTCGGGACGAGCCATTCCGCAAACTCGGCGAAGGCGAGGCTCCTCCGTGCATTCACGAGACCGAAGCCATTCGGCTTCGTCGTGCTTTGCAGAAGATGATGACCCAGCACGTCGGCATCATCCGAAACTTTGAAGGCCTGCGGGCCGCCGAAAAGATGATCGCAGAAACGCTCCATCGGTACCACCAGCTACCTACCGCACCGTTCGCGCGGTATCCGGTGGAAAGCCGAAACGTGATGCTCGCCGCTCAGCACGTTGTTCGCGGGGCTTTGCTCCGAGACCGCAATATTGGGCTGCACTTCAACGAAGATCTATTGGCCGCGGAGTTTCAGAGTAGCGAGGCGGCGGAGCCCAAGCCGGAATATCCGGCGCCCAAGTAGGCCAATCCAACTTCGCGGTGCATGGCCCGGTAGTTTCCGGCGTAAACCTAACCTCCGCAATTCCGAGGGCACTTGTCGTTGTGAGTTCCGACAGGTTTGTGACGGCTCGAAAATTGATCGGAGCGCTGGAAGCAAACGCGAGCCCCTGATTTCTCAGCTGTAATGCTGACCAGGTGCACACAAGTCTAGATTCATCTTTGACCATCGTAAATGCAGGATCGGCATAAGCCCGAATGGGCGATCGAAGAAGCATCACGAACGGGTCTGCCGCCTCGATGGGTCCTGGTGTTTTGGTGTAGCCGTAGACCGTTTTTCGGACGTTCCACATTGGCTCCACGAGGTCCGGCACGATGGTTCGGACCGCAGGGCTCGCTTGTTGGCGATTCTGCCAACGCAGGAATCCTCGATCGGCTGCAAGGCCGGCTTCGAACATCGCGGCGCTGAGCCTCCGTTCGGGCTCTGGGCAAAACGCTCCTGTGATCGCGGCGAAGGCGCCCACTCTGCGATTGATTGCAGCATCTGGAGAAGAGAACTTCCAAGTCAGCCAGTCCTGCCCCCAGATAAGTCCGGTGAACAGCGAGTTCTCTTCCGAGGAGGCGCGCTTGGCCGAAACGAGGATTTGCGTCAGAAGGGCATGGGCAGATGCAATGTCTGCTCCTTGTCCGGATTCCAGAAACGGCAACTGGGTTTGCGTGCTCGGTTCGGCGGCAAAGTTGACCTGACTGAGAAACTCGGAGTAGGCCGACTCTGCCGTCTTGACGACTTCTGGATCGCGGGATGCGGGGATCGCCTCGAACGCAAGCTCGGCGATGCTCGGGACATCAAGCGGCGAGACCGTGCCCGGCGGAGATGTAGTTGGCGACCCAATGGTCACCGGACGCCCCGTCGGGATTCGTTTGAGCGGAAACTGGACAATCAGCTCCTTTCCGATGAGCACTTCAACCGGCCCCAGCGGCCCGCGCGGGCTGATGCGCTCGGACTTGCTCAGCACCCGAACGTTCAGTCCATCTAGGCGGGCAAGGAACAAAGGCGTAGGCAGGATTGCACCGGGCCGATCAAAGACCCAGGTCGCTTGAATCGAGTTGTTGTTCGCCCCAACTTTGGTTTGCAGGATTGCCGGAGCTGGCTGGACGAAGAGCCAAGAAAGCTTTTGGGCAGCGAGCTTCAGTTGCCCCAAGGACGCGGCCGAGTTTGTGCCGACAACTGCGGGCACCCGCCCGACCCGAATCCAACCTTTGCGAGGGGCGAGCTCAACGCTCCAATTCCCTGGTTTTCCCTTGATGGTCATCGCGCCGGGCGTGTCTGGAAAGCCAAAAATGTACGCGGGTTGCTTCGGCGAGAAAGATAAAACGACCCACGAAACGGCCGGAGTTGGGACATCCTGTCGCACCGACCCTTCCGACCAGGTGAGATACGGTGCGCCGATGGCGGTGGAACCGAGGGTCACCTTTCCATCCGCAAACATGGAGAATCCCGGAGCGGTGAGTGATATTTTGAATTTAGACGGACAATCCGGAGCTACTTTAAACCCGACCGTCTGCTCCATGTTCGAGCTTTTGAAGATATTGCGCTCTTCAAGGGGTGCCGCAAACGAAAGGAACTCAGAACCTTCCGACTCGATGCCGTCGTTTCGAAACTTCACGAGGTCGTGGAACGGAGTTTTTCCGTAGCCGAATCGACCAAAGGGTTGTGCGGAAACCGTTCCCGCGAGGGCCAGACTAGTAAATGCGAGAGCCGAGAATCTGGAAACCAATACGGTTCGTTTGTCGAGACCAGATAAGCCCCACTTCTCTCCAGCCGATGCTGTAGCCGAGAGTGACGAAGTAATCCAGGTACTGAGAGTCATTGAATCGGTCGAAAGTGTATTGGTAGCCAAGCCGCCAGATTTTGCTCACGAAGTACGAAAGGTTTCCATAGAGCGTAAATCGATCGGCTTCGAGCGCTCGAAGACCATTGAAGTCTAGCTCGGTGCGACCCAATCGGGCGAAGCCTTGGACGGAAACGCGGTGATTGCCCAGCACGCGATCTTCCACGCCATCTTGCACATAGTCGTAAGTTGTAGTCAGGCTCGCCCAGCGCGCGACAGGCGTAAAGAAGGTCGCGGTGCCGAGATAGCTCGTGCGGCCCCCGGTTCTGGAACTGTTGGCTTGTCGAACTTGTCCGGCAAGTCGGAGGGTGCCAAGTCCGGGCACGCCCAAGACGTTCGATTGCAGCCGCGCATAGACGCCGGTACTTTGATCAGTGGTTTCCAGCAGGCTGTTCGATGTGGAGGCAGCGTTCAGTCCGATGTTCAGTTGAGCAGGAAGCTTCCCAACTTTGATGGGATCCTTCTCAAGCGAAAGACCGTAATCTTGCGATGTGTACTTGAGACCGCGGAAAGTCTTGTTGAGGCTTCCATTGAACTGGCCCTGAAAACCATTGAACTGGTTGGTAGCGCCAAACGAGCCGAACGCGCTATTAAAGCCGGGGCTCTGGGCCTGGAAGAACGCATTGGCTCGGTCGCCGATTTGCCAAGACTGCCGCGCGGAGGCCACCCAGTCGTTCCGTCCAAGCCCTTGCACGCCCACGGAACCGTCGAGCTCATCACCCTTGTTCCAGTTGAGCTCGTAGTCGAGGAACATGCCACGGCTGGCGACCGAGCTACGGCCGTAGAGCTCACCCGTTCTGAATCGGAACAGGCTGGTCTGCCCGGGCTTCACCGAAGTGAAGTACGGATAGTTGACGGTGAGCGAGTTGTTCCACATGCTCACAAACTGGTCGGTGACGAGAGGTGACTGGGACAGGGCTGACTGACTCAGCTCGTACATCGGCATCGAAAGAACTTTTGTATCGCCGACGAAGACTTCTGCCTTCTGGAACTGGACACCGCGGTTTGGAAATACGACCGCCTTCTTCGCCCGGATCGTGCTCGGCGAGACTTCGAGTTCTTGGAAGCGCGTACGTTCCGGATCAAAGGTCTTTGGATTGACAAACTTTAGTTTCCCAAACTGAATTTCGACCGGGACTACTCGCTGACGGATCTCTGCCAGCTTCCAGCCCTCTTCGCCATCGCTTTCCATGAACGACAGCCCGTGTCCATTCCACAAAACAGTCTCCCAACTGCTGCTCGGCATCGCCGTAATGCCCTGGCCGGTGCGCTGATTGAGCTGCATGTACAGCTCTTCAAACACCTGATCGATCTTTCCGTGGCGCAGGCGCGCGTTTTTGGCTCGGACAATGTAGTTGCCCGAGTCGATCTGGACGTCGTCCGCTTTGATCAGGATGTCGCGGTATCGGACGCTCACGCCTTGATCTGGCGTAGTGGCGGAAACGAACCGGCTGTCAGCGGTGTACTCAAGGAAGCCATCACTATAGACTTCGATGTATTCCTGCGCGGATGAGAGCTGGCTTCGATCGGCGACAAGCTCAACCTGAAGCGTTGCGGGCGGGACGTTTCCAGCCAATGCGGAGGCCGAGATGGTGACGAGGCCGGGGAGATTCCCCGCAATGTAAACGGCATTAACGACGCCGCGCTGGGTTGGGACACTGTCCTGCCGAAATCGGCCCTGACTCGCGGTGAAGTTCACCAGCGTTCCGTCGGGAACAACGGAGCCGTTCGCGCTACGCACGATGGCGGTGATGGTAACGGTGCTTCGACCGTCGGCGGCGCTACGTAGCGGAAAGCTTGAAAGTTGAATGCCCTGTTGCGCGGACGCAACACTAGCGAGAGACGCGAGAAGCAGCGCCGATGCCAGGATTCGATGTTGGTGCCGCAGGAGCATGAGGACCTATGAGATAGACGAAGGCCGCGCGACGGAAGTACGTCGCGCGGCCACAGTTTTCTTATCGGGTGACGTTGACTGGGAAGAAGCGTCGGACGCGTTCGCCGTCTGCCGATTCCGCAGTGATTTCAACCGTGTATGGTCCAGGAGCGACCGCTCGGTTTGCACCGTCTCGGAGATTCCACACGATCGAGTTCTGACCGGTCTTATCCGCTCGAGCTCGAACCACCGTGCTGATCTCTCGACCACCGCTCAAGATTCGCACTGTAGTCGTTGCCTCGGAAGACAGCGTGTAGGTGATGTTGAGAGGAGCGTTGGCTAGCTTGCTGCTTCGAATCGCCGTAACCATTCCGATCACCGGTCGGGCCGTTGCGCCTGGCTCCATTTCGACCGTGAACTGTCGAGTGGTTCGGGCCTCAGCCTGGAACGTGTAACCAGAAGCTCGTCGCAGGTTCGTCGAGCGGCCGGTTGCCTTGTCGGTGATGCGGAACTGAACGTTTCGTGGGACGCCGGCAAGATTTGGCCAGGTAACGGTTACCGGTCCATCTTCCTTAGTGAATACTTCGACGTTCCAAGTCTGCTTAGCGACCTTTTCAACCAAGGACTGAGCAAGCTTCTCAACCTTTCCACCCTTCTCCTGTCGAATCGACAGGCTGATCGCGCCGTCGAGCGGAGCGATTGGTGCTTCGTAGGCAGTTGCCTTCTCGGCGGCCGCTGCGCTTGCAGCGATTCCAACGAAGTTCTGAGCGTCGACCATCTTGTCCGTTCGAGCCGAAAGCTGGAGCTTCCAAGACTTCGCCGAGTTACCCTGAACGGTTGCGCCGCTTGGGAGGAATGGTTCGAAGACCGGTGGGAAGGACATCGTGAGCTGCTGCTGAGTGTTCACGAAGATCCAGTAACCCTTGTTCGGAAGGATCAAGTCAGTCGTGTTCGAGATGTACTTGTACTCTGGCGTTGGACTGGTGTTATCCCAGTAAGCGAGCGATCCGCTCACGAAGCTGGCGTTGACCAGTTCCTGGAACGTGAGAACGTTGCCTGGGTCCGCTGCCGAGATACCGCTGAGCTGTCCGAGCGGCACCGAGAAGTTATACGGGTTCGCGATCAAGTTCCAGCCTGATTGCAGCGTTTGTGGCGCCGCTCCGGTAGTGGTGTCGGCTGGGGTCGTTGGCGAGCCGCCGAGAACAACCGTTCCCTGTGGCTGACCGAAGACGAGCCAGGTACCGCGGCCTCGCTGTGGACCGGTCTGGATCACATACTCTCGCTGCGCAGGATCGTAAGTGAACGCCTGGAAGTCTTGGTTGACCTGCAAGCCCAAGATCGTTTCCCAGTTCGTAACTTGATAAGTCCATGGCGATCCGACCAGGTTAGCCGTTGCAGGCAGACCAAGTCGTGGAGTCGTAGCAACGTTGATCGAGCCCGTGAGCGTCTTCGATGCACCGGTGGTTGAGTCAACCTTGACCGTGTACGGAAGAATTCCGTTGGCTTCGTTGCTGACTTGAACCTGGAAGTCCACGAAACCAATGTTTCGCGGGAGAATTTGGTTAATCACTCGAGTGATTCGCGTTCGAGTCGGATCCGTGGCATCGGACATGCCTGGCGGCAGGTTCAACTCAACACGAACGTTGGTGAGGGTGAATTCACGATCGATCGTCGAGTAGCCCCGAGTGTTGTCCACATAAACGCGGAAGGTGTAAGGATTCGGCGTCAGAGTGTTTGCATCTCCGGCTGCCGTCGTGATCACCGGTGGTGCGTCTGCGACGACCGCAAATGGAGCGGCATAGTCAGAAACACCCCAAGTGGTCTTGTAGTAAGCGTTGATCGTTCGCGAAGAACCAGCAGCAACGATTTCTGGGTTCCACTTCTGGAGGAACGCCCAGTCAACGACGAGGACGTCGGGTGAAATGAGCTGGTCCGCCATCGTCGCACCGTTATTTGCGAAGTTGCCGATGAGACCATTATCAGCTGCGCCGAAGTCAGCATTACCGATTGCAATTTCGTCCGATGGAGTCTGATCGCTCGTTGCGCGACCATTGCTCGTGGCAGCCGTGGTCACGACCTGGAGGCCGTAGGCAAGTTCTTGATTGATTCCGAACGAAACGGTATTCGGCATCGGAAGCACTTGAACGCCTTCTGCGTCAAAAGTCGTGCCATCTGCACCGCGTCGGAACCGCCTTCCTGTAGTGAACGGTCGGTAGCCGGGAGCGAAAACGTATCCCGGAGCTCCGCTGAAACCGTTCTGATCGGTCAACTGAATTTCACTGCCCATCCAAAGGCCAGCGCGTCGAATTTCAGTCGCGTTGTTCGTGAGGCGATAGCTCATGCGCGCGGCATCGCCGATCACGTCAGTTTGAAGACGAATCGTAAAGTCACCAGCTTCGGTTTCGGTGATGCAGTATCGGTCGCTAGCACCGACAAACGCAAGACGAATGCCGCCGCCACCGAAACGGATTTTCTGCTGGTTGGAGCCATCCGCGTTCTGCTGAATCAGCATGGTGTAGCCAATCGAGCCACCCACCATGTAAGGCATTCCAAAGTTGGTTCGGAGAAAATCGTCAGCGGTCGTTTGAATTGAACCTAGAGAACCGGTTGTAAATCCGAAACGGCCAGGCGTATTGAATGTGGCACCGTTTGGACCTACGCACTGAGCGCCGTATGCGTCGGTTCCACTTACGCCGATGGAAACGCCAAACAGAAAGTTGTTTGTTTGCGGTCCAGCGATGAAGGGCACATCATCGGTCAGCTTGTAGACGAGGTAGTCCGTGCTGGGACCTGTCGTACTCATTGGCGGCCAGCAAGATGGGTCGAATGACGCTCCACCTTGGGCAAAAACGGAGGCACTGCACGCGATGAGAGCGGCAATTCCAAAACTTTTATTTCTAACGCGCATGATTCAGTTCCTAGGTGCGAAAGGCTTAACCCCGCGTATTAGACGGGGTTAAGCGGGCTAAAGGGTCACTTCAGAGAAGTTATTCCTTCGATTTACTGAGGCGGGGGCGGAGGACCGACCGGTGGCTTGAACGTTCGGCTGAGGCTGTATACATACGCTCCCCATCCGTTTCGTTCTGGCTTGACACCAGGCCTGTCTGATGCGTTTCGGATTCCAACTCTCCAGAACACGGTTGCTGCCGTGCGGATAGCCACTGGAATCGCGGCGGAGCCGACATCAACCGATGAGAAGCTGTCTGGTCCGACTCGAGTGCTCTTTCGAGCCACGATCGCCGTATTTCGCTGCGCGAAGTTGATGTCGTTCGAGAACTCCAGAACCGCTTCGAGCTGGGTGTTGAATCCAGTCGCGCCGGTCACTGCGAAGGAGAAGACATTAACTCCATTGAGCTGAGCACCGTCCGTTGGAGCCGAAGGAGTCGGTCGGCGAAGAGCCGTTGCCGATCCGCGAGCTGCAACTCGGTCTGAGAGAACCCAGCAGATGGTCTGCGAGGTTGTTCCCGTGGTGCCAGCAGTACCCGTGGTTGCCGTGGTACCAGTCGTAGCCGTGGTGCCACCCGTGGTCGTCGTGCCGCCGGTAGTCAAGCCGCCGGTAGTCAAGCCGCCGGTTCCCGTAGTTGCCGTGGTTCCACCTGCAGTTGCGGTCGTCCCGCCGGCATTGCCACCAGCGTTTCCGCCAGCGTTTCCACCTGCGTTTCCACCACCACCACCGGTCTGGTTTGGATCATTGAGCGTGTCAATGGCCTGAACCAATTCAACCGAGTAGTTGTAAACAGTGCCAGCCGTTACCGGTCGGAACGCGGTCGAGTTCGCGCCAGGAGTTGCGTAGCACTGCCCAACTGGAGTGCCCGTATTCTGGAGCCACGTAAAGTTCGTGGTTGCGTTATCGGTGCTTCGGTTAATGACTTGACTGTCAGCACCCTGAGCAAAGGTCACTGGAGCTTCTGGAACGTCCGTTCGCCAGACCTGCCATCGAACCTTATCTCGGCCGTTAGCAAATCCGTTGATGCGCCAGTTGATCTGGATCGCGCTGTCTTCTGGAGCGAGCGTCGCATCCATGTAGGTCTGGGCAAACACATCCGAAGTTGGATTGTTTCCGCTAGAGTTGCCGCCGCCAAGAAGGACTGCAGCAAGACCGAGAACGATCAAAGCAGTGATGAGACCGCTTGGGTTACCGGACTTTCGTGGTCGCTCGATTCGAGGCTGACCAGAAGAGGTGAAGCCTGCAGCAACCGCTGGAACGGTGAAGATCGCTTCAACTCGGTCTCCAGGCTTGAGGCCCTTCGTTGAGTTGAGAATCTGAATTGTAGAGCTGTCTGGCTCAACTTCCGAGATTCGAGCCGTTGCAACCTGCTCGCGTCCTCGCTTGACGATGACCTGCATGCCAGGTCGGAATCCGGTTCGGGTTCCTTGGTTGATCAGCGCGCTCGTGGTGAGCGTGTTGAGAACCGTTCCGAACGGAAGCTTTCTTGCCGTGATGTCTCGGATCGCAACGCTAGCAGCCTGGCTGATTGCGTCGTTGACGAGAGATCGATTGTCAACCGAACTGGGTCGAATCGTCGATTCGCCCTTAACCGCTGCACCGTTGACCGTGAGGCCAGAGGCAACGTCGTAAACAACAACACGAACCGATACGACGGCCTGCTTGCCGCCACTAACTTCGCGGATCATGTAGTCCACGACGTCGCCAGTCACGACTCGCGTCGCCTTAGCTTCTTGGGCCACGCGCAGTAGGTTGACCAATCCCTTTGGTGGTGAATCCACCCCAAGGCGGTCGATTGCCAGTTTGACAACCTCCTGCGGCAAAAGTTCGAGATCTGGATCCCCGACCTTGGCGTATTCGCCAATCAAAGCCGCTTGTGCTCGTGCACCGTAGTCCGTTCCACCCTCTTTAAGGTTGTTGAACTCAACTACAGCTACGAAATTTCGCGGCGTTCGAATGCCACCGACTCCATCCTGCGCCATCGCCCGAGCGAGTAGGCCAAGAGTCAAAGTCGGCAACAGTAAGGCCAGGACGACCAGTTGGCTGATAACCCTTCCGGGCAGTGAATCTATGAATCGCCTCACTTTGACGCGTCCTCCATGTACATCCTCTTGAAATTTGGGCGATCGCCCCTTGTTTGCGGATTCAAGCGCCGATCGGCGACCTTCAATCCGGAGCGCTGAGTCCTTCCTCTGATCTCCATCAATTGTGTTAACCCTCTGCCTTGATCTTTAACCCGCGATCGCTGGGCCCGCACAATAAGGTCCGAAGACCTAACCGCAAGGGCACGGCGAGTATAGCACGATACTTTCGCGCAAGCAACCTAAGGTTAACTCAGGTTTAAGATCGAGTCTGATACAAGGTCCCGGACGGTTTGTAAACCAAGATTGGTTCGAAAAACTCGGTCGGCAAGGGAACTCTTAACCGAAGTTGGGAGTTGAGTGGCCAACATGGCCTTTGCTTCGGTTGCTGAGCCATATCTCAAGACCAATCGAGCAAGTTGCTCCTCGGTGCCACAAGTGACCACCCAGACCTGGTCGAAGGCGCTCGCAATGCATGTTTCGTAAAGCAACGGCACTTCATAGAAGCCCGGTCTTCCCTCGATCAAGCGCTGAATGATTCGCGGGTGGGTAATGCCGTTCAGGGTTGCGCGGGCCGAATCCGATGAGCGGATCAAAGCTCGAAGCGCGACAGGGTCCACTGTTCCAAGCGCCGCATGCACCTCCGTGGCTACCTCCGGTGAGTTCAACACATCGCGAGCAATCAAATCCGCGTTCTCGGCGTAGAAGCCGGCCTCACGGATCATCCCGAGCACCGTGCTCTTTCCTTCTGCAATGCCTCCCGTGATCGCAATGCGATAGCGAAATGAAGCTGGATCAGGAAAAGTTCGGGGGTTCATACGAAAAAAGAGGCCCGGCACATTATGCCGGACCTCTTTCTCGTCAGAAACTTAGGCTTCTGCTGGCTCTTCGGCCGAGTCTTCGCCCTTCTCTTCTGCTGGCTCTTCTCGGTTGAGAAGACCCTTGAGCATTCCGAGTCGCTCGCCGATGGTTGCACCACCGCTGCTGAATCCGCCACGTCGGCTGCCGGACGCGTCGTCATCATCGCCTTCTCGTCGGCCGGTCTTGCTGTTGCGTCGTCCGCGCATGCCGCGTCCGTCATCTTCCATGACTTCTGCGCCAGGTCGGAGTTCTGCACCGCCACCCAAAGATCGCATCGAGAGAACCATTCGTCGGTCTTCGGTTCGAAGATCGATGATCTCCGCTTCGACAACCTGTCCTTCCTCAACCACGTCCTGTGGCTTACGGATTCGGCGCACGCTCATCTCGCTGACCGGCATAAAGGCTTCTGCACCTTCTGGCAATCGGATGAACGCACCGCTCTGAACGATTCGGCTGATGTTGACCGTGAGCTTCTGGCCCTTTCGGTAGTTGTCCTTGATCAGGTTCCAAGGATCTGGAAGTACCTGTCGGTGTCCGAGGCTGATCTTTCCGACCGATGGATCGAGTCGAAGGACCATGACCTTGATTTCCTGGCCTTCCTTGAACATTTCCTTCGGGTGGTTGATTCGTGCCCAGCTCATTTCTGAGATGTGCAGGAGTCCGTCCACTCCGCCGAGGTCAACGAATGCGCCGTAATCGGCAAGTCGTCGGACCGTTCCTTCAAGAATGTCGCCAGGCTTTGCGGTGGTGAAAATGGCTTCCTTAGCGGCTGCCTTGTTTTCTTCCTCTGCAACTCGGTTCGAGAGAACAACCTTTCGGCGATCTCGATCGATTTCGAGAACCTTGAGCGAGAGAACCTGCCCAACGTACTTTTCGATGTTGCGAAGCTTTCCGCTGCCAACGTGGGTTGCGGGAACGAATCCTCGAACTCCGACGTCGACTACCAGGC
>Ga0247843_1004683_pt1 | contig 20091 bp, 18 predicted proteins | sample LaCruzMarch2017__FD_192420 | JGI IMG/M metagenome (GOLD analysis project Ga0247843, IMG submission 192420) | Freshwater microbial communities from meromictic Lake La Cruz, Castile-La Mancha, Spain - LaCruzMarch2017_8m | ecosystem: Environmental > Aquatic > Freshwater > Lake | place: Spain...
TTGGACTCGCCTCAAGACCCATGGCAGCTAGCTTTTCTTTCACCTCAGGCAAGGCCAACATTTTTCGCAACTCATTGTTGAGCTTATCGACGATGTCTGTTGGAGTATTTTTGGGCGCCACAATGCCGTACCAAGTGCCCGTCTCAAACCCCGGTAAGGCGCTTTCGGCCATCGTGGGTACATCTGGCATTGCTGCTACGCGCTGCAATGAAGAAACGGCTAACGCACGAAGTTTTCCACTTTTGACATAGGGCACAAGAGTAACCATATTGTCGAACTGCGCATCGGTGATACCACCAAGTAAATCAGTTGTAGCGGGTGCACTACCCTTGTATGGAACATGGTTCAAGTCAATGTTTGCAGCCAAACTAAAACTGACACCCCCTAAATGTTGCGCGGTACCCGTACCTCCATTTCCCAAGTTAATTTTGCCAGGATTACGTCTTGCTAATTCAATGAACTCACTCAGAGACTGCGCTTGGACGGCAGGATTCACAACCAATAATAAAGGTGCCTTAACCAGTAAGATCACGGGCGAAAAATCAGTGGCTGAGTTGTATGTCAGGTTCGTATACAACGACGGATTAACCGCCATAAAACCGGCTGCAGCGAGGGTTAAGGTGTAGCCATCCGCAGCGGCTTTCGCGCCAGCATCTGCACCAATATTGCCGCCCGCGCCAGGTTTGTTTTCAACGACAACAGGCTGCGCCCATACTTGCGTCAAATGCAACGCCGCCATGCGGGCCAAAATATCAGTCGCACCACCAGGCGCAAAGGGCACAACGATACGGAGTCCTTTTGTAGGGTATGCGGTTTGCGAATGAGCGACATTCAACAAACAGCCAGATACCAACAAGCCTAGACTTAATCTAGCAATCAAAGCGATACGGCTCAGCATAGCAATCCCACCTACAAAGAATAGTTAATCAAAACCAACACGTTTTCTACTAGTCAATACGAGCACGCGAATCTTTCACAACCTTGGTAGATCCTAGAAAATAGTGGCCATTTGTTAGTTATGTAACGGCATAGCGATCAACAAACTCTTGTCGAACGGTGATCCCCAGTCCAGGGCGGTCTGGAATCTCAACCATACCCTCGTGAACAGTGAACTGCTCGACCGCAAGCTCTTGCAACAATGGATTTGCACCCAAAGAGTACTCTAACAGCCATCCCGCTGGCGACGCTGCCGCAACATGCATGCCCGCAGCAAAAGCGAGTGCGCCGGTCCACAGATGCGGCGCAAGCCGCAAATTCCAGGCTGACGCGATTGCACCGATCCGCATCGCCTCTGAGATGCCCCCACAAATTGCAAGGTCTGGCTGGAAGATGTCCGCAGCCCGAAGCTCAGCTAAATCACGAAAGTCAAAACGATTGAATTCACTTTCACCAGCGGCGATCGGGATTGCAGTCGCCGCACGCACTTCGGCCATGCCTCGCTTATCATCAGCCGTGACCGGCTCTTCGAACCACAGCAGATTACAGTCTTCGACCAATCGACAAAACCGTTTAGCCTGAGCCACGTTGTAGGTACCATGCGCATCACAGGCTAGCCCGATATCAGGCCCAAGCGCCTCGCGTGCAGCGATCACTCTTTTTGCAGATTGAAGTGGATCTCCATCAATGACTCCAACTCGCATCTTGACTGCTTTGAACCCACCCTTAGCCACGTAACCTAATAGTTGTTCGCCGATATGATCGACGTCGGCCCATCCCCCTGAAGCATAGGCTGCCATATGCGACGCTTTGCGCCCACCCAACAAGCGCCACACCGGTGCATTTAAATGCTTACCTAATAAATCCCATAAAGCAAGGTCAATGCCGCTCATCGCAGAAATCGAAACTCCACGTCTACCCAAAATTGGAAAGACATGTCCGTGCGCTAACGCGTAGTGCCCGCGACATCCGTTGTACATCAACTCATACAAACGATTAATCTCGCGTGGGTCTTCTCCAATCAACGCAGGCCCAAATTTTTGATTAATGATTGCAACCACACCGTGGCTGTTGCCCTCACTACCAACCTCCTCTTTTGCCTCGCCCCAACCAACCAACCCACAAACAGTTTCAATTCGAACCAATACCGAATCAAAGGAGGCGACTCGTCCAAAATCCGAGACGTGCTGTTTTTCAAAAGGGATGGGGACATGTAGCCAACGTGCGTGAATAGATTTTATTTTCATGACAACACGCTATCTCAGTTTGTATGGATTGATGATATGCCAAAAAGCCGCGGCTAAACCATTATTTTAAGTGAGTAATTTGACAGGCCTTGCACGCACAGCCTCTTCATTAATATCTGAGCCCCAGCCGGGGCCCTCAGGCAAGATGATCTCGCCGTCGACGATTTGAATCGGATGGGTCATGTACTCACGCGTAAACGCAGCTTCGTCGACGACGTATTCCATGATGCTGAAATTTGAAGTCGCTGCTGAAAAATGCGCCCCCATCAGCGAAGACAGTTGTCCGTGATAGTTATGCGAAGCGACGTTGATTTCATAACTCTCAGCCATGGTCGCCATTTTGGTTGACTCTAGCAAGCCGTTCCATTGCGGGTCAATAATCGCAACGTCTGCAGAGTTGGCCTCAAGATAGGGACGAAGCGCTTGCCGGCCCAGCAACGTTTCAAGCGACGAGATTCGTGTCGTGGTTGATTGCTTGACTTCAGCCAAGGCTTTAGGATCTTGTATGTCGACTTCAAGCCACATCAGATTAAATCGCTCAAGCGCGCGTGCGATCCTTTTGGCACCTTCAGGCTTAAAGTGAAAATTCAGATCGAGCGCCAACTTCACCTCTTTTCCGGCGCCCTGCTCAAAGGCCGCAAGCAATTCAACAATCGTGGCAAGAAGTTTATCGTCAAGATTTAACTCAGGAAAGCCTGTTCCGATGCCAAAGCCTGGTCGATAATTACTACAGATGCCATTTTCAAACGAAAGAATATTAGTCTTGAGCGCTTTGAAACCTCGCGTCTTTGCCTCTTGCCCTAACGCCACGATATCGTCTAACGAGTGCAAGGGTGCTGCATCAAACACTGGTGCAAAACGCGAGCGCAAGGTACCGCATTGCGACCAATAGATCGGCAGCGTTTTACGTAAGGCGCCACCAAATAATTGATGCATCGGAACATTCAGTTCTTTAGCTTTTAAGTCTAAGCAGGCATTTTCAAGTGCAGCAATGGCTTGAGCAATCAACCCACCAGAAAATATTCGCGTGGCTGCAAACAAGTTGGCATGAATCAGATTGATTTGTCGTGGGTCTGAGCCCAGTAAGCTTTGTCCAAGCTTGCGGATGACACCAGTTAAGCCCGGCGCTGCACTGCCCTCGCTGAACTCTGACCAACCTATCAAACCTGTATCGGTTGTGATTTTCAAAAACGATAGCGTGCGCCAGCCACCATCAGCATGGAGGTCTTCGATTTCGGTGATTTTCAAGATGTCTCCTTGGCCGCTATATACGGCCTTTTTTATTACGCATCGCCAAGAGGCGGTGCTTCAGGGGTAACCGAAAAATGATGTAGTTGAATTTTCCATTGCCCGTTTACTTGACTTAACACGAGTGTCGTGCGCAGTACCGATTGAGTCTGACGCCCCCCTGCCAATACAAACGTAAAAGCCCCCAGCCCTTGCGATACAAAACTTTCTGGGCTGATTTGCACAAACTCTTGTTCGATTAAGTCGAGTACTGCCGACTGAATGATGCCATCATAGGATGCAAAGTAGGCTGAATTGCAGCGACCCCCACTGAATGTCCTGAGCGACCGCCATAAAACAAGGCATTGTCTGCATACAGTTTGGCCAACGCCTTTGGATTCCAGACCTTAGCGGCCAGATTCCAAGCGTTTTGCATCTCGGCTAGGGTTTTTTTAGGATTGCTCGCACTCTCAGTCATGGCGGATCTCTAGGCTTTTGATTGTTTAATCGCTTGCAGTTCAAGCGTTTAGATGAGTGTATACGAACGAAAAGCACCTCAAACAAGGGTTTTCTCTAGCTCAGGACAACAGCAATTTCGATCTATTTCAGGCAATATGAGTTTGGTTTTCATGAAACTCGGCGTTAGCCGCAGTCGTCCAAACTATTTTTACGAACAGAGACACTCAATGAATTTTAAAAAAACGATTCTTTCTACTCTTCTTGCCGCTGGCATACTGGGCGCAAGCGCACTAACTAATCTTGCCTCTGCGCAAGACGTCAAACCGCTTCGCATTGGTGCCATTGTCGATATGTCGGGTATTTATTCCGCCATTGGCGGCCCAAACATGGTCAACGCAGTCAAGATGGCAGTCGAAGATTTCGGCGGCAAGGTGTTGGGCCGCCCGATCGAGGTACTCTCGGCGAATTATCAAAATAAGGTTGATATTACCGCTGCACGTGTGCGCGAATGGTACGACCGAGACGACGTCAAAATGGTCATTGAGTCAACCGACTCTGCCTCGGCGTTAGCGATGCAAAAACTCGCTCGTGAGAAAAAGCGCCTGGTGATTTTTTCGGGCTCGGCAAGCTCGGCCTTGACCAATGCTGAATGCTCACCGTACGGCGTCCATTACACTTACGACACCTATGCAATGGCTCACGGTACGGGCGCCGCGATTACTAAGGGAGGCGGTAACAGCTGGTTTTTCATTACGGCTGATTATGCTTTTGGTCATGCCCTAGAAAAAGATACGGCTGAAGTTGTGGTTGCCAATGGCGGTAAAGTTCTTGGCAGTGTGCGTGCGCCATTAAATTCGCCTGACTTCTCGTCGTACTTATTACAAGCACAGGCATCAAAAGCCAAAATCATTGGTCTGGCCAATGCCGGCTCAGACGCGCAGAATTCTGTACGTCAAGCTTCAGAATTTGGCATTATCAAAGGTGGGCAACAAATGGCCACCTTATTGATGTTTTTGTCTGATATCAAAGGGATGGGCTTGTCAGTCGCACAGGGCTTGATGTTCACCGATGGTTTTTACTGGGATCGCACCGACGAAACACGTGCTTTTTCAAAACGTTTTGGCGAGCGTAACAAAGGTGATATGCCAACCATGGTGCAGGCTGGTGCTTATTCAGCAACGATGCATTATTTGAAGTCTGTTGCCGCCGCTGGCACAGATGATGCCGATGCAGTTGCCGCCAAGATGAGAGAGCTCGAAATCAACGACTTCTTTGCGACAAAAGGCAAGATCCGTGTCGACGGTCGTATGGTGCACGACATGTATCTAGCCGAAGCGAAAAAGCCTTCTGAGTCAAAGGGCCCTTGGGATCTGTTGAAGATCAATGCAGTCATCCCAGGTGACCAAGCGTTCCGGCCTTTGTCAAAGAGCGTCTGTCCTTTAGTCAAAAATTAAAATCAAGGTCTTAGTTTGATGACGGCCACTTCGGTGGCCGTTTTTCAATAAAGGCGCTGATTCCTTCTTTAGCGTCAGGGCTTGCGGCGACGGCGCAAAACCTATCAACGACAGCTCCGATGTCGCGACGGTAGCCTACGTCATTGATTCGCATAAAAGCCTGGTGTCCCATTCGCATCACATTAGGCGATTTAGAGGCAAACATTTTCGCCATGACACGTGCGGCTTGCAGAGCCGTGCCATCGTCAACCATTTGGCTCACCAAGCCAAGTTCGAGAGCCTCTTGTGTATGAAAGACACGGCCACTAAAAAGAATCTCAAATGCTCGATGGCGTCCGATGATTGAGGGAAGATGGATAAAGTGGATTGCGGGAATCATGCCGACGTCAATTTCTGGATAGCCAAAGGTTGCTGAGCGGCTCGCAATGATCACATTACAAGAGATCGATAGGGTCATTCCGCCGGCACGCGCTGCGCCGTCAATCGCTGCGATGGAAGGCTTACCCAAGGTGTGCTGGACATCTGCAAGTTCGATATATAGTTGGTCTAAGAATTCACGTACCGATTTACCTGTTTCATCAAGCAAAATATCCAGATCAAGTCCTGCGCAAAAACGTTTTGGCAGGGTGCTAGCTAAAATGACAGCCCGCACTTGATCGTCATCGCGCGCGGCTTTGAAGGCCGCAACGATCTCAACAAGCATCGGGATGTTCAAGGCGTTGACGGGCGCGTGATTCAGACTGATCTCTGCGATTTGATCGACGACTGAATAAGTGATGTATTTCATGTTTTTGATTCTTTGTTTTAGAAGAAAGTCGGAGTCATTGACGTACATGCACACCACTGCTTTACTGAATGACACCATGACTGCGCAAAGCCTGGATCGCCTCGCTCGTGTAACCGAGTTCAGACAAGACCTCTTGCGAGTGCTCTCCCAACAAGGGCGGCGGTCGATGCGCCCGGCGATCTTCGTCTTGAAACTTAATCGGCAACCCAATTTGCTGTAGCGTGCCTACCGTTGGATGTTCGGTTTGAACAATCAACCCTCTAGCAGCCACCTGGGGGTGTGCCAAGGCTTCGCTCAGTTTATGAATGGGTGCAGCGGGTACCCCATTTTTGCTTAAGCACTCAAGCCACTGCGCAAGCGTCTTGGTTTTCATCTTTGTCTGCACAAGCGCAACGGTGGTGCTCATGTTTTTAACGCGTAGCGCATTTGTCGCAAGATCTGGGCGATCAACATGCTCTTCTAAGCCTGCGACTGAGCAAAAGCGTCGCCATTGTGCATCGTTGCCCGCACCGAGCATGATTGGCTGATCGGCCGTTTCAAAAACTTGATAAGGGCACATTGAGGGATGCCCCGTCCCCATCGGCTTAGGATCAATTCCGCTTTGCCAATAGCTCTGTGCCATGTAAGTCAGAAATCCAAGGGATGTATCGAGCAACGACAACTCAAGGTAAACACCCTTGCCAGTTCGCCCACGCTCGAGCAGTGCTGCCAGCACACCACTGAGCCCTAACATGCCGGTACCCATGTCAACGGGCGAAAAACTTGCTCGGGCGAATTCTCCTGAGGGCGCACCCATCGTGCTGATCATGCCGCTAAACGCCTGTAGCATGACGTCATAGCCGGGTTCTTCTCCAAGCGGCCCAGCGCGCCCATAGCCTGAGATTTCGCAATAGATCAACTTTGGATTTAAGGCGCATAACGTTGCATAATCGACCTTAAGCTTGGCAGCCGTACCGCCGCCAAAACCCTGCAAGACGACGTCTGCGCTTTGCACTAGCTCGTGCAAAATCTTTTGACCCGCTTGAGTTTTTAAATCGAGCGCCAGACTGCGTTTGTTATGGTTCACCGCCATAAAAATTGCCGATTGACCATTCGTCTGCGGTAACCAACCGCGGGTATCATCACCCTGACTAACTGGCTCAATTTTAATGATCTCAGCACCCAACTCGCCAAGATATTGTGCGCAAAGTGGCCCAGCCAGCACCTTACTAAGATCGACCACTTTAATACCTTTGAGTGGTTGCATAACCTTCCTTCATCAATAACAAAGAATTTGAACAGACTGGCTAAACCAGTCAAAGTCGTGACAATTAGCGAATACTTGCTGGTGCTAAGGCTCGCGTTAAGCTTGCCTCACCGCGCCCATAGATCGCCGCGTTATAACTAGTGACGGTATCGGTTCGGGCTGTGTTCAACAACTGATTCGCCACTGCCGTTGCGCTGGCCGTCGTGAACTTGCTGCCAACAATTGCTGCGTAACCTGAAACGATAGGTGCCGCAAACGAGGTCCCAGCTAGACCTCCCAACGCATTGCTATCAACACCAACAACCAAAAAATTTCTTTGTACAACAGGGCTCGTACCCGCCACGTTTGAATAGCTGGCCATTGATGCAGGGTTGGCCGGTGTACCGTTCTTTGCTAGAGCACCTACCAAGATCGCCGAAGGCTGCCCAGCTAGACTCACTGCCAGATTATCCACTCTGCCGCGGTACTCGCCCGATGGCACCGCCGCGCCGACTGGGATACTGCTATTACCTGCAGACTTAACAATCACCGCACTACCGCTTTGCGCGTAGCTTAACAAAGCCAGTTCAGTCGGAAATGAAGTGAGGCTGCTGTAAAACCCATAAGACAAATTGAAAATATTTAACGTCGAGGTCACGAGTCCAACGACTCCCGTGACCGACTCATGCGTGACCACAGTGGCCCGAGGCGCCACTGATTGCGCTTGCCACGTCGTCCGAGCGCCGTGGCATCTTCCAAATGCTTGCTCACAGGTCGAACCGAAATCATCAATCATATTGATTCGAACGCCCTGACCTAAATATCCTTGCGACCACGCCGTACCGACTTCGGGGCTCATCCACGCCTGTTGCGCACTCGCAGTCGCAAACACTGACATTGACAGGCTAAGCGCAGTCATCGAAAGAGTCTGTTTAATTATCGTCATGGCACTGGTCTCGCATCGATTGGTAAATTTCTAAAATGAAAGTGAATACTGAAGGGATAAAAAATAAGAGTTGAGTGGCTTCATGTTGTACAGGTACTGCAAGGTATCAGTGGGTGCAAGCGGCGTTGCCGCCAAACGGCAATTCACTTTTTGTTGCCCACCGATTTCGCCGTAATCTGCGATACACGATTTCTCTCTTAAACTGCCGCCGAGAGTCGTGGTTGCTTTGAAAGATAAGCTTGAGTTCTTGGCAAATTCATGGCGGACAACCAAACCAACTTGAACGCTTGGATCGATCGTATATTTTTCACCGAATTCGCCCGTGCTAGCCCCCCAAATCAAACCAAGCCAGGGCGTCAATTGGGTCATCATTGCCAAACGCGAGTCTGTCCACTTGGTCGAATACCAACCCTTGAAGCTGACCCAGTTTCCAGTCGCGGTTTCGAACCCTCCTGTTTGCGAGGCGCGCATCACTTGCGACAATTGCGAACCCTGACCGATATCTATGAGATAGGTATTGGCAAAAAAATACTTCGCTGCAGCCGGCAGCTCGGTCGCCTTGGCCATTGGGGTGCTAAGGCAAACGACCAAACCAAATACCAGACTGACAAAGGCTAAGCCAGGCTTGCGCCAAGCCGTTGTGTCAATCGATTGACTGCTCTTGAGAGACTGCATGGTGCCCTTAGCAGTTAGACTATGCACGTGTCCTTCACTTCTTCAACGACATCATGATACAAAAACTTTTGTGTACTCTCTTATTGCTCTCAACGCTAACAGGTATCGCCATGGCGACTGAAGAACCCTCTTACCAAAGCATCTTGCAACAGACACCCTTTGAAATTAGAGAATACCCCGCTTTGATCGCTGCCGAGGTGACCGTGTCCGGCGAGCGTAGCGATGCCGTCAGTGCAGGGTTTCGCTTGCTAGCTGGATACATCTTTGGCGGCAATACGCGCAAACAGAGCATTGCCATGACCGCACCAGTGATTCAAAACGAATCGCCAAATGAGAAAATCGCCATGACAGCGCCCGTCACGCAAAGCCCTGACCCTTCGGGCTGGGTCATTCGTTTCATTATGCCTGCCAGCTACACACTTGACACTCTGCCAACACCGAATGATCCAAAGGTTCGACTTGTCTCTTTACCACCCAAGCGACTTGCCGTCGTACGTTTTTCGGGGCTAGTCGACGACAACGATGTCGAACAACAAACCAATGTGTTACGCGCCTTTATCGCTAAGCAAAAACTAACAGCCATCGGCACACCCTCGCTGGCCCGCTATGATCCGCCTTGGACACTTTGGTTTTTACGACGCAACGAGGTCATGCTTGAGGTCACCGGCACACAGTGAACTGCACATGAATACTGTCAGCAACAGGAACCTACCGAAACGATAGACCTCGCCCCGGGGTGTGCGACTACATGTTCAGTCCGCCTTCATCCCAGTCTTTTTAATCAAATCGGCCCACTGCTTCAATTCACTTTGAATGGCTGCTTTCATTTGCTCGGGCGTCATTTTTAGCGGCTCGTAGCCATCCTGTCGAATAACCTTTAGCACCTCAGGGTCGTCCATCGCGGCATTGAGTGCCGCAACCAGCTTGGCGGTAATCGCTGCTGGCAGACCTGCAGGCCCCACAACGCCAAACCACACCGGTGAATCAAACCTCGGAAAGCCACTTTCAGCAATGGTGGGCACGTTCGGAAACAAACTACTACGGGCAATCGAACTCACGGCAAGGGCTGTGACTTGCCCTGCCTCAACGTTGGTGGCGATTGAGCCGATTGACGAAAACAAAACTGGAATATGGCCACCCAATAAATCGGTTAAGGCGCCAGCCCCGCCCTTGTAGGGCACATGAGAAATTTGCAACCCCGTTGCAATCTTAAACTGCTCGGCCGCCAAATGACCCGATCCTCCAATCCCTGACGTGCCATAGCTCCACTGCGTTGGGTTTGCTTTTGCTAAGGCGATAAAACTCTTAACATCTTTAGCCTGTGACGTGGGTAAGACCGCAATCAGTGAACCGCCACTGGACACCATCCCGATGGGTGTGAAATCATTGACTGGATCAAAGTTCGCCTTGCGTAACGAGGGCCCAAAAGTCATGGGGCCTTGCGACGTGAGGTGAATCGTATAGCCATCAGCTGGCGCACGCGCAACGAGCTCTAAAGCAATCCCCCCAGCCACGCCAGGGCGATACTCCATCACGATCGTTTGACCTAAAAATTTTGCCATACGATCGGCCACCGGACGTGCGAGCTTGTCGGCTGCCCCTCCAGCAGTAAATCCGACCACCATCTTGATTGGCTTGGCTGTGGGGTACTCTGCCGCAGAGCCTAAAGACGGCGAGCCAAACAAGGCAACAACTAAAGCAATGGAACCTAGCTTGCGATTAATCAAAAGTGTCTCCGAGTGCATACTGAAATGCGTTCTATTCTATTTATTTGAAAACCGACCAACTCTAGCCAATCATAACTGTCTGTTCTAAAGTCAACAATACCTTGTATTTTCGAACTCTCGGTTTACACTTCGCCTAATTGGATGCACGGCTCGAGTTAAATAGTATTTGCGTTCTGCCTCGAGTCCCTCCAAAAAATACCCTTCGGAGATCAAAATGCGTAATGTCGTAACCAAACTAATCGCCACGCTGCTGTTGGCAACGCTCGCCCAAACAACTGCTGCTCAGTACCCTAATAAAACCATACGCTTAGTCGTGCCTTTTCCGGCAGGCTCTGCCACTGACACGGTCGCACGCATTCTTGGCAATGGTTTAAGCGCCAGCCTTGGGCAACAAGTGATTATCGAAAACAAAGCCGGCGCCGATGGTGCTCTGGCTGCGACAGAAGTCGTCAAAGCGGCACCCGATGGCTACACGATGCTTGTGGCAACCAATAGCCCAATGGCTGCTGTACCCGCTCTACGCAAACAACCGCCTTATGATCCCATCCGCGATTTCACTCCTATTTCAATGATTGGCCGATACACCTTCTTTTTGTATGCCAACGCGCAGCTACCGGTTAACAACATTGCTGAACTCATCGCCTATGCAAAGGCTAACCCGGGTAAGCTCGCCTATGCCACTGGCAACACCACAGGTATTGTGGCAACCGCTCAAATTTTGTCACTTGCCGGCGATCTGAAAATGCTGCACGTACCATACAAGGGTGAACCAGCGGCTGTGATTGATCTGGTGTCCAATCGCGTGCAACTGATGATTTCAACCCCTTTCACCGCTGGTGGACATGCGGCTGAAGGTAAGCTCAAAATGCTTGCGATCACGCTCCCAAGTCGCTCGGCACTCGCACCTGATGTACCGACTTTTGCCGAAGCGGGCATCAAGGGATTTTCAGTTCAGTCATGGGCAGCCTTGTACGCCCCAGCTAACTTGCCCGCTGAATTGCTGACGCGTTTGAATACTGCGGTGAATGCCGTCTTGAATCGCGCGGACATCAAAGAGCAGCTCGATCAAAAGCAGTTTTTAGTTCAAGGTTCGACGTCTGAAGCACTTGGCGCCTTCACCAAAGAGCAAGCGGCAACTTATGTCAAGATCCTGCGCGATGCGGGCGTTCAGCCAGAATAACCGTAACGACGGAGATCCCTCATGCCTGTGGTTTCAACTAGCTTTGATCTAACAAATGTCGAGTGGCGTCACGTGCATGACACCAGTGATCCAGCTTTTTATATCGATTTTGAGTACAGCCTGCTAGGCTATGACTTGCCTAGCGGACGCCTCGATATGCTGCTTCGCTACGGCAAGGGTGGGCACTGTCGGCGTCATCGCCACCTTGCCTCTACGGTCACCCTCGTCTTAGAAGGCGAGCAGTTTTTAACCGAGATGCTGCCAGATGGCACGACAAAAAAAATCCACCGAAAAAAAGGCGACTACGCCTTGGCTGCAGCTGACGCACTGCCACACGACGAACACGGCGGCCCAGACGGAGGAACCATCCTGCTATCGATGACCGCAGTCGACGGTCTGTTATTCGAATACTTTGATGAAAACATGGCCAATGGCTGGGCACTTTCTATCGAAGAGTACGTCGACAACTGGAACAAGGGCGTGATTCACGCTAGCGCCCCCTCGCAAGCGTTATCGACACATCGTTAAGCAGAAAGCTCGACCGTATTGCCAATATCAGATACGGTCGCGCGCTGCACATCGCGCTTCCAGCGCCAATCATCAAAATCTGTACCCCGATGCATGGTGCAACGATTATCCCACATCACCAAATCATTCACACGCCAACGGTGGGAAAGTACAAATTGCGGCTGTGTTGCGTGCTCAGTGAGCTCTTGAAATAACTTTTCACTGTCTTCATCAGACATTCCGATCACTCGCATCGCATGCGAGGCAAGATACAAATTGCGTCGCCCTGTTTCAGGAATAGTGCGCACCATCACCTGCTTGGCCGGCGGCAACGAAGCGCGTTCTTTTTCTGTAAAGTCAGTAAAGCCAAGTTTTGCACGCGAATGAAAAATCGAGTGCTCAACGATCATCTTGTCAAGTTTGGTTTTAGTCGCAGACGGCAAAGCATCGTAAGCCGCACGCATGTCTGCAAACTCGGTACGCCCACCGACTGGGGCGATCGAACGCCCGTACAACAACGATGTCAAGGCGGGTAAGTGTCTAAAAATACTGTCGGTATGCCACAGGCGATTGGCGAGGCCTGACATCCGCTTACGACTGTTCACGGCCAGAATTTCGTTTTCGTCACCTAAGTTTGAAACATCAGCAATGCGTGTATCGATTCGGTATTTTTTAACCTCATCGGCATAGGTGTTGATATTTTTTTCCATCGGTCCGAACACTTCTGCAAAGGCAATGTGTTGGGCTGAAGTCAATTCTTGGCCTGGAAACACCAGAACACTGTATTTGAAAAAAGCCGCTTTAATTGCAGTACGGTCTTCGTCAGACAACGGCAGACTCAGATCTACGTCGCCGATTTCGGCCATGAAGTCTGCTTTCACAGGATATAGAGTGATGGCCATGCGTGGCTCCGAGAGTTAACAACGACAAATGATCTTTTGAGATGCCGCAGTGCTTGTTTGAGTGTCCCTGTCGCTCAGATAACATAGGGTGGCGCCCAGCCTAATCGGCGACCACTCCAGTTTGGTCAATGACTTTTTTCCATTTTGCTAAGTCTGCCTGAATCGCAACAGCAAATTCTGCTGGCGTGCTTGTCATCATGTCACCATTCTGCGACTCAGCCCAAGCCTGTAGCGTCGGGTCTTTTGTGACGACAGTCAACTCTTTGTTTAGCCTCTGAATGATCGCGGAGTCTGTCCCCTTGGGCACCATCACACCAAACCACGTGTAAGTATCAAAGCCCTTGACGCCCAACTCAGAAAACGTCGGAATGTTTGGCGCTTGCTTTGAGCGGGTTGTGCCCGAGATTGCTAAGGCAATGAGCTTGCCGGCATTGATGTGCGGAATCGCCGTGTCGCTAAACATCACTTACAGCTGCCCACCGAGTAAGTCAGCCATCGCGGGGGCAGTCCCTTTGTAAGGGACGTGAGTCATTTTGATACCGTGATCTGCATCGAACAGTTCACCGGCCAAATGGCTGACACCGCCCGTGCCGCTTGAGCCATAGTTCAATACGCCAGGCTTAGCTTTGGCTAGCGCGATCAATTCAGGGATTGATTTGATCGCTAGCCCCGGCGTGACGACCAAAATCGCCCGACTGCCGCCGATCAAGGCCACTGGTTCAAGATCTTTTAAAGGATCAAAGGGCAAGGTCTTGTAGACAAGTGTGTTAATCGTAACGGTTGCGTTATTGCCAACGTAAACCGTATATCCGTCGGGCGCTGCCTTGGCGGCCCGAGCGGCGCCGATATTGCCGCCACCGCCTGAAATGTTTTGAACAATGACCTGTTGACTCAACCTTTCGCCCAAAGGCTTGGCAATGGCCCGCGCCAAAGAGTCAGTGAAACCGCCAGGTGGGTAGGCGACGATCATTTGTATCGGCCGATCTGGCCATGCTGCGTGTGCACAACCAATAAAAGCTGTTGCAATCACTAACCAAAGTTTGATGAATGTATTTTGCATTTCGTCTCGACTTTTTTAGCTTTTTAACGACTAGGAAAATTCACCATCGGAGCGATTGGCACACCTTTCGTCTGCTTGACCAAAAGCGTACCACACGGTCAACTTTCTCAGTTCGGGCGCAAACCATTCCAAGGTAATCCTCAGAAGGGGCTACAAAAATTATTGCATCGCAGCAGGACATTTCAAAGGTCTATTTTTTAAAGTCGTACACTCTGCCTCTCGCCTTCAACACTGATTTCTTGTGAAACACCTCTTACTTGCCCTTGGGGCAATGTTTTTTCAGCAGACCTTTATCGCGCTTGGGCGAGCCTTACCCGCGGTGCTTGCCCCCGCCATGATTGCGCACCTGATGCTGGATTCTGCTTGGATCGGGGTGTATTTCTCGATCGGCGCAGTCGCGTCGTTAGCCGCTCAACTGGGGTGCGGCAGCTTCATCATTCGCTATGGCGCCTTGCGTATGAGTCAAGTGGCTTTGGTGATGTTGGCGCTGGGGATGGCGCTGGCGACACTTGATTCTCCGTTGATGCTTGTGCTCTCGGCCTTAATTGGTGGCGGAGGGGCCGCCGTCTCTACACCGGCAAGCTCTCATCTGCTTGGGCGCGTGTCGCCGCCTCGTTACATGCCTTTGATTTTTTCGCTTAAACAAACGGCAGTGCCTGCCGGACTCTTACTGGCTGGCTTACTGGGGCCTCAACTTACCGAGGCATTTAACTGGCACTTCACCATGCTCGTTGCGGCGCTCGCGTGCCTTGTTTTTACTTTGATGCTGCAGCCATTACGTAAACTCTTCGACGATGATCGCATCGCAACACGCACCTTTCATTTTTCGGATTTTTCTACCACACTGAAATCAGTCGTTGGTACCAAAACGCTGCGCAACCTGGCCTTCACTTGCTTTGCGTTTAACGCCGCACAAACCATTTTTACTGTTTATTTTGTGGTGTATCTGACCACACTAGGCTATACGCTCGTGGCGGCGGGTTTTGTCTTTTCGATCGCAGTCGCGATTGCGGTGCCGGGCCGCATTGTGTGGGGACTGCTGGGTAGTGGCTACATTCAACCCAGAATCGTCATGGCGATCTTGGCATTTGGGATGGGTGCCAGCATGATCGCGCTCAGTCTCTGCAGTGCCGGTTGGCCCACGATTCTGGTGGGCACGATTGCCGCGATCATTAGCGCCACGGCTCTTTCATGGCACGGCGTCCTGCTCGCTGAAACTGCCAATGCTGCGCCTGAGGGCCAACGCGGTGCGGTGACCGGTGGCGTGTTGTCTTTTGGCCAACTCGGTGCGCTAACTGCCCCAACCGTATTTTCAATACTGCTGGGGCTCAGTGACAGTTACAGCTTAGGTTTTATCGTTTGCACAATCCCAGCTTTGCTAGTTGGCTACGCTTTAGTGCGACAACGCAGCGGCTAAAAAATCGATAAAGATCTTGCTGACTTTTTCAGCCTGTTCTTGCTGCACCCAATGACCTGCGCCCTCGACCAGTACTGTGCCCTTGTATTGCGTGGTCAGTGTCTGCTCGACAGACTCAAGACCCCCTGGGGTTTGATAAACGCCCCAATCGCTTTTTCCGCCAATAAATAACGACGGTACATCGATCGTGCGGCCAGCAAAGATTTTTAACTCTTGATCAAGCCCACCAATTCGATAGCCTTGCAAGCCGCCTTGAAAACCAGTGCGACCATACTCTTCGCTGTAGACGCTGAGTTCAGCTTCAGTCAGCCAATGGCAGGCCGCAATTTCTTGCGCCGAAGGCATTTCTGGCGCAACTGACTCTGCCATATCTTTATCTAAGTCCATCACATAATAGCGAGGCAGTTTCTCCCACTCGCTTGCGATCAGCGCGGTTAAGGGAAACGGTTTATTGGCGACCCAGTCAGCACTTTTCATATGATAGTAAGCGCGCAAAAAGGCATGTAGCCCTTGCTTAGGGTGCCAGATATTGTCGTTGGCCTCTGGCTGTGTGTAATACTTCATATAGTATTTACGTGGCGGGGTCAGACGCGCGAGATCTTCGTGGATACGAACAACCGGTGTTGCGGGAGCCGGGACATTCACCGTATTAAAAGGCAAGGACTCGGGTGCCCCTCTAAACGGCGAACTCATCAGAATGACCGACTTGAACACATCAGGGCGCGTCAACGCACACCAACCCGCCAAGGGCGACCCTTGATCGTGACCGAACACCCCTGCGACCGAGCGATAGCCCAACGCCGACACCAGCGCCAGCATGTCGTTAATCTTGTTCAGTGAACCAAAAGCACGCATATCTTCAGAATGCTTAATTTCTGTCCCACCGCTGCGCCCGTACCCTCTCACGTCAGGTGCGATCACGTGATAACCAGCAGCTGCGAGCGGCGCCATCACCTTGCGCCAACTGTAGGCCAACTCAGGAAAACCATGCAACAGCAGTACCAGCTGACGACCTGGGGTCTCAAAACCCGCTTCAAGGGCATGAAAGGTGATGCCATTCACATCGTGGATGAATCTAGAGCGTACGCCTTCCGGCAACACCGAAGGACTAAGTGGAGTCATCATTTTTTATCGTGGCTAGAGGAATAAAATTTGTTGGAGTAAGATTAAACTAAAAACACAACGAAGCGAACCCAAAAATCGCTCATTACACGAGACAATACACATGAACGACACCACCCTAGCAACGTCAGCCCTGAATACACCTGAAGACTTGCACACCGCAGCAGCACAATGGCTTAAAAGCTTTGAGTCTCGACTTCAGCTCGGCGACGTCAGTCGATTGGCTGCCTTGTTCGCGTCCGAGTGTCATTACCGCGATATCTTGGCGTTTTCATGGACACTGCGCCCCTCGGCGGGCGCACAGGCGATCGCCGATTTTCTCGTTAGCACGCAAACCAAGGTGCAAGCTAAAAACTTTGTCTTAGCCAGTGAACGCACTGCACCTCGTAAAGTGCGTCGCTTAGGCATCGAAGTGATCGAAGCGATCTTCAAGTTTGAAACGGCCGTCGGACGTGGTCATGGTGTCGTGCGCTTGTTGACAAGCAATCCCGAGCAAGCTTGGGTGCTGCTCACGACGCTTGATGAATTGAAAGGCCACGAAGAACAGATTGGCGCCAACCGCCCAAGCGGTGATGCCTATTCGCGAAACTTTGGTGGCACCAACTGGCTAGATCAGCGCACAATAGAGCGTGCCTTTGAAGATCGCGACCCTGTAGTACTCGTGGTGGGTGGTGGTCAAAATGGCCTGTCGGTTGCTGCGCGCCTCAAACAACTAAAGATCGACACACTCGTAGTCGACAAATATCCAAGGATTGGTGATAACTGGCGGGTGCGTTATCACTCTTTGGCCTTGCATAATCAAGTCCACGTCAATGACTTGCCGTACATGCCTTTCCCACCGACCTATCCCAAATATGTGCCCAAAGACATGCTAGGCAACTGGCTTGAAATGTACGCTGAGGCCATGGAATTAAATTGCTGGGCCGGAACTGAACTGACAAAGGGCAGCTTTGATTCAAGCACCAAACGCTGGACGGTGACGCTCAAACGCGCAGACGGCAGCGAAAGAGTGATGCATCCTCGCCATGTCATTTTTTCGAACGGAACAAGTGGTTTAGCACGCGTCCCAGACTTGCCTGGTCTGAAGGACTTTGCGGGGGAAAAGTTTCACTCACATGGCTTTAAAAGCGGTGTCGCTTGGCGCGGTAAAAAAGCCTTGGTACTGGGTACTGGCAACAGCGGTCACGATATTGCGCAAGACTTATACAGCAATGGGGCTGATACCAGTATCATTCAACGAGGCTCAACAACAGTTGTGAGTATCGACCCAAGTGCGAAACTCAATTACGCGCTCTATGAAGAAGGGCCATCTGTAGCCGATTGCGATCTGATTGCGACCGCAACGACTTACCCTTTACTGATTCGTACGTATCAAGCCTCAGCCAAACGCATGCTTGAACTGGACAAAGACTTAATTGCCGCACTCAAGGCCCGTGGCTTTAAGTATGACATGGGCGAAGATGAAAGCGGTCATCAGATGAAGTATCGCCGGCGCGGTGGTGGCTATTATCTCAACGCCGGTTGCTCTGACCTCATCATTGATCACAAGATTGGTTTGCTGCAATACGACGATATCGAGAAGTTTGTACCGGAGGGTGCACTCATGAAAGACGGCACCATTCAAAAGGCAGACTTGTTGGTATTGGCAACGGGCTACTACTCACAACAAGAGGTGGTACGCCGCCTGATGGGTGACGAAGTTGCCGATCGTGTCGGACAAGTGTGGGGAATCGGGGCCAATGGCGAACTCGCAAATATGTGGACGCGCACACCGCAAGAAGGCCTATGGTTTATGGGCGGGGCCTTGGCGCAGGCTCGAATCTATTCGAAATATGTCGCACTACAAATTAAAGCGATAGAACTCGGACTGATTTGAAAATATCTGTTGCCTCGCAACCTAACTTTTTTTGCCATCGCAGCTAGGTTTTCACAGGACAAACAATGATTAAGATCGACGCACAAGTACACGCTTACGAACGTAACCATCCGGGCCGTCCTTGGGCCGCTACGCTTCATGGCCCCGCTGCCGTGACCGGCGACGATATGGTTGCAGCAATGGATGCAGTCGGTGTCGATGCCGCTATTTTAGTGTCTGTATTTACGATGTATCGATTCGATCCAAGCTACGCGCTAGAGGTCTATGCAAAGTACCCAAAACGCTTTCGTGTGATCAAACCTGTTGATCCGTCCGATCCGGCAGTGGTCGACACCATTGACGCCTGGGCGGCCACTAAGGGTACCGTGGCCATTCGGATTATGTTGAACAGAGGCGTCTCAGAAGATGCTGCAGATCCGGGGATCAATCGCGTCTTGGCGGCTGCGGCCCGTCACGCATTACCTGTAAATCTGCTGTGCTGGGGTCGCCTTGAACAAGCCAAAGCGCTGGCAGCGCGTAATCCTAACACTCGACTAGTGATTGATCATTTAGGCTTACAACAACCCTTCGAGCCCCCTACGCCGCCAAACCCATTTGGCGAACTCTCAACTGTGTTGTCTCTTGCGCAACATGACAATGTCGTGATCAAGATTAGCGGTGCCTGTACGTTTTCTCAGCAAAAATTTCCGTATCAAGATATCTGGGATCCTCTGGCTCGAATCTTTGACGCCTATGGTTTTGAGCGTTGCATGTGGGGAACCGACTGGACGCGTGCCGTCGAGCTATTGACCTATCAACAAGGAGTCGAATCATTTACTTTGACCGACAGACTGAGCGACGCTGAGCGCACCCAGTTAATGGGTGGCTCGCTACAAAAAATTTATAACTGGAATTTTGCGACTTAATCAGTTATTCGGCTTTGATGCCCTGCTGTTTAATTAGTGCAGACCAACGCTCGATTTCAGACTCAAGCAGTTGGGTAGCCTGAGCAGGTGTGTTGGCCACTGGCACAAAGGCCATCTCTTTTAATCGTTTAAGAGACTCAGGTGTCAGAAGGCCAGCGTTGATCTCTTGATTCAACTTGTTGACAATGTCTAGAGGTGTTCCTTTCGGGGCAGCAAACCCAACCCAGTAGTTCATTTCGAGCCCCGGGAAACCTTCTTCGGCTGCCGTGGGGACATCGGGCAATACGTCTGAACGTTTATCCGACATCATCATCAAGGCTCGCAATTTACCCCCCTGAACCAACGGTAATGCCGTTGAGACGGCGCTCACCAGAACCTGTACCTGTCCAGCCATCAGATCTGCAAGTACCGCACCGGCACCACGGTACGGAACGTGCGT
>Ga0247843_1004685_pt1 | contig 20087 bp, 18 predicted proteins | sample LaCruzMarch2017__FD_192420 | JGI IMG/M metagenome (GOLD analysis project Ga0247843, IMG submission 192420) | Freshwater microbial communities from meromictic Lake La Cruz, Castile-La Mancha, Spain - LaCruzMarch2017_8m | ecosystem: Environmental > Aquatic > Freshwater > Lake | place: Spain...
CTACACTGGAAACAATTAAAGAAGATTGAGTTTGAAATTAACAACAGACCCATGAAGTGCCTTGACTGGAGAACTCCCTACGAGGCAATGATGAAGAAAAGTTGCGCTGCCTTCTTGTAGTCGGGTACAATTATTTTCACGCAAGTGCGCGAGTTCTCTAAATATTCTATTCATATTTGATAAGAAAGCCATTATGAGCCGCGGAAGAAAAGACGCCAAAATAATACTAACCGAGCTAGGGGAAGAGAAAATCAAACTCATCTTGGAAGCTTTCTATCAAGCACAAGCGGCTGATGTGATGATAGGATTTTTTTTTGAAGGTCGAGACGTGAAGGAAATAGCGCGTAAACAGTTGTTGTTTCTAAAAATGCTTGCTGGAGAGCACTTAGAAGAGCGAGTCAATAAGCCTGCGGTGGCACACGTTAGCCTCCCTCCGATTCTATCAGGCCATTTCGACAGAAGGCATGTTCTACTACGCGAGACCTTAGAGCAATTTCATGTACGAAGTGACTTAATCAACACTTGGATCCAAATGGAAGAGTCCTTCCGCGCTGCGATTGTGGGGTGAACTTATACTGTCTGGGGCGCAAACTTTAACCGCGCTTATAATTCTCGGATAAACGGTCGTTACCTTACTTCAACAGGTTAACAATGCGGTAAAAATGTCTTATTGAGCTTTTCTCAAGTCTTTCACACTCTATTTATATCTAACCCGCAAACTAGGAGCGCTACTTATGCTATCTAAGAACTTAGTGAGAACTCCTCATTTCATGAATGGAGCCCTTTGTCTCTCGATGTCTTTTTTTGCAATGTCTTGCGCGACTTCGCCAACGGGCGCATACAACAATCTCATGAAAGAGAAGAGGGCCTATCACGACTCTCTGACGCTTTCTCAGAAGGTCAATCCAAACGCAGACGCGCCTGCAGTCAATGATTATAAAACGATGGATCTCTCCGATGATGACTACGTAGTACTCCTGCCGGAAAAGGCTGGAAACGCCTCTTACGCCAAGGTGATCGATTTTCAAGCCACGGCTCCGAATATGTGGATACAGGTTCTTAGTTTTGCGAGTAAGCCGTTTGGCTTTACCCCTGTCCGGGTCATCGTTCCCAGAGTGGAGCTTTTCTCTAAGAAACAGAAAACACCGCTTCCGCTCGTAGCTCGCCCAATCACTCAGCGAGGCGTGGGATGGGTACGACCGGCGGGAGCGCTTTTTTCCTTTGAAGCCCGCGCGCTCGTGACCGGTGACACTTACCGTATTGTGATCACCTCTGATAACCTGCACGCGGGCGAGAAAGCGGGCAACATTCCTAACTATGCAGCTGCTGGCATTGGTGGAGCTGCGGGTTTAGGCGTGATGCTCATTGGCTATGACACCTACTACTCTCCGATCGGGAAATTCGAGCTTGAAATTTTAGATAAAGAACCGAAAAAATAATTGTTCTATAGAAATAATTTAAAAATAAATCTGCACACCCAAAGAATTAGCGCCAGGAATGTAGTTAAACATAGCGCCAAGAGATAGGTACTTCGAGAATAGATACTGAACAGCATAGTGGGTTTGGTTTGAGGCGATTCCGTCTTGAGTACTGAGCCTGCGTATGGCGGCAGATACCATCAGCCGACTAATCCGCGCCGTCACCGTCCCAACAGGTATGGGATCTAAATTTGGAACACTATTTGTGAGCCATAATCCCTCAAACTCAAGAACCCAGAGTTTGACACTGGCCTGATAGGTCATAAACTGTACTGGCTCCAGAAAGTTTGAAACCCGTTCACGCGAATACCCCACTCCTAGACTTAATGCCTCATAACTCGCAAGTAATGCAGGACCACCACCCCAAGAGTTTGTGATTCTGTTGTAGCGACCCGATAAACCAAGCCTAAGCCCAGCCCCTTTCTTGTTGTCGTAAAGTTTAATCGCTGTGCCTAAGTTTAAATTAGAAAACTTACCACGTGCAGGCTCTGGTGACTCAAATGCTAAAGCCTGCCTTTCATTAGCTAATCGACTGAGCACATTATCCCCGTAGAAAGTATTGGCACTAGCAGTGGATAAGCCTGCACCAAATTTACTGAAACCTTTCACAAGACCCACATCTGCATCTATTCTGCCGTCACTCCCGCGTATGCGGCTGACGATAGTCTCGACACCGTAAGAAGAAGGCTCTGAGGGCAGAGAAGCAGCATTTAAATTAAACGAAGAGCTTAACGTGGAAGCAGCGCCAGCTGGCCTAGAGGAGGACTTCCCGTTTGCACAAAGATTTTTATATAAAAGCGGCGAGCTTCTACGGTAATAGCTACAGATATCTGCCCACGCTTGAGACACATCAAACAGCGAAATGATGCCTAAAAAAGACAAAAACTTGGCCCGTGAGTAAGTGCGTACACGTGTGGACATGAATAACTCGAGAACCTTATTTAGACAAAAATCTGCTTTCTAATTTTCTCCATGATGATCTTTTCTGGCATCTGGGGATCTTTAGGATTTACTGAGAAAAACGACTGCTGTTCGCAACGTCTTTTGTTCTTAAGGAGCCAGTTCATGATCTGAGCAAGTCCTTTGTTTCGTTTATCTTGAAAAAAAGGATCGTTCTTTAGAGCGTCAGAAGCTTTTTTGAGTGCACGTACTTCTTGTGCATCAGATTCTTTCACCGCGTAATCTGGCAAGTCGTATTTGGCAATATCCTCGGGCAAGACCCCTAAGAATTTCACATCCGGGGCCGAGTAGTCTTGATTTCGAATTAAGGACGCCGCTGAGCCCGCTTTTAAAGTTCTAAAAATATTCTGAAGCGTATACGCATCGAGATCCCCGAAGAAATACATGGGTACTTGGAGCTGGTCTTGAATAGTCTTACACCAGGCTCTGACTGCGTTACTGGGAACACCTTGAGCACCAAGTAGGATGCAAGAGTTTCGTTTTGTAAAACCATTTGCGACCAGCGTATTTGCAGTACCTTCTGACTCTACAATCAAACAGAAATCTATGGGTTTTTTACTAGAAAGTTTAAACTTCTGTGGACGGTTCTTTGGTTGAAAAGGACTCGTTCCTAGCTTACCTAACTCTACCACGGCCTTCTCTCCGTCTGGCAACGTCTCTGTCACAATCAACTGCTGCGAGTAAGTCTGCCCACCACGATCATTCGCAAAGCAATTGAGATCTTCTCTGTAGCACTCTAACATTTCACAGATAAAATCGATTGAATCATCGCTCTCAATTTGATCCTCAAAATCAAGCGGTTTTAGCCTGCTGTTATGTTTAACTTCCCCTTTGGCGATGTAATACAACTCTCTTTTCGTGTTTACGCCACCCGTGTCTACGTTTCTAAGAAGCACCTCTAACAGAAAGATCGCGCGACTCATTTTTTTTACTGAGCTTACGTTTAACTCTGTAGCCACCTTCTTTTCGCCTGGGGTCAAGTACCCTACCTTGTGGTTATAGACAGCGTTATCTAGTGAACACTTTGTAGCGTAGAGGATGGGACGCTTGGCTCGCTCAAGATCAGAAAGTAGCCTCAAACAAATTTCTTTAGATAAGGTTGGAAGATCTTGCTGCGTTCTAGAGGACACTCCACTGGTATGAGTTTTAGACATGGGTGCTATTTTCCTTTTCCAAAATTAAAGTAACTTACAAAGCAAACTACACTAATGGTTTCAGCGCCTTATCAGCTTCTTTCAGCTCGGCCTCTGCGTCTCGCGCCTCTCGTCCTAAGAGTTTCATAAGACCTTCTTCTGCAGCTTTTTTTCTGGCCTGGCTTGATTTCGTGATTCGAATGAGTCCTTCCACCAAGATTGGGCCAAACTGTTCGATGTGTCTGATTTTTTCTTCGAGGTCATTCGCTTTATCTTCTCGTCTGATGTGTTTAGCTAACTTCTGTCCTGCTTGAATGAGCGCACGCCTGATCTCTTCGACTAATTCTTCCGAGGCATCGATGGTTTCTTTGGAGGCGTTTTTAAATTTAATAAACGGAGACACCACTGAAACCGCTAGAATATACGGTCCTTGAGGAACGCTTTCCTTTGGTTGAGTCAGTCCGTAGGCACGCCAATTCACTGTTTCTATCGCGCTTACAATCGCGCACGCAGACTTATCAAATTGAAGCGGAACCCGGTTGGCAAAACGAATAATCTGAATAGGCGAATCGCTTTCATTTGCCTTATCAAATAGCCTTGCGATCGCAACCTCCACTTGAACAGGTTTAAAATCACAGATCGTGGGCTTTCTAGAGAGCACAGAGAAAAAATCCACCTCCCCAAGACGCTTGATCGACTTCGCAAGCGCCTCCTCACCGATGGAAAGTACGGACTTCGTAGCGGGAGCCATGAGAGGAATGCCCTGAATTTTTAGGTATAAATCTTTGAACTCTACTTCGTTCAGCGCATCGACATTTTTATCTAGGACCTGAGATTTTATTCCCGCTTTTTTTAGATCTTTAATCGTTCCTTCATTCACTCGGGAAAAGCCTTTTTTTAACCAAGCCTCTGCCTTGATTCGACCGTATAGATGAGAGTGGGCAATAAACTCCCCTAGCTTCATCGTATGTGGGTGTGGCTCTACGGCTTCAGGAATCTCGGGGATGACATCACTGACGCGGACAATGGTGGTGCGCTTTTCGTCAGGCAAATTGTAATGAAGCGTTAAGTGAGGATTTACAAGCGCTGTACCGTTTAAATAAGTAAGTAGGCCTGCTTCGCCGTTAAGTTGCAGTCTGCCGTCGATTTCAAACTCAACGGAAGTGCCGCTTGTACGGTCCCAATCTATAGTTTCACGGTCTTTGATCACACCTTTGTTGTTTTTGATATCGACCTCAACGGTGCACTTTAGTGCCTTGCGCATCGTTTTTGTTTTCGTGATGACTCTCGCACCCGTGGCGCTCGTTAACTGGGCCCAGGTCGTCGCAGCTGATATACCAATACCTTGCTGCCCCCTTGAGCAGCGGCCCCGCCCGAATTTAGACGATGCGAGATACTCTCCAAAGACTTTAGGTACGTCGTCAGAATCAATCCCGGGACCGTTATCTAAGACTCTGATTTTAACCCGGTCGGTGTTTTTTAACGAACCCGGACCTAGCTTTTGGATCCAAATTTCGATCTCAGGTAAAATTCTTTGCTCCTCGCAGGCGTCAAGCGCGTTATCTACAGCCTCTTTGAGGGTAGTAAGCACGGCTTTGACGTGCGAACTAAATCCCACTTGCTGGAGGTTTTTCGAGAAGTACTCTGCTGTTGAGCTGGTCGTTATTTTTGAGGACATCTACACTAAGTCATTAAATTAGGAGCAAAAAAGCAAGTAAAGATTCCTGCACTCACTACACATGAGAAAGTTATACTGTCCCGCAAACCTTGACCAGAGCCCTAACCGAGCTTCGCTGTGCGGCTCGAATATAATTTTAAGCACTCAATCAGAAGTCCCATAAAAATAGGTCCCAAGAAAATTCCCAAAAAACCCATACACTGGATCCCACCTATGATTCCAAGGAGCGCTACAACGGGGTGCATATCACTGCCTTCTTTCATAATCAGTGGGCGGACAATATTATCAGATACCCCCGCTATGCTAGCTCCAATGAGGAGCCACACCCCAGAACTGGTGTCCACAAACAGGAGAGCATACAGACCTAAACCGAAGGTGAGCGGCGCACTGCCCACAACCGGCAGAAATGAACCCAAGAAGACAAGCAGTAGTAGTATAGAAACAGAACCAAAGCCCGCACATAGAGCAGCGCCAGCGAAGATGAACGCCTGCACCGCGCCAGCCGTTACACTTGCCCATAGGACTGACTTACAGAGCCCGACCCACTTGAGAGATATTTTTTTTGTTTCTTCTCGTCCAAGGGGAGAAAGGCTAGAAACCCACCCGATCGTGCGTTCTTTTTCAAAAAGAATCGCCGCAAAACTAAGTAGCACAAAGAATCCCTGAAAAAAATATTCGGGAACCACCGCTAGCCATCCCCCTAAGTGTGAGCCCAACCATAAACTTACGGACTTCATCCCAACCCAGAATGAGTCTAGAAGCTCCTCTCTTGAGTAGTTTAAGGTCAAAGCAACTTGGTCTAAGAATTCTGAAATTCTAGGGAACTGTTCAAAGAAACCATCTACGGACGCATAGTTTCCAGGATTAAAGAAATCACTATGCCTTATAAACTCGATCTTACGAATTACCGCGCGAGACGCTATAACGCCCAAGATAAAAAACGGAATCACTCCTAAGACTGTAATGCCCAGAATGAGAATCAAAACCGAAAAAGCCCTCACCCTTCCGCCGAATCGGCTCAGTCGAGTTTGAATCATTTTTAAAGTAGGCCAAAACGCCGTCGCAAGTGCTGCTCCAAAAATCAGCGGCACTAGATACGGTGCCAGTAGAAACCAAAGCCCTAGAGCAACTGCAAGCATCCCAAGAGGCAGAGCGTACCTCGAATCACTCATGATTGTGTACTCCGCTCATCTGCATTCACACTTCGCTCTTCGGCTGTGCCTAGAACGTAGTCCCAGAGCGGCGAGCTTACTCCCCACTTTGCGCCATGATCTTTGAAATGATGCACAAGGTGATAGCGTTTCAGATACTTTCCTAGCCGAGTCTTGGGGTTGAAATGGTGGACGTAATAGTGAATGTAGTCGTAGGCCAAATAGCCAAGTAAAAACCCAGAGAAAAATGGCATCACATAGATTGGCCCTAAGGTAGCCTTAAAGACAGAAAACAAGAGAAAAGCATAGATCAATGCCGGCAGCGGAGGCATCACAAGTCTTGTCGGGTCTTTAGGATCATCGTGATGAAGGCCATGCATGAGGTAAACGATGCGTTTACCGACCTGAGATCTGGCTTCGTAATGAAAGACGAAGCGATGAAGTGTGTACTCGGTAAACGTCCACACGAGAATCCCAAACCCAAATAATGCAAAGAGAGAAACTAATCCTAACGTCGTATTCACGTAGGAAGTGTAAAATAGCCACACCATCACTGGCCCCCAAAGTAAAGCGGGCAAGGCAGGATGCACGTGGGTGAACTGCTCAAGAAAATCACTCTTAAAGAGCCTAATACTCTGGTATTTAGGTGTGCTCATTTGGGCTACTTATACAACGAACATGCATTGCCAGGCAACCACCCACACTGATATGCCGTAAGCTCATGGAAATAAATCACCTCATTACTGTTCTCATCCCGGTTTTGCTACTTGGCGCCCTAGGTCTGCTTGCCTTGGCACTCTGGCTTTCTCGTCAGTTCACGGCTGCCATAAAGTCAGAGCGCACAGATCAAGCGCAGGTGTTGACCCCGCTCATGACCCAAGCTCAAGGGCTGAGTGAGATTCAGGAGCGAAGATTAAAAGCGCTAGAGGATAAATTTGTACAGAAGTTAGACGCTTTTCAGCCCATGGTTTTAGACCGCATGCAAAACGGCCTCACTGAATCGCGAAAAGAAATGTCTGCCCAACTCATGCAGTCAACGACAGCGCTAGAGAAGAAATTTGAGAATCTTCAAACTCAGGTAAGCGATCGATTAGAGGTCATTACAAAAAACGTCCAAGATCATCTCGAGAAAAATCTAAAGGACGGGCTTAAGAATTTTGAGAAAGTGCAAGAACTCCTCATTCAAACAGAATCCAGACTGACTTCACTTACGACCGTTGGAGAGGGCATTACCGAGCTAAATCAACTCTTAAAGTTGCCGCATTTGAGAGGAGAGTTCGGAGAAGCAACTTTAGAGCGACTCCTAGCAGACTCGCTCTCGCCCCAGCAATTTACCCTACAGGCTCAGGTACAGCCTGGCTCCACCGAACGGGTCGATGCACTAGTTATTCTTAAAGATAAAAAACTTCCCATTGATTCCAAGTTTCCTAGAGAAAGCGTACTGCACTTATTTGATACGCACGAGCCGCAAGCCCTAACCGCCGCTCGAAAGATGCTATCCGAAAAAATCCGTGCCGAAGCTAAAAATATCGCTTCAAAATACATTCACCCCGAACACAGCACCACAGACTTTGCATTGATGTTTCTCCCATCCGAAACGCTTTATTTTGAAGTGATTCGAGATGTTTCTCTCTTTCACGATCTCTCTAAGCTTAAAGTTTTTCCGGTCTCCCCAAACACTCTTGCAATGGGGCTTTATTCTGTAAGTATCGCGCACGATTATTACGAGTACTCAAAGCAAGTGAATCAGACACTTGAAGATATCAAAAAAGCACGGTCCCATTTTCAACATTTTCAGAATAAATTTGAGGATGTCGGAAGAGGCCTACAAAAAGCGCAAGACGCTTTCAATACAGCAAACACTCACCTTAGCAGGTACGGCTCAAGTGTCGTTAGGTTAACAGGCGTGAGCGAAGGTCCAGAGGCGACATCGCTCCCTCCACCGCCCGGCACAGCGTAACAGAGCGCCGACTACACCACGTCGGGGTCAACACCAAGGTTAAGCGCAGTTGCGAGCGCTAACCACTGCAGCTCGACCAGTGCGGGTACCCAGGCGAGTGGCGAGGAGCCATAGACAGAAACTGTGAGCGATGGGTTGATTTGGGAAGCCCTTGGATCCTTGGGAAGAGAAACATGCCAAGTGACGTCAGAGGGTTTTTTTGAGTAAACAGGTCCATGAAAAAACTCTTCTGAACCAAAAGCTCTGACTGGAAGCCTAGCCATTTCCATGAGTTTTAGAGCGGCCTCTCTTGCGAGAAACTCCCCTTCCCACTCCCCTAAAATAATTCCCGGTCCCTGCCCTGCGCGCTCCCGTAAAATAGCAAGGTCAGGCGCAGGCACAGTTGTGAGAGCGTCCCACTCTTCTAAGCCTTTTGTACCTAAGAGGAACGCTGTAACTGCGCAAATGGCTCCGGTGACTGCTGCCGTATGGGGCTCTACTCGCTCTTGCGGCAATGTTTCTAAGATCATCTGGGCGGACGGATCTTTAGAGACCCCAATAGCGCTCACTTGGACGGTAAAAGCCCCTAATTGGTTCGATAACTTCATTGCATCTAAAGTAGGGCCCGATTTTCCACGGTGTGTAAACGCAAACACCCAGTCCCCTTTTGATGGGATCGCATCCACGCCCACATGGGTTGAGGGGCATACAATCACCGGGGTTCTTTTGCGCGTATTATCTCGCTTTAGTGCGAGCTGGCAGAGCTTCGCCGCCAAAAAAGAGCTCCCTATACCAAAGAACACGATTCTTTTAGGGGGTTCATGTGGAAAATCCCGGCTTTCCAGGTTCCCCACTCTCACACAAATATCCCGCCAGTAATCCCTTTGTGCCAACAGTGTTTCTTCGACAATAGACATAATGTGGGGTGAATCTTGACAAGTTTTACGCCACTAGCCAAGGTCCGAATGAATGACGGCTCCCCTCACCCCTACCAAAAAACCACCAGGCCCCAGAATTAAACTAAACGACTCCTACTGGAAGCACCCCTATTCGGTGCCGTTCTCTGAGGATGTAATTCCCTCAAGTCTGTTTTTGAAAAATAAACACTACCTGGTCATCGACCTTGAAACTCAAACACTTGTAGATGCGGTGGGGGGTTGGGAGTTTATTCATAAACTGAAGATATCGATCGGCTGCGCCTACGACTCAAAAACCGATGAGTACCTTTCATTTAAAGAGAGTGAGATCGGACAATTGATTGAGCTTTGCGAACGCAGGCTCGTCGTGGGGTATAATATTAGAGGATTTGATTTAAGGGTGCTCACCGGCTATGGACTTAAGCCTGAAAACTTAGATGTTTTTGATTTAATGTACGACCTAGAAGCGCTGACGAGACAGCGCTACTTGAAGTTAGAACACGTTGCACGAGGGACGCTCGGTACTGGAAAATCCGCAGATGGTCTCATGGCTGTGGAATGGTGGAAGCAAGGCGAGTTTGAAAAAATCAAAAAATACTGTTTAGACGACGTCAAAGTTACGAAAGAAGTGTTTGAGTACGGACGAACTCATCAGAGCGTTAAGATTCAGCGCTCTGAGGATAAGGTGACCGAAGTGGCCGTTCAGTGGAATTAACGCAAGCAGTAAACGAGCGGTTACAATTTTAAAGAAATCTAAATTTACTCAAAAATAAGCCACAATCAGAGGATAATTGGTTCTACTCTTGAAGATCGTGGAAAGGCGCAACGCACCCCCCCCTTTACAGCCTAAGATCGTTTGACAGACTGAGAGTCACCCAAGGATCGGGACTCTATAGAAACCCACGGAAGGGTTTCGACCTTTCATAAAAACAGTTCTAATAACTCAATCAAAAATGCGCTATCCATTCTCCATGAATGGATTCCTAACATTACTCTCTCGTTCTCTGCTGCTCTTATTGTTCTCATACGTGCTCTCATCAGGTTGCGCCTCGTTTAGACCGGGAAATAAAGCGCCTTTGCCTGTAGCGGAGTCTCTGACCGGGACTGCGAGGGACTTGGATGGCTTACGTGTTTTTTTTGTGACCACGAACTTAAAAGACAAAATCTTCGGGGATGACTTTTCGGGAAGCTTTCTCACCCTTACTGCACACTTAAAAGCCTGGCGATCTATCTACGGAAATGCGCTCATACCCATTCACGCAGGCGAATTGCACGATAATTCGGATCCGATCGAAAAACCCATTCGGGACACAGTAAAGAAGCTTCTATCAGATCTAAATTTTTACATTATGCCGGCTAAACCAGAGCACGTGATTCAGTCTGTGCCCGTCAGATACCTCAGTGATCCTCATCAGGTGTGCGAACTTCGGTCGCCCGGACAACCACCCGAGTTTAATGTTTTTTTGCCACCAAGACGTTCCACTAAAAACACCCCACAAGGCCTATGCGTCGCTTCGCTCTTAGAGTCTCCTTATCGGGAGCTAGATAGTATTTATGGATTTACCGTGATTAGCGGCGGAAATACTTTTATCGCTCATTGGGGCGGAAATTCCCCGTACGTTGAGGCAGGAGCAAGGTCCCATGGCTACGTTCTTGTGGTTGTCGATGCAAACGGTCGCGCGCTTGAAATGATTGGTCCTGTTTTTACTCCAGCTAAACCCGATGATCTCTCAAGGCTGCAAGAGTATGCTCTTTTTGGTAAGAGTTTAAGTCGCGACTCAGAGACAGAGGAGGCGCTGAAGCAAGTGGCGCGTGATCACGAGGATTTATTTAAAAATCCGGTAGGCGTGTTGCCCGATGGTCCCACAAGAGCAAGAGACGCTGCGCTTCAAGCCGTGCATGAATCCCTGCAAGCAGACGTGACCCTTATTCCTTCAGGAGCATTCGGTAGACTGCCTAAAAAAGAAACCCTCATGGGGCGCGACCTGTATAACCTCATCCCAGAAGACGACCGAGTGGAGTTAATTTCCATCACAGGCTCACATCTTCGAACACTGCTTGAAATAGCAACAAGCGGCTCTAGGGTGAGACCCCTCATTGCTGGAGTGAGTTTGGACTTAGTAGAGACAGGAAAAAGATCAAGAAAATCAAGGGATCTCAATCGAAACCGTAGGCTCGACGCTTTCGAGAGGAACCGTATTTCTGCGATACGAATGGATTCGACTGGGCTCCCGCTGAAAGATACTTCGTATTACGAGGTAGCCTTACCGCAAGAGGTACTCAAAGGGTGCGATGATTACGGCGTCTGGGCGAAGCAAAAAGAAACAGTGCTTGCGCGCCAAAACTCCACAAAAAGTCTGCCATCAATTAGGAATACCTTCCGTAAATGGCTTAAACGGGTGATAGACTAACCGTATGGATCAACTGACAATACTTAAGAGTTTACAGACCAAAGTTCAAAGCCACTTTCAGAAAGATAAACGGTTACTTTCGTTTTCGGAATTCCTGGGCCTCGTCACCACTCACCCCGAGTCCTATTTGCGTGGTACCGCTAAATATACGCGGGACATGATTGATTATTTTGAAAATGAACCCGCAAAATCAAAGTCTCAGAAAGACACTTCAAAGGGCGGAAAGACTCATGAGGGAGAGAAAATCTTCAAAGTCTTTACTTCTCCGCCAGGTGCAAGACCTGTGATTGGCCTAGAGCTTGTGCAGAAACAGATCTATCAATCTCTGACCACGTTTATTAACCAAGGTCAGATCAATAAGCTCATTTTACTGCACGGGCCAAACGGCAGTGCGAAATCCTCGATAGTCCAAGCACTCATGTCGGGTCTTGAAACTTACAGCGAAACCCCGGAAGGAGCGCAGTATTCGTTTAGCTGGGTGTTTCCCACTGAGCGCGTGACAAAAGCTGGTTTTGGTCTGAGCGCAAACCAAAAAGCACGCGATGAGAATTATGAGTCTTACGCAAGTCTACCAGACGAAGAGTTAGCAGCTCGAATTCCATCAGAGTTAAGAGATCACCCATTGCTGCTTGTTCCCATGAAAGATCGCTTTGAAGTCTTAAAAGAACTCTTAGGGGAATCCAAAGCTAGGTCTATCTGGGAGACACTCCCGATTAATCTTAAAGTTGGCGATCTAAGCCACCGGGATCACGAAATTTTTCAAGCGCTCTTAGTTTCCAATCAAGGGGACTACAAAAAAGTCCTAAGGCACATTCAAGTCGAACGGTTCTACTACAACCGAAGGTATCGTAAAGGACTGGTAACCGTAGAACCACAGCTTCACGTGGATGCACATTATCAGCAGTTAAGTCTGAATCGCTCGCTTTCTGCACTACCGAATAGTTTACATAATCTTAATTTATTTTCCGTCTCTGGCGACCTTATTGATGGGGCAAGAGGTGTGATTGAATATTCAGATTTGCTTAAAAGGCCTTTGGATTCTTTTAAATACTTACTCGGTGCTTGCGAGACCGGAGCTGTGAACATAGGGCCTACCATGATCCGCCCTGATTGCCTGTGGATAGGATCCGCAAACGAATTACAGCTTGATGCCTTTAAAGAATTTCCTGATTTTACGAGCTTTAAAGCTCGCATCGAACTCATTCGCGTTCCCTACCTACTCTCTGTGAGTGAGGAGCGAAAGATCTACCAAGAGGATTTAAGCCAACTTTCAGTCACAAAATACGTCTCGCCGCATACGGATTGGACAATCGCTTTATGGGGAGTACTCACCAGACTTAAGAAGCCAAATAGCATTCACTACGCTCCAGGGGTGAGCACTCTCGTGGCACAGCTTTCTCCGCTAGATAAAGCCAAGCTTCTCGATGAGGGTGAAATGCCTCAGCAGTGGAACGGAGAGGAACGTAAGGTTTTTAAAGTTAATCTTGAGAAACTAAAACAGGAATATACCCAGCACTCCAGTTATGAGGGCCGCTTTGGCGCGTCCGCGCGGGAACTTAAATCAGTCCTCTACAGCGCTGCTCAGAATTCCGAGTATCCATGTTTGTCGCCTCTTGCAGTGCTACGAGAGCTTGAGATCTTTGTGCAGAAAACCTCAGAGCATGAGTTTCTGAAGTTAGATATCAAAGACGGGTACCATGATGCGGCTCAATTCGTGCAAATTGTGAGAGAGGAATATCTTTCTCGCATAGACCGTGAGGTGAGAGAATGCGTGGGACTTTATGACTCTAAACAGTGGGAAGAGTTTATTAAGAAATATGTGCATCAGATTTCGCTCATCTTAAGGAAAGAAATGAGTAAGAATCCGCTGACCGGAAAAGTAGAGCCACCCGATCTTGCACTCGTCGAGGAATTTGAGAAAATCATCGAGGCACCGAGCACAGAGATTGAATTGACTTCGTTTAGAAATAACGTGATTTCGCAGATCGGTGCGTGGTCCCTGGACCATGTGAATGAGAGTGTACAGTACGCTAAAGTTTTTCCCGAGTATTGGCTCAAGCTAGAACAGCACTACTATCAAGGTCAGAAAGAGCTTTTAGCAAAAATGTCTACAGCTTTAGACACCTACAACGAGGCCTCAACCAGCGAATCTTCTACACTAGAAGAAGGACTTAAGCTTGCTAAGGATACGATAAAGAACATGGTGAATCGCTACGGATATAATGAAGCGGGCGCTAAAGAAGTGATCGGCTTTCTTATGAAGAGCCGATATCACTGAGAGATTTGTGAAAGGTCCAACATCTAAACTCAGTGCAGATTTCTATGAAATCGAGTACCAAGTCCCGCCCGAATACGATGGCAGTAGATTGGATCATTTTTTAAAATTTATTTATAAACGCAGAAGCAGAGAAGAACTTAAGACAGCGATTGCAGCTGGGCATGTTGCGATCGAGCGAAAAGGCACAAGCCAACTACCCGGAAAATGCAAGCCCTCCTCGCCGATACTAGTCGGTGATAAAATCGTCGTAACAAGCAAGAAGAAGCCTGAACCACCAGTGAATTTTGATTATAAAATTCTATACGAAGATGATGTACTGCTGATAGTCGATAAGCCTCCGATGTTGCCGGTGCATCCTTCCGGGCGATTTTTTTTTAACACCCTACTGACACATCTTAAAACTCGCGGCAGAGAACTTCTAAGAATATCTGGAGATGATTTCTATCTTGCTCACCGCATAGATAAGGAAACTTCGGGAGTGCTAGCGCTGACGAAATCGTCCGAGTCCTGCGCTCATCTGGTAAAACAATTTGTAAATCGTGAAACTAAAAAAACCTATCTTGCTCTAGTGTTCGGCCAAACGCCTGATGTTTTTGAAAACAAGAAAGCCATGAACCGCTCTCAGCACTCTAAAGTGCTATTAAAGATGGAGATCATGGACATCAAAGCAGGTGGGCTTCCCTCTCAGACTGAGTTTAAAACGATTAAACGTTTTCGTGAGTATTCTCTCGTGGAGTGTTTTCCCAGAACTGGAAGACAGCATCAGATACGAGTCCATCTTGCAGATCTTGGATTTCCTATTGTGGGAGATAAACTCTACGGAGTGGATGAAGAGTTTGCGCTTTTATTCTACGAGCGTGAGAGGCTTACCCCTGAAGCAGAAGCTAAACTTAAACACCCAAGGCACGCGCTTCATGCTCATAAGCTAGAACTTAGACACCCAGTCACGCTTGAGCGTATGGAGTTTACGTCTCCTTTAAGCCCTGATCTTCAGGCTTTTTTAGACCGTATGAGCTGATCAGAGAACTCTTTGAAGCCTTCGCCTGAATGCGCTTTCGTGATGTATCTCGGCGGAGTTGCGATCGTGGAGAGAAACTGTTCGACATTTCTCACGCCTACCGAAAGGGGCACCTCTTTAAACATAGGTGCGTCGTTGGGCGAGTCACCGAGGAATGCCCAGTTTTCTACACGGCTCAAACGTGGGTCGCGTGAAGCAAGCAGTTCAAGTGCTAATCTAAACCCCAAGCGCTTGTCGTAGTTTCCAAACCACGTATTCACGTGGATGCTAGAGATCTTAGCGTGTGCTCCCTCGTCCTCGCAGGACTTCACAAGCGCCTTTACTCGCTCTTCACTCCATACAGGCTTAACATCTTCCGCAAAATCTAAAGCCAGATCATAGATTCGATAGCTTTGGTCGCTTGCGAGTTTAAGGTCCGGGTAGAGAGACTGAAGCTTCACGTGAAGAGCGTGCAGTTTTTCTTCAGGTTGCAGAGGTGCAAGAGGATGATGCTTTGTAACGAGTTTCCCCTCGCTCATGTGCATGACAAATCCACCGTTCTCTCCTACCACCGCATCCACGGGCCAGAACCGGGCAATGTGATCACACCACCCTGCTGGCCTCCCAGTGACTGGAAGAAGAACGATCCCGTTTCGATGTAAATTCCAGAGCGCGGAAAACGCCTCATCTGTGATTTTTCCATCGCTTGAGAAAGTATCGTCAATGTCAAACGCTACGCCCAAGACGGAAGCGAGACTAGCGTGTGCGAGATCAGAGGGCAAACGAAACACCACCTGAGACGTAGTTTTCTGTTTTGCTGATATCAAAACCTACTTCACCGATAAAATTATATTTCGATTTTGCATCTGGCCTCACCATCGCTCCAAGCGCCATCTGAAATCCCCAGAATGTATCATTAGAGTTAATGCGAGGTCCTAGTGGCAGCGCTAAAAATGGCTCAATCTCGATCCCGCCTTGATTGACAAAAGTCTTATGAATATAGGGAAAAGCAGTGACCTCTAGTTGTCCTCTGGAACCACGGTAGCGATAATAGAACGCTTGGGTACCTAATCCGATGCCTGGTTGAGAGTCTAAGTCCGGGAATAAATCAAATGTGCCACCGCCACCCACGCGAAACTGTCTATAGCCGCCACCCATTCCAGCGGTACCAAATAAATTGGTAAGTTGATTGAGGCCATATTGGTAACGAAGGTTGGTCGCAAATCCGCCTCCATCAGACATCGTCACTTCAGGCTCTATCCCAGCAGTTTGTTGTCCGGGAGCCACGTATCTAGTCATGTTAAAAATCCCCGCTTGGGCAGAGGAACTGATGAGGCAAGCAAAAACAGACAAGCAAAACGAACGAAAAGGTGATCGATTTATATTTAGATTTTTCATGAGTGAGAGGCTACAGCAGTGGGCTTAGAACCTCAAGAACGCAAGATCGAAAATCTCAGGAAGTAGCTCAGAGCCTCTCGCCCAACAGCCAAAAACTTTTTTTGGAATGATCCCACGATCCTTTAGGTCGTTGTAACGGCACGCAGTCGCTCGTCCATCTCCTAAATCACACAGGCAATCATCCTGCTTAGAGAAAACAAGAGAACCCCGAGTGTTTCTTACCAAGTACTGACAACCTGTTTTGTCGGTGGGAAGTGGCTTTTGCGCAACTACGAGAGAATAATGTGGCGAACAGCGCTCTTCAAACAGTGTGGCTCTAAGCACCCTCGGAAGTAAAAATGAGAACCACGGAATATTCTCTTTTTCTATATCAAACACCCGTCCGCAGTATCCAATCACGGCGGGCTGGGCGGAGTGACGAGTGCCTCTTAGGACCTGATCTATCTGCCCGCTTAGGGTTGTATTGGTTTCATAAAACATACCCCTGCCTAGTGGTGAAAGTGGCGGGATATGATAAGAGAGCAGGTTCTCAAACTGGCACTCACCAAAAATATAATCTCGCATATAGCGCGTGGACTCTAGAACCTTAGGCGCCTCTTGTCTTAGTTCTTTAACGCGCTCAAAGACTTCTAACAGACTACCCTCTTGCAAAGTTTTTCGCTCTAGGATGCGATCTGTCCACCAAGATAGGAACGTTTCTTCTTGTCTTAAATGATCGAGAATCAGATTAAATTCACGAGGTATACTAGGTACGGTATAGGCCCAGAATTTCTCAAAGAGGAAAAAAAAATCCTCGTCTGACATACTGATTGCACCCTTGGTGCGCACAATGCCAGCGCTTACTATAGAAGGCTTGCATACTTTAGACTCTCTTAAGTTTCCCAGTGCCAGGTGGACGGAGGAAAAGCCTAATTTTGAGGATCTAATTCTAAGCAGTGGATGGCCTTCGGTTTTGTGCGCAGTCGCAATCCAATACGGAGATAAATGATCCTCCCCACTCCATTTTTTTTGTTTTCGGAGTGCGTACTCTAACTGTTGTGAAAGCACGTGGGCATAGCAGGTGTTTGTAGCTCCTTGATCATAAATGGGCACGGGCTCTAGAAATTCGTATTCCGATTGCATGAGATTTAACGACTGGCAGGTATGATCTGTATCCGCGCTCACACTACTGACGAAGTCAGTCTTTATAATGACGGATGCGATGAAACTAGTGGTTAGAAAAGCAAAAAAGAACGATCCAAAATAGTGAGAAACCCATCGCACAAAAAATTCTACTCCGTGAATTTGTTAAAACATACAATCGAGACTTGGGTCTAAACCAAGCCTAGGGCCGCTAGTAACTATTTCAAGTCTATCTGAGCTTTGCGAGTATTTAAAGCTCGGAGGTTAGAAGGCTGAACCGCATAGCTCTGATTCATCGGTGAAAACCCCGCTTGCGCCCCAGTCTTTGTACTTCTGAACCTCCTGTTTAAGGGCTTCCATTGTTTGCTCAGAAAGTGCCTCGTCCTCGAGCTTAAATGTATAGGGAATCCATCTGGTACCCGTGCTTTCAAACCATTTTCTGACCCGCTTGAGTGCCATGAGCTTCTTAGGTGGACCGACAAAATCAACTCGGTCGCGCTTAAGGGCTTTTAGACCTTTTTTCAGAACTAACTCAAAGTAGCGAGAATGCGCGGGTGTGAGAAGGTAGCCAAGCCATCCACGGTAGTTTTTTTTTGGCACTCCCCCGGGAATCCGCCTCCACGGGTCTTCGATCAGTTGAAGTGTGAGGACGGTAGGGAGCTTAGACTTTACCTCTATCAGTGGCTCGACCTCAAAGCTCTGCACAAATATCTTTCCTTGGGCTAACAGGGACGGGCGAGACTTTAGGCTACTCACAAAAGCTGCCACGATATCTAGCCCTGCGCGCGAATGCTCGCTTGGGTGTTTTAGCTCAGGCAGGATACCGATTATTTTGCCCCTTTCTTTGGATTCCTGTGCAACGAAATCTAAAAACTCTTCAAACCGGACCAATGCATACTGGTCGTTGTAGGTTTGATCCCTGGACTTGACCCGCTGACGGGCTTTAAGCGTGCTTAACTCCTTTGACGTTAGGGCATCTGCGAACACGCCTGTCGATTCGACCCCATCAATAGAACGCTTCTGAATATGTGCGGGAAAAAGGTCATTTGCGTTTGTGGTGTCCGATAGGTTCATCTCGTGGCGAATCCAGAGGTCGCCGTCCTTACTCATCACCAGATCGGGCTCAAGCCAGGTGGAGCCTAGATCTAGCGCCTTTCGGTAGGCTTGTAGCGTGTGCTCAGGCAGGAGCCCAGAGGCACCACGATGAGAAACGACCATAAACGGCTCGTCAGGCTTTGAATGTCCCTGCGCTCTAGCCGCGCTAGAGGCAAGGCAAGCGGCAAAAAGAAAGCCCATGTTTAACGACGTGAAATTCCTATTCGGTAGCATATTCATAGGTTGGTACTACTCCTCTAGGCTTAATGCCCGTAAAACAGCCCCTATCATAAAAGCCAAGCATGGACCAAACGCTATCGCCCCCTAAACCGCTTGGACGCCTCGTTGTCTGCTTGACCGGATTGGTCGCTTTCGCTAGAACCTTGCCTCGTGTGTCTTAATTTGTGGTGGCCATAGCTCAGTCGGTAGAGCATTGGATTGTGATTCCAAGGGTCGCGGGTTCAAGTCCCGTTGGTCACCCCATTGTTGTGTGGAACGAACCCTAAGCCCCTAAAATTTTCTTTGGATTCACAAAATCCAAAACCGAAGTTGTTTTTGTCCCAAGTTTCCCCAAATTGATTCGGGGGCTGCCTGTTTTTGGCAGCCCCTTTTTTTTCGTCTTGAGATAATTTTTTTGAAAAATCCTTATCTAAAAGTTCATGTAACGAGATCCGACCTTTCAAAGTATACGGCGCAAATATCCCTCTTTCTTTTTCAGGAGGAATCATTTTCAAAGGTTCGGGAAATAGCGCCCGAATCGCAGGAACTGCCTTTTCTAAATCCGATTTTGCCATCTGCTGAAGATGCGAAATCCTCTCTTCGATAACTGGATATGCTGGAGTTTTGGGCACGGATTGAAAAGATTCGAGCATTAGTTTCTCTGAATTTAGTTTCTGTTTTCGCTCTTCGCGAATTTTAATTGCCTCAGTAATTGATGGAGATGATGTCCCTTGCATAATCGAATCCAGCAATCTTCCAATCTCTGTTTTTAAACTTTCTAACTCACGGTCGATCTGCATCAATCTAGAGGGAGCCGCTTTTTGTTTTTCTTTGAGCGTATTCGTATACGCACGAAGCACCTCTTGAATCACTGGCTTCTGGTTTAATGAGTCTTCAACCAGCCCTAAAATGGTCTCCTCAATAGCAGATCCCTTGACCAGTTTCTTGTTTTGGCAGAGCCCTGCTCGATGGGCTTTTGTACAGCCGTAGTAGCCCCCAGATTTGCCGCTAATCAAAATAAAGTTAGATCCACAATCCCCGCACCTCGTAAAACCAGAGAAAGGGTGCAAAGGATTGCGTAAATCATGAAGATGCCATGATCCGCTTTTATGACCAAAGTCATCAACTTTTCGGTTCAATTTTAGACGTTCTCGGGTTCGACTCCAAACTTCTGATGGGATGATCGTATCCGCCCCATAAACCCCTGTCTTGAAATTTCTTATAATCGTCGTAGCGGTAGTAGAGCTTCGTAGTCATCAACGCTTTGAGTTTGTGGAAGTTTTGTGAAGACGTCTTTCAGATATGCATACG
>Ga0247843_1004686_pt1 | contig 20087 bp, 22 predicted proteins | sample LaCruzMarch2017__FD_192420 | JGI IMG/M metagenome (GOLD analysis project Ga0247843, IMG submission 192420) | Freshwater microbial communities from meromictic Lake La Cruz, Castile-La Mancha, Spain - LaCruzMarch2017_8m | ecosystem: Environmental > Aquatic > Freshwater > Lake | place: Spain...
TTGCGGAACTTCATCTGCTTGTATTTCATGGCCTATTCCCATGATCGAGGCTACCACGATTGGCAGAATATTACAGGTACTTTTCAGATAAGCATTCAAAAGTGTCTAAAATATTGACACTCAGGTGTTTGGGTGAAGAATAAACCAACGAGCTTATAAGTCTATTATTGATGCTTGCCTATTTTATTGATTCGAAGATCTGATTTCATTAGAAGCCCGTCAACCATGACAATTCGCATACTATTCATTGCCGCTATTAGTATTCTATTTTCCGTTCGATCTGAGGCCCAAAGCTTTCACGAACTTGGATCTCAACGAACTGAATCTCTTTTTTCGACAATTGTTGAAGAACTCTCAGAGATAAACAAAAACACTTTACCCCACGAAACCAAAGAACTCCGAAAAAAACTTGGTGAAATGCGAGATTTCCTAGATATTTTTGCCAGCATTTATCCTAAAAAAAGCAAAAATCTCGATGGAGATGCCTGGGAACTTCTGCGTGAAGACTTAGACGTAGGTTACGAAGACCTTGGGGCATTTAAGGATCTTTTTGATATTCAGAACACCAGCGTTGACGAAGTGAAATATCCAAAAAAGGAAACCGAAAAGCGACTCGCCAAAGTTTTGAAATGGACTGCTTCGTTTCTCGATAACGAACGCCAAGAAGCTTACGTAAATCTTCTCTCAAACGTGCGTGAAGGAAAGTTTTACAAACGCGCACAAGAACAGCAGTCTCGTTTTTATTGGGGTGGCTCAGGCATCGAAGCCGACCCTTCGCTTTCGGGAATCGACAATCTCGCGCGACTAGCCCAGGCACTTCTGCAAAATGCGTCCCACGACTACCCCGAAGCTCTTCTCGTCAACGATCTCACCGAACTCCATGAGTCGGAAGTTTTTCATGATTTCCGTAAACGCGTGCGCTCTTTTGCCAAAGTCCTTCGCCTCTTTCCCCAGCTCGTTCCCACTCAATCCAAACTTCGTGCGGACATCGCTATACTCGAGGAACTTGTTTCTCTCTATGGTGACCTCAATGATAAAATCGTAAAATTTGGCATTGAAAAAGACGAAGACGACTTAGACGAAATCCGTGAACAAATTTCAACTCTTCAAAAATCTCTTGTGGAATGGCAGAAGTTAAAAAAGATTGATCTCGTGCTTAAGAGGCTCATCCCAGCTTTTGAGAGGTAATGGCTACCCGCCTCCAGTACCTATGTCCTGAGTTTGGTCTACTTAGAACTCGTCAAGTTGCCTTCGATAACAATGGTTCCCATCATATTTCGAGTGCCGTAGTAGCTCTCCAATATGGGCTCTTGTCCTGATACGACTTCCTTCAACCTCAAATTAAAAGCGTACTGTACTCCTCCGCTGGCCTGCAAAGTTTTCATCGTGTCGCCAATAAGTGTGCCGGTTTCTTCGCCATCTTCAAAAACTTTTTCGCCGCGAATTTCAAAATTGTAAGGCCCCCAATCAGAACCCCCCACAAATTCACACACGGCATTATACTTACCCACAGTGACTTGTTCGGGTCGGTGCTCAATGTGAATTTCTATTTTTGAACACGGATACGTTTTGTTTCCTACAAAGGGACTTACTGTTGTGACTTGGCCAGTGCCACTCCAGCGCCCACTAAAATCGACTGCGGCGACAGGCAAAACAGAGAAAAAGAATAATGGAATGAAAAGAATTCTCAGCATTCTAAAATTTTAATCCGTATATTTATAAAACGCAATCCATGTAACCGAATAGTCTTTTGATTGAGGCTGCCTTTGTTCGTTAGCATCCTTGCCAATGAAAAACTTTCCGCTTTGCTTAACATTACCTTATGATAAACAACTGCCACCGCATCAGTTTTCTCATTCTCGCGATCGTTAGTGGCTCAGTTCATGCCGCAAGATCACACAAAACCGCGCCCATCGCGACACGAGCCTGGACCGGTGGCGGCCCTGAGAACCCCGCCATGGAGCGTTTTTTTAATCTTGAGCTGGGCAACCCCTCTTCAGTGAAACAAACAGTAACTGCGACAGTGCAGGTCCTGCCCAACTCCCTGGCGAGCACTTGCGCCGGAGCAACTTTTAAAATGACACGGGGCACTTTTAATTATGGTGCCGCAGCGTGGGCCACTCTTAGCGCAATCACAGCCTCCAACAACACCATCACTTTAGGACCATCGACGATCCCTCCCGGTGGATCATGGTCGGATGGAGTCTCGGTCGCTTTCTCTTCAGGAGGTTGTCAGGTTTCTCTTTCCGCCGTAATCACGGTGTCCATTGTTGAAGACCGAGGCGCTGTTTCGGCCTCGCTCAACATTGGTCATGGATATTACGATACACTTGGTATTGATGTTGCGGCCGGACAAATCGTGAACAGCGATTTTTTAGTATTGCTCAATGGCGGCAAATTTTTTTAGACCAAAATTAACTAGATGGATCCAACGTACTTCGGCTTCTCTCGCTTCTTCACGGCTTTTAGAAATTCTTTAACAACTTTTGCAGTGGAACCCCTCGCTCCCTTCAGATTTTGCTCTACCTTAGCCAATAGTAAAATGTATTCTCCGTAGGGTAGACCACCCTCTTTCAGGGCCGAGATATTTTCTAAAAGAACTGCCCGGGAGTCTTTCGAAATTGTATCATCGAAGGTCACCAGTACCATCGCACGCTTGGCAATGGGATGGACGGGATCTATTGGACCAGCGGCTTCACGAAACTGAGCATCATGGGATATTTCATTGGAACTGCGGATGGGAACAAAATGCGGTTTATCCGCGAATGAATATCTCGAAAATATTATGGTCGCCAATATTAAAAAGGGCTTGTTATTAAATTTTAAAAAATTTTGCTGACTCATCGCTCTCTCCTTAGGGGGCTTAACTTCCAAAACGCATCGAAAGTTATATAGAGTTCAAAGCTGCAAGTGATACGCCAGTGCTACAAATCTCACCAAACAAGCGAAATGACGGCGACAGTTTAAGAATTTTATTTTTCAAACTGAACACAAAGCGCTGCTTTCGTCCAAAAAATCGTCGCAATTTTTCGCGCCAAAAAAATTCTATAGCAAGTTCATTTCCAACTCGAGGCTCAACATACCCTCGGACGTCCAAGAGTAAAAAAACATCCAGCATTAAGATAAGAAGAACACTCCCGACCGGTCACTTTTACAATTCACTTTGCCCAGCTTGGCAGCCACAAACGTTACAAGGCACGCACAGCGGAGTGATTTGAAATTCCACTGTTTCGATTTTTTTGCGCGGTGGCATTTTTGTACTCTTTGTACTTTCATTCTTGCTCTCAATTTTTAAAGCTGAATAGTGATAGTTTTCAAGAATCGGACGAGAGGGATGTTGGGATTTGCAGATCGAGGATTTTTGTTCCATCAAGAGCGCTTTGACTTTTTCATCAAGCATGACTTTGGTGATTCGAGCATAAACATAGGTATGGGGATCAACATCGCCCGCTCGTTCAGTCTGACTGCGGGTAGGAGTTCGCATCTCCACCTTGAATTGCGCCATTGATTTGTCTGCCGTAGCGGTGCAAAAATTTTTGAATTGTTCTTTGTGATTTGAGTTTTGAGTTAATAGCCTAAAATTTTCAAATGCTCGCTCCGGAATATTCCGAACTGCGTTTCGATATGCAGGAGTTTTAGGCAAGAGATAGAGTTTCCCTACGATGGCAAGTTCTTCGTGCAATGTGATGATAAGTTTTTGTATGCGCTCGCTATCGTTTGGCGTTTGATCTGCTAAAAGATCGTCGACGACTGCGAAAATCACTTCGTCTTGATTTTGCGCAATCAATTGTTTGAGATCGGTGGATTCAATACTTAACTTGTAAAGACTCATCAAATGCCTTCGCCCCTTTACAACATTTACCTCTAAGGGATGATCGTTAAAAAAGCGCAGAATGCAGGATTTTAGCTGTGGGGCGCTCAAATTTGTTTTTTGGGCATAGGCTGACTCGTATTTTTGAAGTATCTCTAAGCTGTTTTTTGAAGGTGGGCTCTTGCATAGGGCACCTACATAAAGTTTTTTCTTAAATTCCTGACTTTCGAAGGCGTGGTCGAATTTGTTTCGCGACGAAAAAGCTTTGTTGAATGCCAAAAAGTCCCCCTTCTCAAGTGAGTTCACGAGACTCAATTCATTTTTAAGCACTCTTGATTTTATTGTGAGAAGAACCGTCCCAGAAGAGACGCCTAAGACGAGCAGCAGGGCCTTCGCCAAATTCGCTGGCAACTTCAGCACGCTTTGGAGATCCTCAATCATCGACGGGCCAAAGAGATCTTCTTTGTCCGGATCTCCTTCGTTTGGTGATTGGATCGTCCCTTTTGATTTTAAATCCTGAGCGGCGTCTTTATTGTTGAGATAAAAATAAAGATAAGCAACCCATGAGAGCGGCGCAAAGATCCAGAATGAAACCACCCATGCAATTCGCGCCCCGACGGAGAGTTGTAAATTTGAAACGATTGCAATGGTGAGAAGAATGATCACTGGAATTTTGATGAACGGCCAGGCACTGAATAATTGATCGCCGAATGAGGCAAACGTATCCATAGGTCATTCTCCTCGAGCTAAAGTTTAGGACGGGGCGCTTTGAATTGATTTAGTCGACGCTGGGGGCTGCGGGTTGAATTTTGTTCGCACGAGCCAAGGCTTTATTGCGCATGTTGCTGATGTTGCGCATATTGTAGAAGTGCATGAAACCAAGAATGACGAGAACGATTCCGATTTTGGTGGTGATGTATTCCACTGCGCCTACGACGGTTTCAGGTGGAGTGCCCATGCGCATGAAGAGACACACAAAGCCAAAATTGATAAGATAAAATCCTACCAGCAGCAAGTGATTGACTGAGTCTGCAGACTCAGCATTGCCGTGAAACGATTCGATCACAAATACTCGACCTCGCGTGTGCAAAGTGCGCCCGACCCAAATCGTTAATGAAAGACTGATGGCGATATAAAGTAAGTAGGTGACAAGAATGATTTCCATATGAAGCTCCTTTTAGGTTTTTTTTTCAGGCGCAGTGCTCGCGAACAAAGACATAATTTCGTTGATCGGTATCAGATGTTGGCCAATCAATGGAATGTTCAGTGCGCTCAGCAGACGTGCCACGGTGTTGACTGCAAAAGAAATTATTTTTTTTGTTTTGTTTTGGTCTTTAGAAGAATCTAGAAGCCAAAATAAAATTAACCCCATCATCATCGCCCACAAAAGCGTGGGTAGTGATTCCTCAAGTTCTTTTGTTAACTTCGGTCGTGTGTGCGCAATCAGCTTTCGAAATTCGCCGATCGAAATTTCACGAATGGCTTTGGTGTGAGTGGAATAAGGTGAAATGGGCGAGTTTAAATCGAGCGCGTGTTTGGCCAAGACTTTAAAAAGTTCGCGGTGCTGACTGAGAGTTTCAATACGCAGAGTGAATATCTTTTGCAAACACGACTGAAAATCGTTGTCTTCAGCGAAGATCTTGGCTGTTTCACTTTGAAATTGCAGGGCGCTTGCGTTGTAGAGTTCGAGAATGATTTCTTCTTTTGAATTGAAATAATAATAGAACGCTCCAAGAGATATATTGCAGCGCTCGGCCAATTGCCTGAGACTGGTATTTTCAAAGCCATTTTCTTTAAAAGTTTTTAACGCAATTTCTTGTACGCGAGCTCTGGTGTGCTCGCCCTTTAGGTTTTTGCGCTTACGATCGCTAAGATGATGTTTTTTGCTCTGTGTTTTCATATATTGAACATGTTCAGTTTAATGCAACATTGCGCCAGCTTGCAAGAACTATTTTGAACGCGTTCACTTTAGATGATTAAGTATTTAATTTTACTATGTCTTTAAATGTAGCATTACTAAAAGCTCATTTAAGAAGTGGCGCTCAAGGCCAAGTCTCAGGCCATGCATGAGGCCGATCATTAGCAACAACAAGAAGGCTACTTGGGGGCTTTTTAAGGTCGCTAGAGCGTACAAAACTCCAGAGATGACAACAAAAGGCCTAGCCAGCGTCATGGGCCCAAAGAGACTTACGCTTAAAAAGGAGCGCATATCGACAGATTGGGCCACGAGCCTCAAGACAAAGGCAAGGGCCATGATGGCCGCGTAGGGCAGATAAATTTTTAAAAGGATTTGAACGGCTTTCAGATAATCCTCAAGGACAAGAGTTGGATCCGATGAGATTTTCAAAATCACAAGCCCGCAAACCCCGGTGATCAAAACTGGAAAAAGTCCAAACGACAAACCCATTAAAAGTGAGCGTTTGACAAATTGCTTCTTGCTGATGAGAGGATTGCGACCGGCCGCCGAACGGAAGCCCACAAACATGGAATCAAGCAATGCGAGGAGCGCCAAAAATAGAAACGGCTTTAATACCATTGATCGATCCTTTGATTGCGCGAATCAAGATTTTCTTCAAACGATGCACGCACTGAGTTTTTCAATCCGACTAAAGTGTGAAAGGCCCTCGGTATGGGTTTGCAAATAAAATACCGTCCATAGAGTGTGACTTTTAAGTCGTTCACCGAATTTTGTGAAGCTTGAATCAAATGCGCAGCGCTGTGACCTCTAGCAGCCGAACGTACTCCATCAAAGCGTGCGATTCTTTCGCGAAATCTGGCCATATGAAAAAGCAATGAGCCAACGATTGAAAATAGGCCGGGTTGAAAATCAAAATGTATAAAGGCCTTGGTCTGCGGGCCTTCATGCAAAGTGAAACAAGTTCTCAATGATTCGCGATCGAGATGATGCAAAAATCCTGTAGATATAAAAATGTGAGCGGGCTCTTTGAGGCGAAATGCATTGTCGATTAAAAAACGACAGTCGAGATCTTCTGCGGCAGCCAATTTCTTAGCTTCATTCACGAGAGTTTGATTGTAGTCGACCCCTATGAGCTCCACATCTTTTAGGGCTCCTTTTTTTTGGCAATGGCCCAAAAAGCGCATGACATAACCCAAGCCACAGCCGATATCGACCACTCGCAATCTTTCGAGATGGCCATTTTGCCGCAGGCTTTTGATGAGGGGTTCAAGCAATTCTAGCACACGCTGACCGTGGCAATGTTCTTCAGACAATCTCTGAAGTTCGGTATGGTTGAGCAAAATGAGCTTATCTACAGCGCGCGAATCTAAAATGCCGTCTACTTCGTCGATGGCATTGATAATGTCGTAGGGCGTTCTCTCACCGCGTTGTTTGAAGTAGTCGAGTGCCTCAGCTTTTTTGATAGGCTTTCGTTCGAAACTCAGGGGATCAAAATCAATGACCAAGTCAGAGATTTCTTTTCCCGGCCGTGCAGAATCGAAGAACATTTCAGCAATTGTAGCGGATTTTTTAAATTTTCATTGAGGTGAAGCGTGTTTTTAAGATTTTTTTTAATGTTTCTGATAACTACACCTTCTTTTTTTGACTCAAAACGCAAGCTTTTTGAATATCGCCCCTTAACTCGAGCCATTTGCCCTTAATTGTATTTTCATTGATTGTCATTGCCACTCCTTCACTTTTTACTTTCCGTAGTTAAATGCACAGGGAGCAAAGCTTCAAATTAAGAAAAATTAATGTAAAAATCAGATAACTAATTATGTTTTTTCTGCGATGGCTCTTTCACACCACTCGGGGACGCAGGGTCCTCCACCACTAATGCTTTTGAGGATTTTGAATAGTGATCCTTAACTCGCAAGAGGTCATCTCGCCCTTGTTGAATGAGTTTAGCATGGGCACATTTTTCGCCGTCGATTTGCGTGACTCGAGAATAGGCTCTCTCAAAAATATCAACCGCATCCTTAGCACTCTGATGGCGCTGAGTGAGCAAAGCTAAAGTGGACTCCTGATTTTGAAAAATATTGGAATAATCTCCTCCCCCATCGAGATTGGCGTAGTTTCGGAGTGCTAGTAGGTTTGCGACCTCCTGAATAAGCTCATGCGAAGCTTTATTGTAAGAAAAATTATAAGCCTTCACTTGATTTCTTAGTTTCGACAACACTTCTAAGGCCACATCATATTTTAGTTCATTTGTGTTTTCGGGAAAGCCTTCGCTCTCAGGTATTTTTCCACCGACAATTTTATACCCATAATCATATCTATCAGCGTCAAAATGTTTTTGAACAGTGTCTAAAGCATTTTGATTTGAAATTGCCCACGCGGCATTTTGCTTATTGCGTGAATTGGCTTTATTGTATTCCAATTCTTTCTTCAAGGAGTCCTCGAGCTGACTCATATAGTTTGCTTCTCCTTCAAAGCGAATCGTAAAAAGCTTTTGCACTCCCGCAGTTGAAATTTTGATTTTCGTAAACCTCGACGATTCATTGTCTAAAGTACCGTCAAAACCTCTTTTGTTGAGTTCTTCTAATCGTAATTTGATGGCAGCTTCACTCTCTTGAATCGCAAGATTCCATTGCGATCTGACGCCGACCTCCAAATGATTGTGTGCCTCTAAAGCATCCTTGGTTGTTTTAGCACTGGCCTTTAAGTCGTTGAGACGTTCTTGCTCAGAAGGGGTGATGCTCTTTTCACAGCTCTTTAATTCTTCCTTCAAATCTTTATCAATGGCGCCGCTCTGGTTTAAAAACTCGCTAAAACTTTTATCAAATCCCGCGGCTGCTTTTTCAGCGCTTCTTTGAAGCTGCGATTGCTCTGGATGAAATTTGTATTCATCCATATTCATATTGCTTTGCATAGCATGACGTTGGGCATACAACAGAGCCGCATTCACCGCTTCTTGATTGAGTCCCAGTTTATTTTTTAGTTCTTCATTCAAAGTCGCCGCACGGAGATCCTCCTTTTTAAGAGGATTATCTTTGTTTGTTGTGCCTGATAGTGTTTGGAGAGTTTTTCGCTTTTCTCTTTGCTGTTCCATAATTGACGAGAGTGCACTGGGTTGAAACAATTGACTAAAATCATCCTTCAAACCAAGTGTTTGAGAGATACGAATTGCAACAGCATTTTGCACAACTGCTCCAGCTATGCGGTGTTCGATGAGCTTTTTAAATTTTGCTTTGCCGTAGTCGCGAACAAATTCACCAGCATCGGCATAGTCTGGATAAATACCAATTATGCTTCCCAATCCATTGTCTTCCAGGGTCGCGTCACCGCTGGCAGGTTTTTTATAGAAATATGTTTCTTTAATCTGCTTAATGGATGCAGGATCTAGAACAAACTCCGTGCTGCTTTTTTCAACTTTATCTCCCAGTTGCTTTATCGAATCCACGATAGGAGTTGTATCGATGTAGTAATTTGTGTGCTGGATGTTGGTGATGTCGGTGTTGTAAATAGAGTCACCGTAGTTATTATAACGCCTGCCGAAGTCAAGAAATGCTTTCGAAGGCAATGCCACAACAAAGGATACAAAAACTTGGGCCGCAATGATTTTTTTTAGCATAACATTCCACCTCACTCGAAACACTTTTCGACCTTTGTGTACTGGATCTTTAGAATAAGATTGGATGAAGAAAAAGTTTAGATCAAATAAAGTTGGCCCCTATCCCTTGGCCCACGATACTAAAGGGAGTAACCTATCAAATGGATTTGTCCTCGCACTCGAATTCATGGAGTTTAAGCACTGGCGGAGAATCGTCTGAGAAAATATCTACTCATATGCGGAAGCCGATATTTTCCAAATTGAGAAAATGTGATGAAATGTTCCAATGAAACATTTAAAACTTTTGATTCTCCTCCTCTCATTCTTCACTAGGATCGGAATTCCGGCGAATGCTCAGGAAAAAGTAGCCGCTGTCAAAATACGAGTGGAGCCAAATTCACTCTTGGGGAAACATTTTGCAAAAATTGGCGTAGATACTTTAGACCCGATAGATAACAAAGTTGGGCCGTTGCTTTTGAAGCTGACTGAAAATATGAAAGCCGGTGTTTTAAATCCCAATGGCACGATTCTCCCCACTCCTTCGATGTGCAAAGCAATTCTTGAGGAAGCCCGCAATGGTGCGCTCCTACGAGATATGGAAATTTATCTTGAGCGAGCACTTCAAGGTTCCCAAAAGATCGATCCTCCGACTTTTCAAAGTTTTTCAAAGTATATTTTTAATAAAAACTTCGTGAACGAGGGGCACAAGCGCGTCTCTTGTACCGACCCGAAAGACGAGGCTGCTCTGATGGCTGCCAATCTCAGGCCGGTGGACTGCTGTGCGTATGTCTTTTATCTAAATGATTTAAGTAGAAGTGCTCTCGAGGCTACGAAACACGCAATCTTTAATTGTTCGAACGTTCTTCCAGAGCCCTCCAAGCCTGGATCGATCACAGAACATAGTTCCGCGATGAAAACAATTTTGGACAAGAATAAGCAGATGCTCAACATTCAACATCGGCTGAATGGGATCTATAGCCACGAAAAATCATCCATGCCTTCAACACTCACTGGTTTTCCAAATACCTGCGAATATCTTCTTCAAGGTGGCAAGTAGTTAGTCCTAATTTAACTCTATGTTTTCACGCCTGCGACTAAAATTTTGAACGCAACTCATCTGGAGAAATTTTTACAAGACTCCCCTTTTTGCCTTTGGGATTGGAGTAATTTAAAAAACCCGCGGTATCAAAAAATGGATAAAAGGGAAATGCCTTTTTTTGAGCAATCACATGACGCTTTAAATTTTTCATGTCCACAACTTCTACTTTCACAAGGCCACCATTCTTTTTAAAAGCTTTGTATTCTTTACTGTTTTCATTTTCACCGAAGTTAGGAAAATAATTAATGACACCCAAATCGTTGTGCGCGTTCAATGCGCCTGTATTCCCCTCGTGGGAAAACGTTCCAAATTCGCGTTTCGCTAAATCAAAGAATGCCACTCGAAAGAAGTATTCATCAGGCACTGTGGGGCTAAGAAGAATGTAAAAGCGCGATCTGTCCGAATTCCATTTTGCCTCAGTTAGCCTCGCATCGGCGCAAAGTGAGGTGCAAACATACTCATAGGATTGGCCAGATATTGAAACCTGAATTTTGGAATCTTCGACGACGACTTTGGGTACTTCATTCGCAGAAGTTCCGAATTTCAACAAAAGCATAATAGCGACAAGAAATTTTTTCATAGGTTTAGAATATCCCATCCTTTTGAACGTGTGAAGATGACAATAAAATGGGTTCAAAAAATGCAAATCAACACCGACAGCAATAATTTATACTTCAGACTCGAAAAGGTGATTCAATGCGAGGTTTTTTTAGAAATAGTAAAAAGCGTTCAAAGTTAATCCAGGATAGAGGCCAACTAAGTGGATTCCGTTTTCAACTGAGAAATTGCCAATAATCGGAATGATCACTCCCAAGGAGAAGCTTTCGAAAGCGGCTTCTGCTCCTAAGCCGAAATGCGGTTTTAGCGCTGACTCCGACGCGTCTGAGAACTCAATCTGCTCGGCTCCAAAAAGTTCCCTCTCGTAGGAATGCGCCGAAGTGCCTTCGGCATAGACGTAGGAAAGTCCGGCCAAAGTGTAAAGCCTTAGTCGATTAACTCGTACAAAAATGTGTTCATAGTCGTAGCTCAGACCCGCATAGAGATTCTTTTTTACTCCGAATCCGAAAAATGATATTTTTGAGGCACTCGTTGGACTGTGCAACATTCGGTGCGAAATTCCGCCCAGCGTGGATCCGCCGAGTTCGATTCCCCAAGCGCTGGAGAATTCTTTTGACGGGATTTCTTCCGATTGGGCGATACAGAGATTTGCGACCGAAAAAATCAGCAGGCACAGGAAGTTCTGGAAAATATTTCTCATATTGGTGCTCCCATCGAATAAATACCTGGTTCATTTTTAACGTCAAACACTCTCAATGTCGACAACTAGTCGTGGGAATTTTTCTGCAAAACATCAGCGGCACCTACAGCTGACGAAGTTCGACAAACGCCCGAACAATGGCAATGCTTGCATCAAATGCTAAGTTGCTTGAAGGACTCAAGCTGCCTGAGTGTTCTTGAAAAGCCTATCAAGAATTTCCTCAATATCGCTAGCCCTGTACGGCTTTTCAAAGATTGCTAGAAAATTGTAGTTGCACTTGAGCTGCATATCTCCCGTAACGAGTACCTTTGGAATTTTTGGATCAAGCATTTGTGCAATCTGGTCGCCGGTGTAATTTGGGAGTCGATAGTCAATAAACAAAATGTCAGGCGGAGTTTGACGAATAGCCTCGATGGCTGTTTTTGGATCGTTAAAAGTTGTAATCACTCGATCGGGCGAAGAAAATGTATCGATAAATATTTCAAGTAAGGCAGGTTCGTCATCGAGGTAAAATATTTTAAGCGGCAATTTTCACCTCTGACTGGTTTGGCGCCCAAACAACTATGGGCTTGACTAAGCCTAAAACTCAATCAAATAACAATCGGACAAGTGTTCAAATCTCTTTAAGGAATAGACTGAAAATCGAGTTTATTTTTAGTGTTTTTGACGTTCACCGCGTTACCCAGTCTTGCGATGTTCAGTTAAGGAAAAATCGCCGAAGTTTTGGCGCATGACATCGTTTTTAAAGGCGTTTCCAAGGCCTGTAAGGGTTTCGTGAATCGCGCCAAAAAATTTCTCTAAAAAAGCTCATCTTGAAATCCTACGATAGCTTTATGGGGCTAATCACACGGGTATCGTTTCATCATTTGTGCTTTATATATCTTGTCAGCGCTACGGCTTGCAGTCAGAAGTATCAAATTCAAAAATCAGGCGTGATATTTGGTTTAGCATTGCAAAATAAATTTCTTCTTTTACTTTCATTTTTTGGATTCATTTCCTGCGGACTAGCCCCCGTTAGCCTTGTCCCTTCCATCCCGATGCCAGGACAACAAGAACTCAAACCCGTGCAGCCCAATCCCGAAGTCATTCAAGAGAGAGAATCCGCTCATCTCGAGTCAAAAAAATCCTTAAATCTACTCAAACCCGTTCTCGCCGTCCGTGGAATCAGTTGCCTCCTTTGCCACGCTAGCATCACGGGGAACGTACTCACCGATTTTGCTAAAGGGTCCACTCTGTTTGCCCCCACATCACTTTCCGATCCTCTCAGTCCCCATGCTGTGGGAGACATCAAATCCCCCTACCTGATTGGCGGAGCTGGCTGGAGCTCTATCAAGCGGTTGACGGGTTCGTTGATTATTCCCAAAATGAATATAGACCTTGATCTCAAAAGTAAATTACTTCAAATCATGGAGCAAAGAATTTCCCATTCTGCACTCACACTTGAGCCCACGACTTGGCCAATAGGCTTTGATCCCTCCCAAAAAATTATTGAAAAACAAGACATCGTGATTCGACCTCCTTTAAAGCAAGATATGACAGAACTCCTTGGCCAGGGAAGTGAAGTTCAAATATTTAAACTCTCAGCAAACAGCCAAGTCGAAGGATTCAGCGTGATTGCTCAAAAATACGTGATCAACGAAGGCATCAGCTTTTGCGAAGGAGATATCGGAATTCGAGGAATTTTGCTTCTACGAAATTTAAAACTAAAAACGACCTCAAAAGGTTGCAGACTCTATGTTTCAGAGACTGTTTTTATAAATGGCTCGCTTGAATACCAAGGAAGCGACGAAGAACAAAATTTGCAAATTGCCAGCAGCAAAGCGATTATGATGGGCTACGGCCCAAAACCCTTCGGCTTAACTTTTTTTGACACCCAGGGCGAGGACGCGGGCTATTTTAGAGGGAGCAATGGATTTGGACACAAAAGTTGGTATCTCATTCCGCGAGGTGGAGATGTCGCAGGTGCTGAACAAATCCTGGAGGACATTGATCACGATGCCTCAAAAGTGCAATCCTCGTTGCGTGAGGAATCCCAATATCAATCCATCACACTTTCGCACCTTTTGCTCACTGCTCCTCATGTCCATACTCGCTATACAGGGCTCCTTAAAGGAGTTCTCATTGCTGAATTAGCTCTGAATCCCTTGAAACAATTTAATTTTGAATATGATCCTGTTTTCATCGGCAAGGACATCTTGCCATTGCTGCGACATCCGTTGATAGAAGTGATTGATTAATCTCAAAAGGATTTATGTCGGTCGTTCGTCCGAAAGAATTCTAAATACTCACTAAGGGTGATCCTATTTGTGTAAATTGCTATTTCGAAATTTTAAATCCGTGCCAAGAATGTCTTCAACGTTAACATCTTCATCAATAAGTTTTAATCTTTTAAAATCTTTTGTTGAACCAGGATTGCGGTATTCCTTACAATCCATAGTGGAGCCTATGGTTTCGACCTGTTTTAATAGCGTTCCTAAACTGTCTTGGTAGTACGTATATGCTTCAGGCGTTTGGGTGGGAAGCCATTTTTTTAAGTAACTTTTTGCGAGATCAGAGTCTTTAGAAATAGGTTTTTCACCAAAGTCTATTCGATGCTCCAAAGTGTATTCTTCTTCCATATTTTTTCTGATCATCCACTCGGGATCGAATACACCGAATCCCGCTTCCCCTGGTTCAATTTTTTGCAGCAAAGGATTGTTTTTGGATGATGCTGCCAGGCGAGCGGAAACCGCAAGTGAGCTTTCGATGACTTCATGACATTCTGCTGAAAATTGTGGTCCTTTGAGGGAATGTGTAGAACTATTGTCTAACTCGTATCCCAGTGTTTGGTTATAACCATTGGCCATTCCCGTCAAACGTTGGAAAGTTTCGGATCCTGACCCCGGGATCATGTACACTAAACTCTCCTTTAGCCTTCTTCTTATACTGGCTTCTAATTTTTTTGAGTCTTCATAGTGCTGGAGCAATTTTTCTTTACTGAGTTCACTAGCGATGTTTTGAGCTTTAGCCTGTGTTGTTTCAACTTTTTTTTCTTCCTTGAAAAGTTCCAATACGGGAACCTTTTTGTAAGACACAAACGGATTTCGATCCAATAGAAATGGTGAAATGTTGAGTTAAAGTCAAATTTTTTGAAAGCATCATATTGCTAGTGTATCGGCCGGAAGTCTCATTTTATTAAAAAAAAATATAAGTCCTCGAAATCATTTTATTCGAATGGCAATCATCTCCAAGAATAGGGAGATTTTGCAGGGGATTCGATTCTTGAACGTGCAAAACACAATGAATCTAGAAACTCAATTCTACGGGCAATTGAGTGAATTTTTATTTGTTAAAAATGCGTGAAACAAAAAAAGTCACTCGCGATTTTAGTAGGTTAAGGGGAATTTTCCCTTAATTTCTCACTAGCCACTAAAATGAGGGCATGGCAAAACTCAATCTCATCCTAATTTTAATTTTTGCAGCTGCATTTAGTGGAGGAGCCTTTCCTGTTTATTCTCAGAGTTTGGAAGAAGAAAAAGTAATTTCGCCAATAGAAGAAGCCCTGCCTGAGACTACACCTGAACCGAAGTACTACGGATATTGGGGAAGTGGAGGCGCATGGATCGACACACTCACCGACAACAATTTAGTGTTTATAGGCTCGGGAGTTCCTCGCACCAGCTATTCGAGCCTCAGTGCTTTCATAGCTAAAGCTGGAGCCAAAGGACAAAAATCATTAATTATGGTGCAGGGAATTTTTTGGACTCCAAACTCCGGCAGCCTCAGGAGTGACTGGGCTTCTCAATGGAATAAATTTTACAAAGATGTCATCGTGCCCAATCGTGATGTTGTACTTGGGGTCTACATTATCGATGAACCTTTACACAATGCGAGAAGTAAATTCAAAGTTTCGGACGCTGCAATGATTGCCAATGTGCGCGCAGTGCACAACTTGGTCAAAAGTAGTGACAAGATCAAACCCTTGGTGACAGCGTTGACGGAAGCCTACACAAGCGTTGCCGCCGGCTATCCGGTCATTACAGATTGGGTCGGAATCAACGTCTACTCCCAGTTTGCTGACTTTTCTCTGGCCTATAATTTGTACCAAACTCTTATTCCCAGCCTCAAACCCCATCAGCGATTGATGTTTACGCTCGATGGATATTCAAGCGCAGTTTATCCTAATGAAGCCATTGAAAATCGAATCATGTCTATGCTTCGTAATTATGGAAACTACATTCGATCAAAAAAGGCCATTACCGCCGCTATCACCCCATTCTATTGGGATGATTGGACAGAAAATAATTTACCGCACTATGGGACACGACATATGCCAAGAGTTGCATATTGGCACAGCACTTTTGGCCGATTCCACTTAACGGGTGGACCAATTTCGTTACCACCGGGAATTTTTAAATCATATCGCGATAAAAAATGGCGATTCTACTCGGCTTCAAACTCTAAATACTGTGAGTTTCAATCCTCAGATGACTTTCTTAAACTTACAGGCTCAAATCTTTCCACACGCTCTCCCGTGATGAACTTACTGGAAGCTTACATTCCTATTGCCGATGTGTTTACCGGCCCATGTGTGCAAGAAGATGCTTCTGCTTCATTAGAAATTGAGACTTTTGCAAGTAGTACCAGAAAAATTTCTATTCGCTGGAACGGTGGCACTGTAGGAAGCGAGTACCTGGTGAATTTCAGCTATAGCAATCCAAGCCTTTCAACTTGCCTGAATGGAAAAAGAGTCAAAACATCAGAGTTCAGCCTCGACAAAATCCCAAGCGATAAAATGGGAATGCCAGTTTTTTTTGCAATTTGCAGTACAAACAAAGGAGGAATTATTTCTCTGCCGAAGACTTATACGTCTCAGTCACTCATTCCCCCGCTCCCAATAAAAAGTCTTCAGTATTTAGCAGCGGGCAAAGATTGGCTAAAATTTAAACCGGAAATCGATTACTCAAAAAATAAAGGTCATGCCCCTGTGTCGGAAGTTGAATTGCGATACCGTGCAACAAAATTAAATAGCTATTTAGATCCCCATCCAGAAGTCAGCTTTGCGACAAAATTCCCTTTGATCAAACGCGCAAAGGCGGGAGACGAAGTCACTTTGGACAAACTCAAAGCAGCAACAATGTATGAAATTTGTGTCTGGACTCGCGATGCCGAGGGAGTCTACCAAAGCGAGGGCTTAAATTGCTCTTTGAAAAGTACAATGCCCTAGCTAGTGAGAGTCGCTTTGTTGAACGTACGAATTCTGCAGAACTATCGGGGCAGCCCCACTTTCACATCCTAGCAATAGACGCTCGCCAAGGCAGGATCAAGGAGTAAAGCTCACGCCGACCGCTACAGCTTGCACGTAACAGGTGGACTCGGCAGTCCCGCGAGGCGGAGCGATGAAAACGTTAACAGTACCTTCGTCATGGCCCCCGTCCAAAGCCGTCACTTCTACTTGCGTGAGTCCATTGACTCCATTGATCACCGCATTCGTTCTAACCACGCGAGCACTCAGCAGCTCATCAAGATCCCAATCCGTTTGAATAAACGAGGTAGCGAATTGCGCTACAAGTTCTGCGCATTTTTTGTTGTGACCACGGATTTTCAGCTCAGCAGCGTTGGCTGCTTGATTCGCCATTCCCAGCACAATTGAGGCCAAGGTCAGTTTCAGTTTAGAGTTTTTCATTTTCTTTTCCTTTCGATTTAAGCCATCACCACGATGACTCATTAGTTCGCTAGTTCGGCCTCGCAGAGCCGAGCGTCTTTGATCACTCCGTCTTGCTCATGCAAGTCACGCCCTACAAAGCCCACGGTAATATGAGGATAAAAACGTTCGGGATCAAACACCTGAGGAGCGCCACCCTTGGCCACGTAAAGAGCATGAATGGCACGCCGGATGCGAAGCAGATCCTCCGAACGAATCAGTATAAAGAGCGTGCGAAGGTTGCCTCGCTGCGCCTGTGCTAAGCAAACAGGTTCCAAGAAGGCAGCCTGAATTCTCTGCTCGGCTGCCAGGCGATTGAGCTCTTCAATACTTACATACTTTGCCAAAACCTGACTGAATTCGACAGGAGTAAGCACAGTCACATGCGCTTCGCCCCTGCTTTGAAGTTTGATTTCCAAATCAGCTGCGGCTTGTTGCCGGATGAAATCGACGGGGGCAAAGGGGACGTTCATGGCCAGGTAGCTACCCATTCCCGTCCCCGTATGAGCGAGGAACTTCTCTTGGCGAGCGTCAGCATCGGCGGAAGTATATCGGTAGCTAGCCTGTAGTTCGCCCGCCAGAGCCGCTTGTGAGACCGCAAGACTGAAAATCAAAGTAAGGACACGTTTCATGGACAATCCCTTCTCGAGGCCTGAGGCCTCGGCATGACGTACTTGTACGAGAAAACTTATTATAGGTAAATTGAATTAAGTTGATACTGCTTATACAAAAATGATATAATCGCTAAATGCCGCTGCAGTACCTTGAAAGTTTTTTTGCAGTCGCAGAGACCTTGAGCTTCACCGAAGCCGCACAGCGACTGCAAACAACGCAGCCTTCCATTTCGCGCCAAATTCGCCTCCTCGAGGAGAACTTAGAAACGCAGCTTTTTGCAAGAACGCGCGCCAGCGTGGCGCTGACTCCGCGGGGACAAGAACTCGTCGTTTCACTCAAACCGCTCTTCCAGGGACTGCGCCAAGGAATGAAAGCGGCTCGGGAAAATTCCCACGAACTCAAGGGCTCCATGACGTTCGGGTGTTTTGCTGAGATCGGCCAGAGCGTTTTTATGAAGTCACTCCTTGAATTTCAGGCGGGGCATCCCCACATCGAACTTGCAGTTGAATATCTCAAAGAATTTGAAATCATCGAACGATTGCAGCAGGGCACCCTAGGATTGGGAGTCATCGCTTCAGCCCAAGAAAATCAAGAAAACATCCGGACCTATGCCGTCCACCACGAGCGCGTGGTGCTGGTAACCCGGCGGGAGAACAAAGAGGAACCGCGGCCTGGGGCCGAGCTCGCGGTGGTTTCTTATCGTAAATTAGATCCACTGCTTGAGAAGTTTAGAAAAAAGTTCAAAAACCGCGTGAGCTTTCGCAACATCGTGACTGTTAACTCGCATCGTTCCATGATGGATAGCCTTATGCGATTGGATGCTTTTGCGGTCATGCCGCTTCATGTAGTTGAAAGTGCACTCAGCTCGGGCCAACTTAGACGCGTCACCGATTTAGAGCTGGTCAACACTCTCTACTTAGCTCACCTTGGGACACGCCATATGGAACGGCGTTACGTCGAAATGAAAAAATACCTGCTCAAACAAACTAAAGGGCAACGCTAAGCCGCGGAACCTAGTGACAAGCTTTAGACAGCAGCTACTCGCGCAGCAATCCAGGGCTAGCACGCGGGATCCGGATGCCGGCTAGAGGAATCGAATCCCTAACCCTGCGACTTAAGAAAAAACTTAATTATAAATTAATAAAATGATGTATCTTTAATTTAAAATTATTAGACGCGGCGCGTTTATTTCGTTAAAACTTACCCACGATTCACTAAATAGAAAAGGAATAAGAAATGAAACACTACAATCTCATTAAAGGCTTCGCAATTTTAACTTTTGGCCTCGTTGGATCAGCGCAATCTATTGCTCGTAACCTTGATATAGCAAATAAAAATACCAATTTGACGTGCCAATTTGAAACTGAAACAAAAGATAGAGCTGTCATCATTGCCATCAAAGGTCCTTTCAAAGTTGGTGATTCCTTCGAAGACGCAGAAGTGACCGTTACACCTCGACGCTTGGCAGATGTTGAACCAGTGACTAAAAATGTAAAAATTCTTGTCACAATGAGACATGATGACAACGAAGGAACATATTTATCACTTGTTGCTGATCCACGTGTAGCATTTCATTTCATTCCCCAAATCTACGAGGGATTTTTTGCCTTAAAGGATGAAGAGTCTCATCCTGATGGCACCATCCGATACAAATCGAATGTTGCGCTTTCAAACACGGACACTTATGGGCTTAAGACCAAACAGGGTTCCTGCATTCTAGAAATAAAAGAAGATATGATTTTAGAAGGGGATGACTCCACGTTAAAATCAAAGATCTCAAAAAGGGATTATGAATTTTTAGTGGCAGGAGGAACTAGCACTTTACTCGTCGATATCAAACTCACAATCGATGAAGAGATGCAGTTCCGCAGCCTCACGACTCATCGAGCACGGAAAGAGTTTTTGGAAAGAGTTGTTGCTGCGAAGATTACAAAGCTTCAAGAATCGGCCACCGATATTTTGAAACAATCTTTGGAATTAGTAAATATTATTGTCCGGTCCGCGCAGGGGTGACACAAAAGCGGCCTAGGTAGAAGATACAGTTTCGATTCGGCGATCTTTCGTTTGGTTCCAGTGATTTCTTCTCTCAATTTCACTCTTTTGTCTAGCTT
>Ga0247843_1004687_pt1 | contig 20083 bp, 15 predicted proteins | sample LaCruzMarch2017__FD_192420 | JGI IMG/M metagenome (GOLD analysis project Ga0247843, IMG submission 192420) | Freshwater microbial communities from meromictic Lake La Cruz, Castile-La Mancha, Spain - LaCruzMarch2017_8m | ecosystem: Environmental > Aquatic > Freshwater > Lake | place: Spain...
TGGCAGCTAGCGGGGGTGGTCGTGTTTTATCGGAGGATATGGTCGTGACTACTAAAGACATCAAGGGGCTGGAACAGACAATGATACTACCAAAGGGAAGTCTTGTTGTTATGAATACCTTTGCCATCCAGCGTGATAAAGATACATTCCATCGTCCAGACGAGTGGCTACCCGACCGATGGGATGATGCCACTGAGAATATGAAAGCAGCATATATGCCATTTACGGTCGGTAGACGATCTTGTCCGGGACAGCTGTTAGCGATGAGTGAGTTGGAGGTATTCTTATCTCGGTTGCTCATGAATTATAAGTGGTCTCTTGTTAAGGAGACACAGCCGGAGTACAGTATTACATTAAAGATCAAGGGAACTATATTGCAGGCAAAGAAAGTTGCCTGAGTTGAAGGACTGGGGGTTGTACATATGGAAAAATTGTAATGTAGAATTAGATTGGTTGAATAATAACTGTAAAGCAGATAAGGCTTGTATGTATAAAAAGTGGTAATGGTGGCTGAGTAAGCACACGTTTAATTTTCTGACATGGCGGAGTCCCTATCGTTTGTGTGCACGTTGCGGACCCACGCTACGTAGGTGTCTAGCACGTTGACATCATGTCGCCAGCTTCCCCGAGCCTCCTCCTCTTCGTCATACTGGCATTGACATCTTGCGTGACTGCCTCGATCTTCCTCCCTGGTGGTGGTGTAACATCCTATTCACTTCGCCTCGATGGATTATCATCATCAGCGTTCCACCGTCGTCGGTGTCTAGATCGTGCGATTCGTCGATCATCCCTGAACGTCTCCAGCATTAGTAACAACATTGATGGCGCTGGGCAGCATAGTACTACGACGCCTTTCCTCCTTGCCATGGCCATACCAGGTAATTCCCTCCCAGAACAAATTATCATAGGCGGATTTGGGAACTTTATTAGTATTTACAACACTGTCATTACCGGACGAATTCTATTATCTTGGTTCCCCCAGGCGGCTGGCGTGGCGGCATTACGACCGATATATGCAATTACGGATCCGTACTTGAATTTATTCCGGGGGATCATCCCACCGATCTTTGGGTTGGATTTGAGTCCTATATTGGCATTTGTAACGTTGAATTTATTGCAGAGTTCTAGTATTAGTTTGGCTGCCACACCGACAATGATGGATGATGATGAAGGCAAGTCTGTGAATGGCAGTGGTATGAAAAAGGGGATGATGATGATGATGGAGAAAAAAATAAAGATGACCAACAAGATGGGCAAACACACAATCAAATGACGACCATGAAATAAAAGAAGGGGGAAGAGAAAATGTTGCCTTTCTGTGCTACGAGTTTTACTGTGATAAATATGTGAACCATTCACATAGCTAAATAAGGATGTACGATCTCATTATTTTACAGCACCACACTACTCTCATTAAATAGACAGTGTCACTTTCAAAACATTTTATTCAGGGAATTCAAGACAGCAATCACACAATCATTTTTGTACAAATTCTTCTACTCTAGGGAAAGAAACATCCAAAATTGAATCACTTTTAAAAACGGCATCCCTTTTCTTTCAATGGGATCTTCAACTGAGCCAAGAGACTCATGAACACAAAGTTCGCAAATACCCAGCTGGAGATAGTGAAATAGACACAAATGAGTTCGTGGATTACACATACTGCCATTCGACATTACAAGTAGGAAAACGTACCTGAAGGCAATTACAAGGCAAAGGAAGGTACCAAACTTGGCAAAAAATTGAAGTTGACAGAAGAATAGAGGAATACTTGCACCCACACTCGTGATCATTCCTAAAATCATTATATTATGGAGTATGGATAAATGCGTGTGAGTGTGCGTGAGGAGTAGGCACAAAAAAAAGTATGATATTGGTGTGGCATGGAACGCAAGCGATAAAAAATCCAATGAGAAGCCAATTAACAATGAATTCTCCCCCGCCCATCAAAATGATAAACACTCACCGTTAAATACACTAATACCCAAGTCACTAAATGCTTCTGTGAGACGACTGTACGTGTCGCCCTTGGCTATCTCGTACGCATGTGCCAAGTGAACAACGTAGTCAACTGAAAAACCAGCAATGATTCCAATTAGGATAGCCTCAATACTCCCAAGCTCCCATCCAAGCATAACCATCACTCCAACGACACTCACTAAAACAGACATGATAGTTAATGAAGCAAAGAAGGCCACTGAAATAAAAGGAGATCGCAGAGACATAAGCGGGGTATCAGTTAGCAGCAGATGTCATGATTTCAACTAAGAAGGAAATGAGAAACTCACAGTGAAAGACACGCGTGCTCAGTAAGAGGGCGACAAATGCAATGGCAACACCATATGCTGCACTCGTAATGGCCGAGTTCGCATAAATAGCCTGATTATTCATAAAGACAAACTTCTCATCCAGGTCTGTCATAATAACAACACCACCGCAAGCCTCATTTATTTGAACCTGTTTTATTCCAATGTCATCAAATTGGTCATACTCATGACGGGTATAATCTTGGCCATTCACTCCCCATGGGTCAAGGTGAAGAGATTCTACAGAAACAACTGCAAATTGCATGTCCAAGCCATCCCATCCAATCTCATTCTGATATCTGCTACCGATAGTTTCCATCTGAGTCTCATCATAACACGTCTTCTGCTTCAGGAAATCGGGAATTATGGTCGCGAATTCACTTGGATCAAGTTGCCAAGTTTCATTTCTCCATCCACCCGTTTTGACATAGTCACAATCATCCAAATTACCCTTAACCTTGAATGCTGCAAGCTCCTCAAGAAAACAGTACGTTAAACCAAGCCCATCCTTTCGCTTAATGAGGTCATTGTATTTAGGGTCAGTCTTCAACCTATCACATAGACCAAGAAGTTCCATCTGACACTGTGGATTGAAGTCAAACTCGGGAAAGAATGCTGCCTTTCCGTAGTAACTTGGTTCAAGCAAGCGATTGACTCCAGTGCGATCTACTTCGTCAATTCCCCAGACGTAGTACACTTTCAACCCAACATCGTCGTCGGCAGTAGGGAACTGCTCATTAAGGATGGTGAATGATTTTTGCAGAGGATGGTTCTCATTCAAGAATTGCTCGTTCTCCTTTGAGGCTATTATTTACAGTCGAGGGTTGAGAAGGTTGGCATTGATAAATACAAAATATCCTGTATCAAGAACAGTGCTTCACAGACAGTAACGTACCTTCAATCTTGGTAGCCTGCCAACAGGCAACACCCAGCCATCCAAAGAAGATTACAAAAACCATCAAACGGTACACTGGTACCTTAACAAACCCTGCAACTTTCGTGCGAAAGAATTCACTAACGAAATCTCTTTTGATTTCACCATCGCTGCCTTCGATGGCAATTCGTGCACGTTCGGTGTTGTTCGGGACGACTGGTCCACAGGGACAGCAGCATCCAAACTTGCCATTATTCTCATACCGATTATGGTAAATAATCACCGCTGTGCAGTACATGGTCATCACAAGGACGTAATCAATGAAGATGACGAGGGCAGCAAAGATGCCGAAGGATTGTAGACCTGGGAGTGGCGTGGTTAGACAACATAAGAAGGCAGCACAGGTCGTAAAGGATGTGATCCCCATCGCTAGTCCTGTCCGACGATATACCCAGCTCATCCGAGTTTCTAGGTCTGTCAGCAGGTGTGGGTGGTACTGAGATTGAATGTAGGCGTCATTGAAAATGACTGGTGTGTATCAATATTTGGTTACGAGGCGGAAACAGTAATCCTATTAGATTGGAATGCGATGATGAACACAAAGCAATCATAAAGAAGTAACGTAGATAAACACTCACAAATATCATCCGCCCCGATAGCAGCCACTATGAATAATGCCAATGTGTTATAAGTCGAGAAGTACTTAATCTGAAATACAACCGTGAAGATAAACCAGCCAACGGGGATCGAGAACATGATTTCTGCCAGACCCACAATGGCAAGGAACCATGACTTGGTATTAATCAGAAGCCAAATGAAGATGAAGAGAAAGCTGGCAATTGCAAACATGGCATCTTTCGTTACAATACTAAGAATGACGTCACCAATAATCGACGTCATGAAGTAGTATGAATTGATGGTAGGATGTGTAGACATGTCGGCTTGTTCATCCATCGCCTCGAGATAATTGTCCTTGACAAATTTCTTCCTTGCATCCTCTTCGGGATCACTTCCCCCAAAACCACCACTCTCTTCTTCCTCCTTCTTCTTTTGTTCCTCTGCAGTTAGGTTCGTCTCGACTAATGGTCCACCCCAAAACACAATTCCTCGGGAGTAGTATGACACAGGATTCTCGGCACTAAAGCCTAAATCATATCCAAAGTCAACAAATCCCTTAAATACATCGACTTGAATCAAGTAGCTTGCCAACTCGGTTACTTGATTAAAGTCCTCAACCAATTCTCCTTCCATGTCAAATTTGCTCGTTATGCTAGTAATGTTCCCACCTAACTGAGTTGCCCAAACTGCATCCTCGGGCGAGACATCATCGACGACTTGTTCACAGTACTGACCTCGTGTGAAGCATAATGCAAGTTTGTTAAACATTTCCAACTTTGTGGGGTCCTTGAGTTCGTCAATAACAGCGCCAACCTTTTCTGTATCCCACTCGGATGCATAATACATGGCCAATGGTGTCAGTGGTTGGACACACTTAGGTCCCTCCTCATCTGTGGTGGTATTCGTATCACTCTCCACGATCTCTTCATCCGCACCAGGGCCGAATGGCATGACACGATAGTCTAACAAACACATACTCTTAAACCCCGGATCGTTCATAAATATATCATATGCTTCCTTCATGGCACGGATACTCTCGGCACTGCCAAAGACACCCACGCCTGAATTATCATTACTTGTCTCATCATCACCCACTTCTTCGGCTTCAAAGACCCACATGGCAATACCAGCAGATTCCGATTGTCGTGGAGTGACTTTATCCCCCAATTCATTCGCCTTACGCATAGCCTGGACATCATCCCGTGCTAGACGGTAACTATCATACTGAACACTGCGTTTATCATTAATAACAAATTCATTCGTGGGAGGGGTGATAGGCACACCATTTTCGGCTGTACGGAAGACCAAGAATTGCAATCCGGCAGTGAGGGCAAAGCAGAAGAGCAATATGAGCCAAAAGATAAGACAGGGGTGTCGTACGACCAATGCCACGGCCTTGAGATTGCCCCGATCATTTGTGAAGAAGGAGGGTGGATACTTGACTCGTGGGTCTATGTCGTATGACGTTGCTGCAGCATCCACCGATAACGTCACGCCGGTGCGTGAAGGAGCGACACGGCTGTTGTCCTTAACTTTGACAAGAGAGTCATCCGAAGACTCGTCAGTGGCAATGGTATCACCACCAACGAATGCAGCCACTTCGATGTCAAGGGGTGGGAGTCGTGCGTCGTCGTCGTCGTCGTTCTTGTCTTCAAAGATTTCGGGAGGAAGAGGTGGTGCGGGCCCGACCCCGGAGGCATAGCTCAAGAATGCTTGGAAACCATCGCTGCTAGTCGTACTAGCGCGGAGGTTGTCCTTCTTTGCGTCACCTTCGACCATGATGAACTCGATTCAGGTACCAATCAATGGCAAGACAAAGAAATCGAATCTGACGTGGACACGCGGGATGACGCACCCCAACGGTAGTATTAGATTTAGGGTTAAATAACCCTTCTGGACCTTGACATCATCAGAATCATGAAATATTTTTTAACGCGTTCATGAGGAATCGAAAGGCCGTATTGGCGCTCTCAGCCGTGTCCATATTGTTGACAGGGTCGTCCTTCTTCATACCAATTAAACATCTCGTGTCATTGCCTCGCCGTGTTAGTAATCGATCTACTTGCGCTGCTGCCAGCACCACCACTCTGGTGTCGAATCTCCGCGTTGATGATAATATTATCTTCGCAGCATCATCGCGTGACGAGGACGAGAACGAACTCCATCACTGGGCCGCACGTGCAATACTGTTCTCGTCATTCGATGATGGCATATCGTCAAACCCTATTGCTCGATCCTTTCTCCGCCATTCACTCGCTGATGCACTATTGCGAGACCTCATTTCGTTGACGGAAGATGAATTACGTACTACATCGGAATTTAGTCCATGCAACGGACCATGTGTTGATACTCTGAATTATTTAGAAGTCGTCGATCAACTGCGAGAACGTGGTCGTGAAGCGCTCGTCGCCGCATTGTCGTCATCCGCTGATGAAAAACAAACATTATTCGATGTCACTTGCAATGATGTTGACTTATGGTCGACAGAGGCTATTCAGCATCTTTTGCATTCTGCTGACAAGATGGGCAAAGCACCATTCACTTCTTGTGTGAAGGTACTATACATTCCAACGGCAATGTATGCATTAGATCAAAATAGCTCGAACACACCAGGAAAGCAGCGCCAACGAGCACGTGCAGATGGTAAAAAGCGGAGAGACAAACTAGTCGAGCTTGTTAACACTCTGCTGTCGATCCCCAACGATAAAGCTGACAACAACTTTGACAATAATCAAAGACGACAGATAGATGTGTTGACTATAACATTAGACGTAGACGATGGATCGTTGAAGCAGCCGGCAGGATCGGACAATACATCATTATTTCCAATTGACGACATATCTGCATTGACAACATGGCGTCCTCATTTGATATACGTCGAGGGAGGGAATACCTTCTGGCTAAAGTACTGTCTGGAAAAGGGCAATTACTTATCAATGATTAGAGATGCATGTGCTGGTCCGAACGCAACGTCGGTATACCTTGGCAAGTCTGCCGGTGCTATTGTTGCGGGATATACTGTAGGAACAGCAACGTGGAAGGAGTGGGATGACCCATCAGTTGTACCAGAGATGACATCGTTCGAGGATTGGTCTGAAGTTCCAGGCATTGACATCTTTGGTGGTATATCAGTTTTCCCCCACATGAGCGAGGAATGGGTAGAAACAGTAAAACGGCGGCGAGATGATCCGGCTATGAAAGGATTGGTCTGTTTGACGGAACAGGATGCGCTCTGTGTGATGGGAGATGAGAGGTTATTGATGATGACATCCGGACTTGAGGGGATGGTCAAATGATTAGTTTTTTTCCCTGACACTCGTGATTTGTTTATTATACAGAATACACTTTCATAACATATTTTCCTCGCCGTCCACTAGTATTGGTTAATGAATTTAGCACTCCAGTCTCCGATAACGCGTCTTTGAATGTTTCTTTCACTTCCCCGGATTCTAAGTCAGGTGATATAGGAGCCTTTACTCTCCCACTACAGAGCAATTCCAAAATCACACTCAATTCTTTGGCTGGAATGATATGTTGGAATTTTGTTCTTATTGACGAGAATACAGTTTGAGTGGACATAGTTGCACTCTTGAAGAAGAAAAAGCTCATATCCAATGATTGTATACTCTTTCCAGAAACAACTAGGCACATTGAACCGTACGGTCGAATGACTTCGGCGCATGAACTGACGAGGTCAGATGTGGGTTCCGCTAGACAAATGATAGCATCAACACATCCATTCTGGCCTCCACCAGGTAACCGTGTGATTTCGTCATGTTCGATCACCTCATCGGCGCCTAAACTTCGGCACCAGTCCCTGCTACCTATAAACGAGGATGTAGCAATAATCTTCAACTTGGGATGCCACGCTCTTGCCAACGAAATTGTCCAGCTTCCTACCCCTCCTGCTCCACCAATGATTAGGAGTGATTTCTCGACATTACTACTACTTTCTCGATCTACATTCGTAGCAACATCAGCCAAACCAACTTTAGACAATGATTCAAATGCTGTTAATCCAGCAACAGGAATAGACGCCGCATCACGTAAACTTACTCCCGACGGTACTAATGCAGTACATCGATAATCGACAACAATATGTGTAGCGTAGGACCCCCGTCGTGTTGGATCAGCTATGAAGCATACTCGTTGTCCAGTCAATTCCATCGGAGCGTCCTTACCCGTTTCGATTACTGTACCACTCCCTCCAAATCCAGGCACGAAGGGTTCATTATTTGCTATGGGTTGTCCTGGTCCCTTGTTACCGAGCAACTTTTGTAAATCTACCGGATTCGTATCAGTGTATGCAATCTCAATCAAAACGTCGGTATCGACAGTTACCTTTGGTCGAGTAAGGGTTAGAAATTCGAGCTCATTGTATTCCCCGTGCTTCGTAGCACCCAGGGCTTCCATACTCATAATATTATTATTGCAGTCCACCATGGGTCTGGACCGGATGACTTTTTAGGAGAAGAGATATTACTTCCCGCCACAGCAAACAAAACTCTCATCTGGAATCTGGATGGATGACTCCCTTGGATGACTCATCCTTCATGTCTTCTATTGTTTTGCATTTATTAGTGCTGGGAAGTGTTGCTTCTGTTTTTGCTTTGCGATGACAGGTCTCCGGCGAGTAGCACTCTTCAGCCTTTGGGCGAGTCTAATTGGTACCATCAATGCTTTGAGTACGCTCTCCGCCACCACTAGCAGCACTGTGTTTACACAACTTCAACAAACACCTCTAGTCCGTGCCTCGGATGGCCGTGCGATATTACTTCCGACTTTATGGCGATCCAACACACCTTTTTCTATTGGTGATGAGGTAGCCACAGTTGCATTCTTACGTCATTTTGGATGATTTTTATGCTGGGAGCATGCAGCTCAATTACGAGATACTGTACTTCCAGCAGCTAAACAACAGTTATACTTTGTGGGTGTGGGTACCGCACAGGCCGCGAATGAGTTTGCGACACAACTTAACATTAATCCCAAGCTATGCTTTGGAGATGAGGGCGGTACTATGGGCGATGCATTGGGGTTGAATCAGGGTGTAAAAACGATGTGGAATCCAGCAGCAGTGAATGCTATGATGAGCCGGAATGATCAAGAATCACTGACGGAACTTGGTAATGCGTACAAAATGGCTATTGATAATGTGGGTATAAAAACAATTATGCCTGTGGATATGAAAGATACTCTACGTCAAGGAGGGACCTTTGTTTTTAGAGGGTCAAAGGCACTTTATGAACACTATGATTCGAAAGTGGGTGACAATGCTGATATTGATTCGATTTTAGCAGCAATGAAGGCATAAGACTGTGGAACATCAAAGTTGTGCTAGTGAATTACATTTTCTCATCAAGTATGTAGTGATGTTTTATTGATGAAATTTACGAATGACATTGCCTCAACTAAATTTGTCGCGATTGTAAGAGATGAATACATAAATAAACTCGCTAACATATTAAGATGAATACCAAAAGTTGTTTTGTACGCCTAGTCAAGTAGACGATTTATTCTCCAAGCTTCATTTCTAGCTATTATTATTTTCCTCCCACAAGATCTTTCCCGACTGAGCATCGACAACCTTGGCAAAGTACTTCGTTGGCAACACCCCCCCTTCATTCATACCAGCAGTTAATATCACTCCATTGTCACTCTGGTAGAATGGAACATTATCAAGAGCACATTTGGTACCATTAATATAAATGTAAATTTCACTCTTGGTTCTAATCCCGGATTTTATTACTGGCGTTACCTTTGTATGATGATGATGAGAATCATTTGTTGGTATTGGTACTTCATCCTCCATTCCATCCACAGCTTCAGATGATGATGATGATGATGATGATGATGATGGCACACTGGTAGCAAAATGAATATGATTCCTCGTCATGCGTTTCAATCCTTCGTGTATAATGTATCCCTCCCACGCCTTACGTGTCGTACCATGTATAATTGACAGTTGAGGGTTGGATAACTCCTGTTTCGTTAGAAGCGATAATAGTTGATTGGATTGCACATCTTTGATTGAATGTCCCTGATTGGCACGTATACACAGCACATTGTCTTTATATTCTAATTTGAAACGTTGTTTGTCATTCTCACGCACGACACGTTCGACATCCTCTACTGTATATTTCGGTGTATTATTATGTACGCATATAAATCGAGGATGGTCTAATGATAATACATCATTTAGAGCGACATATCCATCAGAAGCAAGATGTAAACCGAGTGACGATGCAGAATGACGTAGTACCCAGCTTAATGCTTTGGATAGTTTCACATCCTCCCCCGTCGCCTTCCGTTTTGCATTTTGGTGGGAAGGATCAACAACTTCGACGTTGTTGTTGCCTATGCTTCCGCCACCGTGACTGCTAATGCTGCGGGCACCGCCACCTTTCCTCTCTCGTTGGCGAGGTTGCTTGCGATGTTGTTCATCGTTGTCCATGTTCCCTCGCTACCAAGATCTGGAGGTGATTGGTTTAGATTTTTTTTTTATGAGGAGCTTGCAGTTTGAGGTGGCTCCTGTCCACGAACGACTGCTCCACACGAGCTTCTCCACGAACGAATAATTGCTCCACGAACGAACGCTTTCGGCACTCCCACCCCTTTTACCACAAGGGAATGACACAGGGTAGGGGGTAAATGGCACGCTTTTTGCCTTGATCTTTGATCTTCGCGATCGTCCACACGTGACCTTCGCACCGACACGATGCGAGACGTAGTGCATGCGTAGTGCGAGGATGACAATGACAGGAGGTGGCAGTGTTGTGATCCTTTTTATCTTCTTGGTAGTTCTACAATTTTACTGGATTGTGCAGTCTGTCTCCCATGAAACGATCGATGTTAGTCTCATCGCTCCCGACACAAGGGAAAGTAAAGAGAGGATCAATACCACCAATAACCCTCCTCTGAAACAAGACAAGACATATAGGCATTATAATCACATTCTTCTTCCGGCGAATTCATGTACCGAAGAACAACGAAGTGCCATTTACACTCAACTTAAAATGTCTAATGGAGAAGTAAATGGCTTCACTTGTCAGGATACTGATTGGCTGAATTCCTTTTTTGAGGAGGAAGGTGATATCGGATCAGAAACATTTGTCGGTATCAGTGTTGGCTGTAACAAAGGAACAGACGCTATTTCAACAGCAAGGATGGGTATGCTGAATTTCACATATGATGTCGCCACCTGGAAAGGTGCCCTTGGGTTACAGGAGTATTACTGCCCACCTCAAAAGCAGGGGAACCTTAATTTTCCCCCAAGGAAAGGAGAAATGCATTGCATAGAACCCACCCTTGGAACATATCAAGCCGTATTGGATGCAAGTATTGAACTTCGCCTGGATGCTGCTGAGTTTGTGGTCTCACACGCTGCCATAGCATCGAGAGATGGCAATGTGGAATTCCCAAATCCCAGGGCTGGAGTGGAAAGTTGTGGCATTCATGGATGTCAAGGGGGAACTAGTGCATCAAGCTTAGTTAATGTGAGCATGTACTCGTTGGACAGCTATGTGGAGAAATTTGTCCAGAGCAAAGGACCTATTAATATTCTTAACATTGATGCCGAAGGGTGGGATTTTGATGTTATCTTTGGTGCCAGCTCTGTGCTTGACCGGACTTACTATCTCGAATTCGAGTATCACATTCAAGGTTTGTTCCTTTCTACTTTCTTTCTTGGTGTGTTTTCCAACATTCAAATCTTATCCATTGCGTATGATGGTACAGGAAAATGGGTTGATTTTCATTTGCTAGATGCAGTGAGGCTTCTAGATGGGAAAGGTAACCTAGTAATGTCAGAATCTTTTTATGGTGATTGTACTGTTTTATTCTTATCCTCACTTTGGCCTTTTCCCCATTCTGTGAAAACAGGTTTCACATGTTACTGGACATCGAGCACACATCTATGGCGTATTACTGAGTGCTACTTTGATGTTTATGAAACTTGGCACGGTTGGTCAAATGTTGCCTGTGTTCACCGTTCTTATTCGATTCTTGCAAAACGGATGGAAGACAGATTTATCTCCACATTGACATGAATTGATTAGGACTATGTGTCATGAATTCTCAATTCTCTTTCTGGTGAGGATCAGGTTCTTCCTGTGGGACGCTTGATGTGGAGCAAGGTGGAGGAGACGAGAAGATGGGGCCTGCATTTTGTCAATTAGAACTGTACAAGGGCGTGGTAGCACTGGGGGACACACTATAGTAAGAGATAAATCTTCTAAAGGTTATTTAAAATGCCCCCCCACAAAAAAACCTGGAAAAGTGAATGGTATCTACTATGTATCCATAAACAACTGCTAAGGTCCGTGCTTACTAAATAACCATCAATTGCCCCAAAACATCATCAAGTGTTGATTATCACTGCTTTCAATCATGACATGCATTTGCAACATAATGAACTCATCTCAACCATCAAGATCTTCCAAGAAGTCACCAGGCAGATGTCTTCCCGCTCAGACTTGCAACAAAAATTTGTGTAGACACAGGTGCAGCCATGATGCACCATCGTTCGTCGTCGCCACCGTCCCTCCTACTATTGCTGCTGCTGATTTCTACGATTGTAACGAAGGATACTAACGCATTTACTTCTGCCACTAAAATCTCACGACGGTTGAATGTTGGCGCCACATTCAAGCTCGCATCGGTGAGCAATATCAATAACAACAATGACAACGACAATTTGACTCCCCAAGAGTTGAAAATTACATTACTAGATCGCATTAAAACACTTCGGTCAATTAAAGACCGTGATGGAGATTTTGATATTAATTTCGGTGTAAAGGGTGGTGAAATTAATAAGAAATCACGTGCTCCCCAAAAGGTCGATTATTATTCCATCTCGACGGATGCCGGTAAGGCAGCGGATGATGTCATAAGAGCAGCCGAATTGCTTAGTAAAAAGTATAATCTGACAGTTAATGAACCAACACTCTACCTGGGCGATAAGGTACAGGGTCAATCTGCACCATTGCATGGTGAATGGAAATTGTTATTCACTACAGCCGCAGACGCTACATTTAGTAAAAACTCAACAAGGGGATATGCCACCGTGAAGAATGTTGTTGATGCCACACGTGGTCGGATAACGAATGTTATTGATTTTCCTTATAACGAAGAGAAGCCACCATTACTCAAGCAGTTAAATGTTATTATTTCAGCCACAGCCATGAGTAAAAATCGAGTCGAATTACGTTTCCGATATGCAAAGGCTGTATTAACACGGTTTTTTTGCTTCAAGTATCAATGGAATTTATATATCCCCGTACCTAGTCCATTCATTACACGTATAATTGTACTTTTGTCACGACTAATCAAATTTGGAAAAGGGACGAAGAAAAGTGTCCCACCACGAGCATACTTTGATATTGTTTACCTTGATGATCAATTGCGTATACATCGGACGGGGGAGGATAATCTTTTTGTACAGGCAAGAGATACCTGGTTAGAAGCAAAGCCGTTATTAGCTTAAGGGAAGAGAATTATTTGATTGGGGTTTCATCCTAAAAGTATGATAGATGCAATGCGATACAGTTCGAAAAACACAATTCCATGCCTAATTGTTCGTTAGACCTTCACAATATTATTCTCCTTATTAGTCACCCTTTCTCAATATATCTTCAACGAATGCCAACCACGTGTTAACACGTCCTTTCCTTTTTGGTGGTCGTTCATCAAAATTACGTAAGAATGGCTCTGTCAATTCCGAATCCTTCATGGCCATACGCATTGCTCCGATAAGTCTTGCTTTATCAACGGTGGCATAGTTGCTATTGCTACCACTGCCTCCTTCATACCTACTACTACTATTCCATTCAAAAAAATGCTTGGCATTGTTCCACATGACAGATAGAGCATACGTCCGTTCATGTTCATTCGTTATTGTGGTACCCGCAAGGAGTGCCATGTCCACAAATATGTCGGTAATATCATCTTTCACAAAACTGGTATAATTGCCATTAGTATTCCCACTATTATTATTATTGTCAAGACAACGTTCATCGAGCCATGACAGTTGATCCATAATTAATCTACAAAGTCGTATTACATGACCATAATCGGCACTTGACTTCACTCCAGCACATCCACGTAATATTTCCTTGTACAGTCGGTGACGTAATGCATTGCTTTCTAGTGTGAAATTACCCTCGGGATAGTGCGTCCTTGAATATGAATCATACGCGTATAACATTCGCTCAACATCTGCAATTTCTCTCAAGAAAAAGGGAGTTGTTGTTGCTATCATTTCAGAGTCCAAAGCAGTATCAATTTGATGCAATTGAGCTATAGTTTCTGCATAGCTTTCCCCCATTAATTGTAGAGTTGTAAGTACATCCTCTTCATCCGTGTCGATAGTGTTTTCAATTTTGGCGTCAAGCATTCGATGAACTTTTAACATCTCATGCACGCCATGAGAAGTATCGAGTGAAGCGGATCCCATAGAATTATAAAGTTGTGCAAAGCGTGATGCACAACCCCAAGCTTCTATTGTGTGTGTGAACATAGATGTCATGGCCATAGTATCATGGACATCATCAAGCTTACTCCTAGTATATAGATCTGTTAAATGCTGCATGCAATTCTCAGCTGAGGTAAATACCATTTCCACATCCTTTAGAACCCTTGACTTCTCGTCAGCGTCACCTCTCGGAATCGTCAGTACAATGCTGTCTGAATGAGTTTTCTCGTTCGCTCTCGCTATAATTCCTGCTTGAACATTTCTCCATGATATGATCAGCGCTGATAAAGTTTGCAAATCAGGTTTAAGATGAGGCTTTGTTGCACTCAGTCCAGTGAGTTGATTCAACCATTCCTCTACACGAGCAGGAGCACGTTCAAACTGGCATAACGCCCAAGCGGCAATTATCGGATGAAATGTTTCAATACGAATTCGTGAATTAGAAGAGACGGCACGTTTTGCCCAATCTTCGGCAGATAGCAATCCATCCTTCGTTCCTGTCTTAATCCATGCTCGAATGACAGCCTCGTACATGTCTGAATTTGGATGTATACCACATTCTTCCGCATACAGTAGCCATTTGGCTATTTCCTCTGCCTCTTCCTCCGAAGACGTTCCAGCGCTTTTGAAACCGCGAACGTAATGCCTGCCATAACTTATCCACCAGTTTGCATATCGAGGATCAAGGGAATCTGAACTTGTATTCGTTGACAGTGTACTCAATGCGGCACTGTAAACGTCTACATCTGCGACGAGATTCGGGAACGACTGAAGCCAAGATTTTGCATGCTCAAATGAAAATTGGCTCTCTTTCTTTGAATTCACAGACATTAATAACCGAACAGTTTCTTCATTAGGATGCAAGAGATGCTCCTCATTACGAGTCATAGATGCTGAATCTAGGAGGGAATATACACGGTTGGCGCAACTTTGTCCCGTTACGCCATCTACCAGTCCCCACAAACCAATCACTGCATTAAATGTGTCAACATTTGGAAGTGGAAGATTAATCCCTTGGTAATATTCGTTGGATTGCATACTTTTCAGAAGAAACTCGGCTAACTCAGCACTATATGCGGGATTCTCACGATTGAGACAACGTATATATGCGGTGAACGTGTCCGCGTCCACGAGAGATTCGTCTGATTTGTCATCAAAGCTTATCGACAAAGATATGATCTTATCAAGGATGGTTTTAGCATTCTTTTGAATATTCACGCTGTCTTTCCCCTCCAGCTGCTGATCACAGTTTGCTTCTCCTAAAGCTGTCAATATTTTGTTGCACAACCTTGCTAATGCAAATGCTTCTTCTTTACTTTTCGGATCGTTATTGACTCGCTCGTACCAATTCAATATACTTCTAATCCTTGCACTCGGTGACTCGTGTTGTCTCTTCGCTTTACTGTATAATTGTTCGCTAGACGAATCATGACCAGTTGTCTCCGTCCAGATCTCAAGAATTCTTCCCATAGTCGACATATTATTGTTGACTTTTACTACCTCGTTAACGCCATTGACAAATGGAATCGTAAGCACTGGTAGATCATCTTCGCTAGAGTCTAATTCGTGTACTTGATTTATAGAATTTTCATCCCTCTTCAATAGGTTTCTTGACTCGTCCTTACCAGCTTCGACTTCAATTAACAGCTTGTGTCGTTCAAACTCATTCGTACAAAGCTTATTTCGCTCGTTTAGTAGTGCTTCATAGTCTGTAACTGGAATTACGCCGTCTTTCAGTGTACCATATGGCTCTTCTAAACACAATCTATCCACGTTATTGTTGACATCATCTTCACGAAAAATGTAGCAATCGATAGCACGTGCCGCGGCAGCATGTTCTGCAAGCCTCGCTTCACTGTAATACACTTCTCCGTCCACGATTTTGACATTGGCAAGATAAAGTGGAATCTTGAGGGTATTTTGATGTGATTTCACACGCACAATATTTCCAAGTCCTGATGAAAATCTCTCCTTCGTAATTGGATCAGTGAATGTTGCTGTGAACCATTTTGTATCTCCAACATCGGTGGACTCTTCAGGCAAATCTCGTGACCATATCCACGATGTACCCTCGGTGGCCTTTTTGGCAATCCGTCCTGTAGCTAACACCCAGCACTTTGCGTCTTCCGAAGTGACTTGGACAACATCACGGTCATTAATAAGAAATTGAACATGCCCCCCCACACCTCGCCACGGCGTTGACGATAGCACTACTTTATCATGTTGCATTTCACATTGTTTAACTTCGTAACAATTGTGTTGGAAATCGCTGCAGTATATACCATACTTTCGAGAGAAGGAATTGTTCAAGAAGTCTTTTGGCACATGAAGACGATGCGAATGATGTCGAGCATTACTCGATATAGATCCACCAATTTCCATTGGTATTGAGTCTGCGATTGCCCCATCATCATCATCATCATCATCATCATTCGCTAATAACTCGTCCTTTTGATGTAAAAGTGCATCATAGTCGATAGACTGTGCTACGCCATCTTCAGCCGAAATATATGGATCCTCTAGGCAAAGTCTAATTCCATCAACACATTGCTCTCGTAATAAGTAGCAATCGATTGCACGAGCTGCGGCGGCATGTTTGGCAAGCTTCTTAACATTATAGTAAACTTTTCCATCTAGCACCTTCACATCGGCTCGGTAAAGCGGTGTCTTAAGCCATAGAAGACGAGATTTAACATTCACTATATTACCAAGTCCCGATGAAAATTGCTCATTCGTACATGGATCAGTAAACGTTGCTGTATACCACAATTCATCATCATATTCCCGTACCTTTACATTGTAAGGGTAAGCAGTATCACCACCGCCATATTTCCTGTTGTACGCTCGTAAGTAGGCTCCTCTTAAAAAGTGCATAGGTACATGAAGTTCATGTGGCGTGTGTTGTTTATAGTATGAAAATGGTCGATTGATTGATGATATGGGTAATCCTCCCTCTACCGTCGTTGGAAGAATTTGTGATAAATTATTACTATTGTCCACAACTTCGTTGCAAATATTAGTATTCCTCTCTAATAAAAGTGTATTGTAGTCAGTTTTTACATTTGCCCTTTCCTCTGGTGTACCATAGGGTTCCTCATAACATAATCTCCATTTCGTACTATTCCCCTTTTCGTCCTCTTTCTCTTCTCGATATAAATAGCAATCAATAGCACGTGCTGCCGCAGCATGTTCAGCTGACTTGCTATCATTACAATAGTATACCTTCTCATCTATTATTCTAGCATCAATCATGTGTAATGGTGGGAGCATTGATGCACCATTTCGTTTTTCGACAAATACCTCACGTGTAAGTCCAGATGTAAATACCTCATTTGTAATTGGATGTGTAAATGTTGCTGTATACCATACTTTATCATCAGGAACAGTAGCATCAATATCTATACGAGAGCTCGAGTTGTTCTCATGTTTATGTACAGTAAATGAACCAGTACAATCAATATGACACATTTGTAATGCATTAATAAGCATAACCTTTGGTACATGCAATAAGAATGGGGATGTATTTGCTACTTGTGTAAAATTCGGACGTTGTTGTTGTTGATGTTGTTGTTGTTGTTGATGTTGTTGTTGTTGTTGTTGTTGCTGTTTTTTTATTGTCAGTAGTGCATCATAATCTATAGGAGTTTGGGACAATCCCTCTTCTATAGTACTATATGGTGTCTCGAAACATAATTGTGGCACCTCAGGTAATACGATTAAATTATTTTCACGATGGATATAGCAATCGATAGCACGTGCCGCGGCCGCATGTTCTGCCATTTTTAATCGACTGTAATATACCTTTCCGTCAAATATTTTAGTTTCGGCCAAGTGTAATGGTGGTTTGAGTGTTGTCCATAGAGTATTACTGCTTGATGATGATGATGCTTGAGGTGTCAGTGGTGGATGTTTTGTAGCAGTCTGTGGTATAGTGGGAATAGTAACTTGCTGTGCAAGGCCTGACATGAACATCTCACCAGTGGAGTCTGTATATGTAGCATGGAACCAAGCACGTCCATTATAATCCTTGGCAGTAACAATGAATGAATCATTCACAATTGTTTTTATTTCATTTTGATTTTTCACCCACTGGAGTAATAAAGATTTTGGCACGAGTAATAAATGTGGGTTTTCTGTAATTATGGTTGAATATTTGATTCTAGGATGATGATGCCGGTTGTTGTTGGTTGATATTATATTGTTGACTGCTTTTATTATAGGAGTAGGCGTCGGTGTTACTCCCTCTGGGATCGTGGCTGGATCTCTATTTGACGTGACTGCAGACTGCTGCGATAGAAGATGTCGCACCACACCACTGGATTGGAATCTACGTCGTGGCATCAACAAGGCATTGTGTGCCATAGTCACAGTATCACCACCACCACGACCATTATTGCAGTAATAGTGTGATGTTGTTTTTTTCCTCGCAATGACGCCGCAGCTCAGCCTCAATACAGTTATCCTCACACTTCTTGTTCCAGTTCTAGCAACAAGCCCACCACCTCGCCGTAACGCATGTGCTACCATACCACCAATGGATACATCCTCTGTATGTGGGAATCGTCAGGGCTTTGGCGGGATGGATTTCGCTTTGAAGGACCAAACATCATCTTCGTCGGGCTTTTGATGGTGATGGTGGTAGTGTGAATGCCGGGGGGGATGCCCCCCCGGACCCCCCCTCTGTGGTGTGGTGACGTCACGGGCCCATTCCCCTTTCTTTGTTTTCTTAAAGAAAAGATTTAAGAATTACAAGAAACCACATAAAACCCTAACAAACAAATGGCGGGCCTAGTTACACTTGTATGCACGTGAGAGCGTGACGGACAGAGAGACAGGAGACAGGACATTAACCCTTTGTCTACCGTGGCTCATTTTTGGCTCATTTTTTTCAGTACCGGGCCTACGTAGGAACTAGTGGCCAATTCAAAATCTTAAATAGGGTAGATATCGAGAATAGATAAATGTCATAGAAAACGGCCGTCATATATTAAACTATTAATATCTATGGATAGACGACTATCCGAGCTTCCTAATCGCATTTCTACCCAGGACCTAACTCATCGTAGTAGGGGCGATATTCATGGTCAAAGTCCATCGCCCGAAATTTAGCGGGAAAAACAGCTAAATTGTCTACGTAAAGTACGTCCAGTAGACAAAGGGTTAAGGGCTGCCGGGCTTTAGGAGGAAACCTCCAAAAGAATAAACACGACGCTCTTGACCACACACCCATCATGTTCTCCAAAACGCTAACTAGTCGAAAAGGTACCCTGTACATTGTAAAATTGGATGTATGACCATTAGCCCGTGACTGTGAGACCCAGCATATATCAGGTTGGGGTTGCATCCTTATGACTGCCAGCCACAATAGAAGGCTCAGAAACACATTATAATATGTGTCAAAAGCACCTAATAAAAGTTTGAAGTGTGTGAGGTGCCTCAATCATAACCTAACACATACTACAAGTGAGAAACTGAGAGAATCTCCGTGACTGTGACTGTGAGAGACCAAGCAGATATTCCTTATGACCCAAAGCCACAAGAGAAGGTGCTGAACACTTCATATATTATGTTGATTCAGCCATGAATGCGGGAGAGTGCGAAGAGGATTCTTCACACTCAGAGTTGAGGGATCGTACCGTTCGAACGATCGGAGCATCGGTGGGACGAATGAGTGGCACCCAGTAACAACTGTGTGCGGACACTTAGTCTTGTCGTTACACACGATGCGGAGTCTCATTCCCGGAGCTGAACAAGATACTCCGGGAGTCCTTTGGCACGAACACATTGTCATTCTGAGCCTCGGAATGTCATTCT